>Ga0114980_10001291_pt1 | contig 17939 bp, 24 predicted proteins | sample S_140806_EF_Meta_FD_87018 | JGI IMG/M metagenome (GOLD analysis project Ga0114980, IMG submission 87018) | Freshwater microbial communities from Lake Simoncouche, Canada to study carbon cycling - S_140806_EF_MetaG | ecosystem: Environmental > Aquatic > Freshwater > Lake | place: Lake...
CGACTCCTCCTCCATCCTCGACTCCTCCTCCATCCTCGAGTCCTCCTCCATCCTCGAGTCCTCCTCCATCCTCGAGTCCTCCTCCAATACCGTACGACTACAGTCTCTCCTACGAATTATATAGCGCCGCTTCCGCCTGCATGTTCGGGTCGGCATCGACGTACTACAGCCCGTTCTCTCCTCTGGTGGAGGGCGCATCGCTGTGGGCAAACATAGCGATGAGCCTCCCAGCGTCGGGGGGGTATTATTCAAACGGAGGACAATGGTATCAAGTGGCTGACGGCGGGACGATCATAATTCTCGGCAACTGCTCATGACCGAACTGGAAAAATATCAGGGTATCTACGGATCTGTCGACTTTTCTAGCTACGGCCATACATGCCACGGCGCGCGAGCAATTCCTATTATTGCTCGGTGGCAGCCGAAAACAGTCATTGACGTCGGCTGCGGTCATAATGAGTTTGCTCAACGACTCCGTCAGGCGCTTCCAGAAGCGAGCATCATTGGTTGCGACTTTGCCTGCCCCTCAGCGGATCTGATCTGCTGGGGACATGACATTCCGCAACCTGACAAAAATTTCGATGTTCTGACCGCGTTCGACGTTTTGGAGCATCTTCCTCCCGAGGACGTGGATAGGACGCTTTCCGAGTGGGCTCGGATCTCTAAAAGATTCTGCGTTTCGATCAGCTACGTCGATAGCATCAACCGCTACAAGGGCGAAACTCTGCATCCGACCGTTCGGCCAGAGGGATGGTGGATTGATCGATTGATGCGTGCCGGAGCGATGGAAATCAAAATCGAGGGACGTTATATCTATGGCCGCTGGATCCAGCCTTTGCGGGTCGCGAAAAACGCTAGGGTCATCCTTGTTGGCAACGGTCCTTCAATTTTGGCGCAAAAGCTCGGCGAACAGATCGACGAATTCGACGAAATCGTTCGGTTCAACGATTATCTAACAACCGGATTTGAAAAGCATGCTGGCAGCAAAACAACGCTCTGGTCATGTTTTGCCCCGATTTCCAAAAAAGCCCAACACCCTAGAATTCTGCTCCCGCACGAACAGACCAACGCCGACTCGAGCGCGAAGGAAGTCTACAAGGTGCCGGCGAGGCACTACAATGAACTCCGCCGGATAATTCAGGAACGGGCGTTGGTCAGATCGGGATATCGGCGAGACAGCACCGGCTTGCTTCCAAGTTCCGGCCTACTGGCAGCCACATACCTGCTGAATGTAGTTGGCGTGGATCAATTGAGTTTGATCGGATTTGACCACTTCGCCAAGGATCGCTCAAGCCAACATCATTATTGGCTCCCAGGCGCGTTCGGAACGCCAAGAGAACATGACGGAGATGTTGAGGGGGATATTTTCGACGAGTTGCGAAAAGCGGGCAGAATTTTCAACATCGGCACGGTGTAGCTCTCGTCGCGCTACCCGGTTGTGCGCCCTGACAGAGAAAAAACATGCCACCTATCCATAAAAGCGACCAATTAGGCAGTCAGCTAGGCATTCGGACAGACGCGCATCCGTTGACTCGTCCCAACACAATCAACCCCCTGCAACGCGCAAGAACGCCCGTAAAAACCGCTTGATGGTGGGATCTTCGTTGCGCAACGAAGATCCCACCACCAGACCAGTGAAAAAACGAACACCAGAGTTGGCGAGAGCGGTCCTAGAGCAGGACCTCGACGAGCTGCAGCGTCGGGTGGCGGATGGAAGGCGCCTGACCAAGGCCGAGCGAGAGATGTTGCGCCAACTGGCTGATGATGAGGCTGATGAGCCGACCGCTCCCGCTGATCCAGTGCCGGTCGGGTTCGCCAAAAATTACGTTGAGCTGGCCGCCGTGCTGGGCGTGCATCGGAGAACGCTGCAGGCATGGCGGAAACTCATAGGATGCCCGGCGCCTCGACCGGATGGGAGGCTGCTTATCTCCGAATGGCAGGAATTCATGGCCAACAAGGACCAGGCGCAGCAATCACAGCCGCAGGACTCCGAGGAGCTGAAGGCGCGGAAGCTTCTGGCCGAGGTCGAGGAACGGGAGCTGAAGGTAGCCATTCGCCGCGGCGAATACGTCCAGATCGACGAAGTGGCGCGAGAATGGACAACCCGGGCCGGAAGGGCCGTAAATCTTTTGCGAAACAAATTTGAGTCCGAGCTTCCGCCGATTCTGGCGGGCATGCAAGCCGCCGAGATCCAGGCCGAGGCCCGGAAGGCGATTGATGAGGTCCTAACTATTCTCCATGAACCCGAGGCTTCAACAGATCTGGCGTGAGGCCTGGCGTCCGCCCGACCGAAGGCCACCGTGGGCATGGGCGGAGGACAACATTCGCGGGATCCCGTATTCGCCGATTCCGGGACGATTCCGCTCGGACAATTCGCCTTGGCTCAAAGATCCACTCGAAGCTCTCGTCGATCCAACGGTTAGGGTCATAACATTGTTAGCGTCGGTCCAGTCCAGCAAAACAACCGTCGCCGAGGTCGGGCTCTGCTACATCATCGCGAACCTTCCCGGTCCCACGCTCTGGCTGGATCAGACGGATGAGGATGCACGCGACCAGGCGGAGAGCCGGATGGGGCTCCTATTCGGGGAATGTCAGGCGGTGACCTCGCTTTTCCCGCCGAATCGGCATCTGAACAAAACCGCGATCAAGCAATTTACCAACGGAATGACGTTGTGGGTGCTGGGAGCGCACAATAAAACTAACCTTCAGCGGAGATCGATTCGATGGCTGATCGGCGACGAATGTTGGAGGTGGCCGACTGGCCATATGGCCGAGGCCGAGGCCCGGGTTACGGCATTCGGATGGTTAGGCAAATGCCTGTTCATGAGCCAGGGAGGTCACGCCGACGACGACATGACCAAACGGCATCAAATGACCGACCAGCGGGAATGGACGTTCGCCTGCCCGGAATGCGAATCCCGTCAGCCATACCAGTGGGAACAAATCAAATGGTCGGCAGACGCCAGAACCGAACAAGGCTGGGATTATGCAGCAGTGAGAGCCTCGACGGTTATGCTTTGCGCGACCTGCCAGGCCGAGTTCCTGGATGATGACCGAACCAGAAAACGGCTCAACCAGGCGGGTTGTTACGTCCGTCAAAACCCGACCGCCTCGCCCGAAAACGTAGGCTTCCATTGGAACGCCTTGTGCGCCATGAGTTGGGGAAGGCTGGCGGAGCTTTACCTGCGAGCCAAGCAGAGCGCAAAACTGGGTGATATCGAGCCTCTCAAAATTTTCTACCAGAAAAGGTTAGGACAACCGTGGGCCGAGGCGTATGAGGATTACTCGGTAGATCTAACGCCCTCTGACTACCAGCTCGGCGAAGACTGGGAAAAAGAGGCGTCTTTGGACAAATCCGGCCACGTCTTGCCTGCACCCTATGAACAATCGATGGCCAGCGCGAAATTGCGCATCATCACCGTAGACTGCCAAATGGATCACGTTTTCGTCGTCGCTAGAAGTTGGGCCGCCGACGGGTCCTCGCGCCTCCTCTGGCATGAAAAACTCATCAGTTTCGATGATGTTTCCAGCTTGGCCCAACGGCTGGAGGTTCATCCCTCGCTTGTTTTCGTTGATGCGGGCTACGCAACCTACGACGTTTACCGAGGGTGCGCCGCCAGACGATGGACCGCGCTGATGGGCGACGCCCGAGCGACCTATCAACATCGTCTGCCGAACGGTCGCAAGGTCTGGCGATTTTACAGCCCGAAACGGAAGGTGGCGTTAACTCCGACTGTCGCTTGTTCGGTCTTCTATTGGTCTAACCTGAACGTCAAAGACGTGTTGGCTAGGCTTCGATCTGGATCCGGCGGGCCGACTTGGGAAGTTGCGGGCGACGCATCGCCGGACTACCTCCAGCAATTGGAGAGCGAGCGCCGAGTCAAAAAAGCGGACAAATACATTTGGGAGAGAATCGGAAAAAGAGCGAACCATTATTTCGACTGCGAGGCAATGCAGGTGACGGCAGCACTAATGCTAAAATTGCTTGGCGGCGATCGCGAAACGGGAGAAGAATAGAGTTTATTGGAAAACCCTTACATTGCTAAACTTGGCATAGATGGCAAAAGGCGGACAGAGGAAAAAAGGCTTTGGGGCGGGAGGCGTTCGACCCGAACGGTCGACGAAAAAGGACGTCATCCTTTACGGATCGGAGTCTATCGACGCGATTCCTGACCCGTCCCTAAGAAAAGAGGTTCAATCTGCCATCAGTCGTTATGTTTCAATTTTCGGCTCGCTCCCTGAGCGGCAAATTAAAATCGCCGACTTTACAGTCGCCCTCGCTCCTGGCCCGATGCAAAATACCCTCGCTTTGCAGTTCCAGGGCGGCAAACGAAGCCTCAATATTCGCGGTATTTTCCTGAACAAAGCCGTCTGGAGAAACAACAAAGAAACGACTCGAATCATCAAAGAGCTGATGGATGATGGTATATTGAGCAAAACGCCTAGGCCGGTTCGGCATGCGATCGTTCATGAATTGGCCCACGCTCGTTGGCAGGAATTTAATTCCTCGCGGAAAGCTCGCGGGGCCAGGCCGGAGATGACAAAAATCTTTCGGCAGTTCAAGCGCGAGCGCAGGCAAGGGTGGGGTTCGTTGGCTCGTCAGGACGTTGGCGAATTCTTCGCGGAGGCGATGGCGAAGCACGCATCTGGTGCTCCTGATAGGTACACAAAAAAAGTTATGCGTATCGTGGAAAAACACAACCTATGAAGATCGAGAAACAGAAACTGGCCGACCTTCAGGTCTTCCTGCCGGAAGCCACGGAGGAGCTGATCCGGATGGGCGAAAAGCTCCTCCCTCGTCCCCAAGACGGTATTTTGGCAATGCCTATATTTCGCAACGGCGAGGGGAAAGCCGTTAGGGCTTACATCGAATATCGAGATCTTTTGATTCGGGTAAAAATGAAGAAAGCAAAAGCCGAGGGCAGGACCCTTCGCATTTCCGAAATTGAGATCCGTTGACAGAACAAAAAAACTGCCATGGCCGACCGTCCCGCTCCTCGAAAACGCCAACCACAACAAAACGCCAAATCGGCGCCTGCATCTGCGCCGAAGCCTGCGCCCGCTTCGTCAACTGCCCCGGCCCCTGCTCCAAGGCCTGCTCCTGCCCCTGAACCTGCACTCAAGCCTGCGCCGGTCGAGCCGCCGAAAGGCAATCTGATTGCGAAAATCAAGGAGGCCCTCATCGCAAAAACCGCCGAAAAACTCGGACAACAATTCCTTCAGGGTAAAATGACTTACATCGGCCTGATCATGACTGCGTTGGGGGCATTCGCCCAAACAACCGGCATTCCGCTTCCGCTCGCAGATATTCAGGCATTGGTCGATTTCGTTCAAATCAACTGGCCGACGGTCCTCGAATTTGTCGGACTAGTCACCGCTCTCTATGGTCGTTTCAGGATCCCGGGCCGATGATGTCTCTGGACCTTCACAAATCGATGAGCGACGGGCTGGCATTGTCAGCTGGGAGCATGTTTGCCCTCGCGGCGTCGGAAGCCGACAACCTGCTTAAAGTCTTCGTGGGATTGCTGACCTGCGTTTTTTTAGGACTAGGTATTTACCTGCGAATTCAAGAGATCAAGGAAGGAAAAAAAAAGCCGACGAGGAGGAAAAATCATGGCTAAGGGGTTGTTCGTTGTCGGATTCACCGCCGAGGAAGTCGAAGCTATTCTGGCGAAAGCCAAGGAAATGCTGACCGAGGGAAAAACCCTGATGTCCTGGGGCGAAGGCGGCTCCTCGGCCTCGAAGCAGTTCGCGATGCCGGTTGTCGATGTCCTAGCCGAATGCGCCTACGCTCTCCCTATATTGGACCCTGAGACCTACGCGAAAAAGCGGCGGGTTGGTGTGACACGGATCATCTCAATCGAAAAATAGTGGCGAACCCGATCCTCAACGCGATTCAATCCCTGTTCCCCGGCCTCGATTTTCGCGGATGGACATCGAGCTATGACAACGCCCAGCAGTCAATCCGCCGAGGGTCAATTCCGGGCGCTCCGATTCGAGATGCCAGGCGGGACCTGACGCCCTCAACGCGCAAGGAGTTGGTTAGGCGGGCAAGGTATCTGGCTCGCAACTCTGGGTTCGTCCGCGAGCTGGTCGCGAACATGGCGACGTACTCAATCGGCGACGGCATCCGGGCCCAGGCTCAGTCGACAGATGCCGACTGGAATACTCGGGCCGAACGCTATTTTCGGGATTGGTCCTCTAGGTGCGAAGTGACCGGGCGATTTTCCTGGGAGGAAGTGCAGCACCTTGTTTGTCGGGCGATCGACGTCGATGGCGAAATTTTCGTGCTCAAAACTCGCGACCGATACGGACTTCCATCGCTTCAGCTGGTCGAGACGCACCGGGTTGGAGGCGAGGAATACGGAACTGATGCAATCGACGGAATCATCATGGATCGGTTCGGCGCTCCGGCTGCCTACCGGGTCGTGGAGGATGTTGGTTACCGGGACGTTCCGGCAAATTCGCTCTGTCACATTTACGAGCCCGAGGCCGCATCAGCGATTCGGTGCGCTCCGGTGATCCAGCATTCGATCAACCATGTCGTTGATGAGATGGAGTTGCTGGCGTTAGAGAAACACGCGGTTAAAGACAATTGCGACATAACCAGGATCTTGAAAGCCGATACGGCTCTTGATGAGGGAACTGATTTTGCGTTCGTCGATTCATCCGAGCAGATTTCAAGTTCAAATCCAGCCAGCCTGCAACAGATCACAGGCGGAAAGGTTGTGGCGTTGAAGCCGCACGAAAGTCTCGAATCCTTCCAGCCATCCAGGCCCTCGCCGACCTTCACCGGGTTCCTTGAACACCTTCGCCGCGACACTGCTCTGGGGGTTCTTCCCTATGAATTCGCTGCCGATCCGTCGAAGGTCGGAGGCGCATCAACTAGGCTGGTCATCGCCAAGGCGGATCGCCGCTTCCAGCAACGCCAAAACGCAATCATCAATCGCCTAATCAAACCAGTATGGTTCTACGTCATCGGCGATGCGATCCAATCCGGCCAATTGCCTGCAACCGCAGATTGGTGGCGCATCAGCGCGGTGACACCTCGGCGGGTAACTGCCGATGCGGGCAGGGAGGCGCAGGCCAACCGGGAAGACGTTATCGTTGGCCTCAAAACCCTCTCCGACCATTACGAGGAGCTAGGCGCAGACTTTTCGGAGGAGCTTCGGCGGAGGGCTCGCGACATGAGGCTTGTTCTTGACGTCGCTGCCGAGTTCGGAGTTCCGGCGGGCCTACTCTGGCAACCAGCATCTCCGCCGCCCGCGCCTGCATTGCCGATTCCGGGTTGACAGGCCTGCGGGTCGATGCTCGACCTGCTGCTTGCTCATGATTCCTGGCTCATTGCGCCAGACGCCCTCGATCATCTCGCGTCCCGGGCTGAGGCCTACGGTCGCGGTCTCATCAAGGAGCAACCGACTTCGCAGATCCCGCTGACCGAAGTTCGGGAAGGCATCGCCGAGATCGCGATCCATGGAACCATGGCCAGGAGGCCAAACGATTTGACCCGCTGGCTCACTGAGGCAACGGACACCGAGCAGGTCCTCGAGGCAGTTCGGCTGGCGGCTGCTGACGATTCCATCGAATCGATCCTGCTCGATATTGATTCTCCCGGAGGATCCGTCGCCGGAGTTCCTGAGTTGGCGGAGGCTGTCGCGGAGGCCTCGAAGAAAAAACCGATCTACGCTTGGACGGGTGGCCGGATGGCGAGCGCAGCGTATTGGGTCGCGTCCCAGGCCGATGGTATTTTCGCATCGCCGTCTGCCCGGGTCGGATCGATCGGAGTTGTCGTTCCATTTCTGGATCGATCGAGGGCGATGGAAAGAGATGGCCTCAAAATGGAAGTTTTCGCCTCGGGCAAATACAAGGCCGCCGGAATGCCAGGCGTTTCCCTGACCGACGAGCAGCGGGCATCGATCCAAGCCGACGTTGAGGAGCTTTTCGGCGACTTCAAAAGCGCGGTCTTGGCGAAAGGTCGGAAAATTAGCGAGGAGAGCATGCAAGGCCAGATGTTTTCGGCTCGCCAGGCATCCGCTCGAAATTTGAGCCGAGTCGAAAAAAACAAGGAAGCGGTCAGGCGCAATCTCAAAGCCATGACCGGCGCCGCGATGGCTATGGCAGTTGACAAAACAAAGGTCGGAAAATACCGCACGATGGACAGCACCGAAGAAACTCTACAGGCCGCAATCGAACGGCTCCAACAGCTGGAAGCAAGCCAGTCGGCCCTTGTTGATTTCCAAGCATCGCTCGACACCGCCCGGACCTCCTACGAAGAGCGGATCGGCAAACTGGCCGAAGATGTTGCCGCCCTGACCGAACTTGCCGAGCAGCTCGCGATCGAAAATGAGCAGCTCAAGACCAAGGCCGAGGAAGTCGATGCTCGCATCGCAGCCCGCGCCGCCCAGATCGCTGCTGACTCCGGTGCCGCTCCTCTCACGGTTTCTCCAGTCGGAGACGACCAGCCTCAGAAGGCTCTGAGCGCCGCCGAAGTCTGGAACCGCCAATTTGCCAAACGCTAACTCTTTTCCCTGACAAACTACAATGTCCTTTCCCACTCTGCTTGACCTCGCCCGGACTGACGCCGGGATCCTCTATCCGATCATCGAAGATTCGCTCAAGTCCGCACCGGAAATGAGCATCTTCCCAGCCGCGACCATCAACGGCTCGACGATGGAACTAACCGTGCGAACCGGCCTGCCGAGTGTCGCATTCCGCGATGCCAACGAAGGCGTCGCCCGGAGCAAATCGACCTACGACACGAAAATTTTCCAGACCCACATCCTGGACCACCAAATCGCGGTGGACAAGCAAGTTCTGGCCGGAGCGAAGGATCCGGGTCGCTGGTTGAGCAATCACGCCACCGGTGCGGTTGAGGCTGCGATGCGCTATATTGGCTCCCAGATCTATTATGGCACTGGGAACGACGCCAAGGGTTTCCCGGGCCTGCTTGCTCAATATTCTGCTGACTCGGCTCACGAGGTCGATGCTACCGGTTCGAGTAACAAAACCTCCGTCTGGATGGTTCGCCTTGGAGTCGAAACGCTTGAGATCCTGTTCGGCAACGACCAGACTTTGCGTCTCAATGATCAATGGGAGCAGGAAACGGTTACCGACGGGAGCGGCAACCCCTACCAGGCCTGGACCAACTGGCTGACTGGCCGGGTCGGTCTTCGTTTGGCCAACCGCCATGCTGCGGTTCGGATTAAAAACATCGAATCGACGACCAAAAAACTGACCGATGCGCTGCTCTACAGTGCCTATGAAAAGTTCACCGAGTTCGGATTCGAGCCGACCCACATTTTTATGAACGGTCGTTCTCGCGAACAGCTTCGCAGTGGCCGCACCGCCACGAACCCGGCGGGCCTTCCGGCTCCTCTCCCAACCGAATGGGAAGGCATCCCGATCATCCGAACCGCCTCGATCACCTCCAGCGAATCCTAACTCTTCTCCACCATGACTCGCAATCTTCAAGACGCTCTTCTCATCAAATCTTCTGCGCTGCCCGCCGCAAATGCAAACAACGCAACGGCCTCCATCGACCTGACGGCGACAACCCAGGACGAAACGTATTTCGAGGTCAGCCTCTCGGTTCCGGCGACGCCTAATCTGGCCGATACCAAAAAAATCACGTTCACGTTCGAGGATTCGGCTGACAACAGCTCGTTCGCCGCCATCGCTCCGCTCGCAACGCTGGTCGTAACCGGAACTGCCACCGGTGGCGCGGCAGCCGAAACCATTGTGCGCCTTCCGGGAGTGACCCGCCGCTATATTCGGGCCAAGGCCGCCGTTGAAAACGCGGGCGGAACGAATACGGCTGTCTCCTACACGTTGGCGTTGATTTTTTGATTCGTTTTGGTCCGTAGTACGCATAATTGGGCGGGCCAGGCTTCTACCCTGGTCCGCCCTTCGCTATATGAGCCGGTATTCCGAAATCGAGGCCGACATGGCCGAAATCCTGGCTGACGTAGGGGTCCAGATCCAATGGGATGGCGATGACTACGACGCGATCCTGACAGAACCGCGAGTGGATCTCGACCTAACGACTGGCGGGTTTTCGGCTGAAGCGGATTACTCGGTGAAGGTTCGGAAAACGGATCTGCCGGAGGGCGCATTTCCGCAGGCGAAAGACCAAATTACAATTGCCGGAGCGGTCTACGTTGTGCGCGGAGTAACTGACTCTCCGCCCTCTCCGATGCTGGTTTTGCATGTCGCCAGAAAATGAACTCGCAGGTCGAATCGGCATTCGCAACGTGGATCGGCGGCCTGGTCAATTCGGCTCCAATCTATACCGGCAGTTCTGCGGCGGAGATGGATGTGACCGATTTGGCGATTGTCGTAACAGTCCCGCAAATCGAATTTGTCCTCTATCAGCTTCATAGAGCAACGGTTGAAATTCTCATCGGAGGCCCTGCCTTTCACGCTTCGTTAAGCGCCTACAGAAACGTCGCAGCGGAAGTGATGGAGCCGATCCGGTCGCAGAATTTCGGAACTCTGCTCACCGCCCTTGCGCCAGTAGCAGCTTTTCGCGGAATCGCCATCCAGGATTCATCTGAGAGCCAGACCGATGATTCGTGGACGCACACGATTCGGCTGATCTGCGGACTCGAAACGGACGTTGAGGCGGCGCCATGGCCGGAGCCTGCGACCGATGACTATTTCGATGCCGCCGCGAACCTATCGGGCGGGCGGTTTGTATACCTGTCAGGATCCAGCGCATCCTACGCCAACGCAGGTTCCAGCCTGCCTGCAATGGGTTACATTAAGCAGGCGGTTGTCTCAGGCGACAGCGTGCGGGTCTATCGTCAAGGCCGCCTCGACGGGCTGGCCGGATTGACGGCAGATCGGGACTATTACCTCGGCGCAAACGGTCAGCCGACGCTCAACCCTAGCACTGCGTCAGGCATCATTCAGTTCCTCGGTCGGTCGATTTCGACCGATGTCATTCTAGTCGAAATTGACAGTCCTATTTCAGCAACCTAATATAATCAAATGCCTCTGGAAAAATATCAGACCTGGGATGGGGGTCAAAAACTCAAATCGTTCCTCCAGACCTCAGCCGGAGCAGCCGATGCTGGGAAACCTGTTGCCCTTAACAATTCCGGCGAAATCGATTCGTCCATGCTCCCGAATCAGCTGGCGGACACAACTACCCTGCCAGCAAGCGAGAACCTAGCAGCTGGCGACCTCGTAAATATTTGGGCTGATTCTGGCACTCTCAAGGTCCGAAAAGCTGACGCAACCTCCTCGTCAAAACGGGCCGACGGTTACGTGTTGGCCGGAGTTACCAGTCCAGCGAATGCTATGGTTTTCCATGATGGCGCGATTACCGGGCTAACGTCTCTAACTGTCGGAGGACGCTACTACCTCTCCGCGACCGCTGGCGGACTGACTATCGAGGCATCGGTTCCAACGACGACCGGAAACTTGATTCAGTTCGTTGGTCAGGCAGTGTCGGCCACCAAACTGCTCTACCAGCCTGACACGAACCCGCCGGTCATCGCCTAATGCCCGACCTCGCTCAAGTTTGGACTGGAAGCCAGTGGCAGCTAAAAGGTTTCGCTGCCACTGGCCACTCCCACAATTTTTCCGATCTTAGGATCAATATCGTGGTCAGCGGCAGCGGCAATGACATCCGCGTCGGAACTTATCTGCCTAATGCCTCCAACGCCATTTGGACAAAAACTTATGCTGGCGGGTATAACGAAATCGTGCGGTTGGGTCAGCAATGGCATTTGGTCGAATACCCGAACAACGGCGATCCCGTCCAGACCGCTGGAAACACTGGCCTAACGCCTTGGCAGAATCAGACTAATTTCAACGCCGCCGGACTGACATTGGCGCCACAGGTCAACGGGATCGAGGCATTGTTTAAACTCGATGAGTTGGCTTTTCCCGGCGACAACACAAGCCTAAACGCAACGACCTCGGCGCACGGGCTGCTCCCAAAATTGAGCGGCCAGACAACAAGTTTTCTGTGCGGTGACGGTTCGTGGGCCTCTGTTAGCTTCACAGACGTTAGGCTCTATACAGCCGACGGCACCTGGACAAATCCATCGCCTAGCGTCGCCAAGCGCGTTTTCGTCCGGTTAGTTGGTGGCGGAGGTGGCGGCGGAGCAGGTAGGCGAGGCGCTGCCGGATCGGCTCGGGTTGGAGGCGGTGGCGGCGGAGCTGGCTGCGTTGCCGAGGGATGGCTGTTGACGACTAACCTAGGATCGACTGTTAGCGTGACCGTCGGAGCCGGAGGAACTGGAGGCTCTGCTCAAACGGCTGACAGCAGTTCTGGTGCGAATGGGGTCGATGGAGGGTTTTCGCTATTTTCTGATTTTCGGGCAAGTGGCGGAAGTTTTGGCTCGGGCGGAGGATCCGGGACCGGTGGCGGCGGCGGCGCGGGGGTTAGCCTCGGAAACAATATTGGCCTGACCAACCTGAACGGATCTGGCGGAGCTGCGGCTTCGGCCACGGGCGGAGTAGGCGGGACCGTTACGGCAGCCGGTCCGTCGATTCCGACGGGAGGCGGTGCGGGCGGCGGCATAACCAGTGGCAACGCGAATAGCGCAGGATCTGCTGGCGGAATAATCGGCAACGCGACCCTCGGACAGCTCTCAGGCGGCGCGGCTGGCACAAACGGCAATGCTGGGAAAGGGGCCGGAACCGGAGGCGGCGGGGGCAACGGCGGCGGCGCAAATAATGGAGGCAACGGCGGAGGGTTTGGCGCGGGCGGAGGAGGAGGAGGCGCGTCGTTAAACGGGACCAATTCCGGTAAAGGGGGCGACGGCGCTCCGGGCTACGTGCTGGTGATTGCCTATCTATGAGACGAATTGCACACATCGCCTACGGGCAAATCGTTAGCGTTAGCCTAGCAAATGACGACTGGACGCCGCCCGAAAACGGCACCCAGATGCTGGAAGAGGATGCCGTTGCAGCGGGCATTCCGCGGTGGGTTCGCCCGATCGTTTTCGGGCCTGCACCTAGCTGGCAGGTCAAAGTGTGGCTGATCCGTCAGGGTCTTTCCTCGGCTGATATTGAGGCGACAATTCGGCAAGCAATCGCTGCCGGACCAGAGCAGGATGAGGCCATTCTCCGCTGGCAGCACGCCCCTGAATTTCCATTCGATCATCCATTGGTTGGCCTCGTCGCGGACGCTCTCGACCTCGACGTTGCTGCGGCCTGGCCTCAGATCCTCGCGATCTGAGCGTTGACAACCCTCCTCAACAAATGGCAGCCCACCTCGGCATTGACACAAATTTCGGCCTGACGACGCCATCCGGCGGATACGTTCAGGAGGCATCCAGAGAGGACTCAATCGAGGTCGCGACGATCCGGAATGAAATCGGAACGACTGTTGTTGCCGTTCCGAAACCGTTGATTACCCGTTCCGTTTCAATTCGCGGACGCGGCGACGCTGAATTGAGCGCAGTAACGTCCGGCGCCTTTACTGCCGGAGCCCTGAAAATCGTCTCCGCCCGCCAAAGCGAAACGAATGACGATTTCCCGGAATTTGAGATCACCGCAACCGCCTACCAAGACATCGACTAACATGCCCGTAACGCTCACTAACATTGGCATCCAATCGGTCGAGTATAGCCTCGCTCAATCGGTTGAGCGAACCACTCGCACCGAAAACGCCTCGGTCATGAACTACCTCGGCGGATTTGGTCACGCGGAAGCCTACGACCCGGTGACCGAGTTCTCTATCTCAGGTCGCGGAGATCTTCCTGCCGGTCTGGCCGTTGGAATCGCCGGAGACGGAATTGATGGGTTGTTCTCTGCTGGAACGACAATTGTAACATCGGTTAGCCTGACGGAAAATAATACGGATTTTAATTCGTGGGATATCAGCGGAACGAACTATCCGGCGGCTGACTGAGCACCGGGATAAACCGGTCGCGCTACCCGTCGGTGCATGAAAATCGGACAAAAAATAGCCTTTGTCAGAGGTAACGGTTCGCCTCTGTTTTCGCGAGAAACTGCAATGGTTTCCGCCTGGTTGATTTCGGGCGGCAAGTTGGCCTCCGACAAGGCGCTAGTTGATTATGTCGAAGAGATCGAGGCCGCTCCGGTGCGCTCCTACGTTTGGTCAATCGACGGCAGCGTGGCCTGCATGTTCGGCTCCGAAAGCGTAGAGTTCGCCGAGTTCCGAAGGCGGTTTCTCGATGACGACTGGATCCGAGCAAACGCAGATCATCCGATCAGCTATCTCCGGGCCCAATCGGATCAGCTTTTAGGGTTTCAGAGCGCAATCAAGGGTCGCAAGCCAGCCCTGCTTGTTCGCAAACGGAATCGATTTGCTATCATTCCGGCAGATGCACCCCCTGCAACGCGCAAATCTCTCCTTCAAAATCTATGACCAAACGCGAATCCGACATTGAATCCGCTTTTTGCGAACCAGCCGCAGCAAAAGTGGGAACCGTTACCCTGCGACCGTTTTCGTTGGGCACTCTATCGTTGTGCCGGAAACTCAACCTGACCCTGTTTCTGGAAGGCGACGACGGTCTGACTGATGACGAAAAGCAGCGCCAGATCGTCACCTTCGCCTGGATGCAGAGCCAGCCGCTTCAACGGGTTCTCTTGGCGATCCGGTCGGGCTGTTATGAGGATGAGGTCTCCGAGTTCGAGTTCGGTCTGGCTGTTTCCGATCTGCCGGACCTCATGATTGAGATCCAACGACTGGCCGAGATGGCCGCCGCGGCGAGCGTTGATGTCGAGGCCAAGCCTGGCGACAAACCGGAGGCGAACAGCCCAAAATAGTTGAGCCAGGCTGGACGGCATCGATCGTATTCAGCCTGGCCAAAGAAACGAGTTGGCCGGAATCCTTCCTTCTTTGGGACCTGCCGCTCCCTCGGGCCCTCCAATACTACCATTGCGCCCTCAGGGCCGCGATGGCCTGGACTGTAGCGCCTTCAGAGGATGGCGAGGCCATGCTAGGGAGGCTCGAGGCACTGGTTGACGCTACGGAGGAACAATGGCTAGAGGCGTGACGATGACCGTTGAGACGAGGCGATTCGAGGAGCAGCTTTTCCGTATGCAGCGGACCAGCAAGTTCGGAGCCCAGAGGGTCGCTGAACGGTCGTTTAGGGGGTTTGTGGCTCGGCTGGTGGCCATCACTCCGCCAGGTAGAGTCGCTGACATCAGCGGCAGTCAAAACACCGACGAGCCAGGGCAGATCATTAAACCGACAAAACCGAAGACTCGCGGAACCCGGAGCGTAAAAAATGACATCCTCAACGTGTTCCGGCCGGTCGGATCCGAGCGTCAGATTCGGAGGCTCAAACCTATCGCGACCGAATCGGATCTCGAACGACTCCACAAAGGAGCCAGGAACAAAAAGGGCCGGACGAGAGCCCGGAACCGGAAGGACAAGGTGCCGGTGACACGGGCAATTTTGCGGGCCTATATCAAAAAAAAACAAAATCATGTCGGCAAGCTCGCGGCGGGATGGAACAGCGCATCCAATCGCCTCCGGGTTCGCGTACCTGCATGGGTCAAGCGACACTCCTCGCCGGGTTCGGTCGTCCTCGAAGTCGGCGGGCGCGGAGGAGTCAAATTCAGGGCAACCAACGGTATTGACCATGCGTCGGAGCAGTTCAACTTTCAGCGAGGTGTTTACATCGCGATGGCGATGCAAGCAAACGCGATGAAGCGGCAAATTGACAGCTATCTGGCAAAAGAGATGGTTAAGGAGATGAAAGGAGAGATGAGCTAATGGCCGCTTTTACGGTTAGCGCAAATTTCAAGGACAACGTCACGCCCGGTCTCAAAAAGGTCAGCACTGCCGTCAAGGGGTTTAAAGCTCCAAACATGCTGGACGTCATGGGTGGCGTTTTAGGCGCGGGAGCTGTTACGGGCCTCTTTTCAGCCTTAACCAACGGAGTGCAACAACTTGCATCAACCGTTCAATCGCAGTTGGGCCAGTCGGTCCAGAAAGCGATGCAGTTCGAGACAACGCAGATCTCCCTGGAGGTCATGCTAGGAGGCAAAGAGGACGCCGACAAAATGATCGCCGACCTAAGGGCCCTTAGCGAGATCACTCCGTTTACGTTCGCCGATGTCGGCCAGGCAATGTCCACATTGGTCGGGTTCGGAGTGGAGACCAAAGGCGTGGTCAATATATTGGACAGCCTAACGTCCATCGCTGGCGGTTCCTCCGAAAAACTCCAACGAATCGCTCTGGCATTCGGGCAGATCAGCGCAGCTGGCAGGTTGATGGGCCAGGATAACCTCCAGCTCATCAACGCCGGATTCAACCCGTTGCAGCAAATCTCGATCAGGACCGGCGAGTCCATGATGGAACTTAGAAAGCGGATGGAAGCTGGCGGAATTTCTGCCGACGAAGTTAAGCAAGCTTTCATCGACGTTACCTCTGAAGGCGGCAGGTTTTCGGGCATGAACAAACGGATCTCCCAAACGACGACGGGTCTCCTTTCGACTTTAGATGAGGTCTATACCCAAATTCAGATCGCGTTCGGAACGCCCATCAACGATGCGATTCGGCCATGGATCGCTCAGGTCATCGGTCTGATCCGATCAATGAAGGGCGAGGCCGAGGCGATGGGCGCGGCACTAGGCAGCGTTCTGAATTCGGTTAGTTCGACGCTCACGGACATCATTGATTCGACCGATTGGTCGAAGGGCATCCCAGAGGCGATTGGGTCCATCATTGTTCCAGTTGCGGACATCGTTAAGTCCGCGCTCGTGTCGGCAATGATGAGCGCAGCTAACGCCCTAATGGAGGGGCTGCGAAAGGCCGCTCTAGCGTTCGGACCGCTGCTAGGCGCGATCATTAATGGCATGGCTGATGGTCTGATCGGCATGATTCGCGGCATCCTTGGATCGATCAAATCGGTTATTGATCCTTTGACGGGTATGTGGGGTCCGCTTGGGGATTCAGCCAAAGCGGCCTCAAAAGCGATTAACGACGCTAGCATCAACCTGCGAAACGCAGGAGAGGATTTCGATCCTGCCAAAACAATCAAACAATTCGGCGAAAATCAGACGCCCGTATTTTCGGCAGATGCGATCAAGGAACAAAACGATCGGACGCAAATGCTAATCAACGATCTGACCAAAAATGACAGGTTAGCGGGAAAACAGCAGGAGCGCACATATCGGCGCAACCGCGAACAAAAGCTGGCTGCCCGGAAGGCCGAGCAGGAGTTTCTCGCGGGAATGCCCGCGACTGTTGCCGAGGCTGCGCCGTCGGTCGTCAAAACGACAAATGAACTGATGGGCGGCATGCCCAGTCCTGCCGAGCTGCTGGGCGGCGCGACAAAACCCGCGGCGGTTCCAAAGCCGACCGGCATCATGAGTTTAGCGCAAAGCCTGAATTGGCTCGCTGGGAGAAGCGTCAACGACATGATCCTGGCCGAAAACGCGAAACAAACGGCGACGCAGCAGGAAATGAAATCTGCCCTCGAAAAAATTGAGGCCAACACGTCCAAACCGAAACCAGTTACTGTCGAGATCCCAAGAGGGGCCGTGTTCGCCTACCCGTAATTATGCCTAATTCATTTCAGATTCAGGGGTTCAGCGCCAACGTAGATGAGCGCGGCCTCATAACCGCAGAGGTCCCAATGTATTGCGAGACCATCAACGAGGCTCTGACGATTTCCGGTGGCAACCCGTTCGGCCTCCCGGAATTTTCTCGGTCAATTTCCCAGGTCGAAACGGGAGGCTATGAGGTCCGAATTCGATACGAAGGCACGCAGGGGAAAAAAGGCGAAGAGGAGGCCAGCACCTACGAATTCGACACCTCATTCCAGGAGGATAGTTACGCAAACCACCCTGACTGGCCCACACTCGCCGAAAAATACGGAGGAACAATCGTTAACGGGCAGGTCGAATGGGCGGAGCAGATTCCGCGAGGCAACATTTCAAGAAAGGGGTTGAGCCAGGCAAAGCAAAGCGAGCAGGTGGCCAACCCGCTACTCGGAACCAAAACC
>Ga0114980_10001292_pt1 | contig 17929 bp, 33 predicted proteins | sample S_140806_EF_Meta_FD_87018 | JGI IMG/M metagenome (GOLD analysis project Ga0114980, IMG submission 87018) | Freshwater microbial communities from Lake Simoncouche, Canada to study carbon cycling - S_140806_EF_MetaG | ecosystem: Environmental > Aquatic > Freshwater > Lake | place: Lake...
CTTCTTCTCGTCGTACCAGAGCTTCATGTACTGCGAGCCACCTAGCGGTAGCTGCGTCATCATCTGCTCCTGCTCGTCCCGGAACTCCTCAATCTGCTGCGTGAGCTGCCAGTTCATGAAGTCCCGCTTGCGCTCGGCCGCGGCTAGCTTGTTCTCGTCAACGTCACCGATGATGTTCGTGCGCACAGGGCCGTCGGGCGGGAACAACTCCTTGATGGCTCGAGAGGCGAAGTCGATACAGGCCTCGGCCATTACCGGGTGGACGACCTTGCTGGCGCCGCTGAAGTTGGCACCGCCTGGCGCATCATTACCTAGGCCAGTGCGGCGGATGCCCTCCTCGTACTGCTCATCTCGCTTCTCTCGAGCCCGCCGATCCTTCTCAACCAGCTCGATATAACGCAGCGCCATCCCGCCAAAGTCCTCGTCCATCTCAAGGTCAAGGTCGTCGGCCAGGTTGCGGTAGAAGTCCTCATTCTCTCGAGGGCCCTCTGACTTGGTCGTGACCATCGCCCCGCCGTCGGGCAACTCCTCGATGTCCGTATCATCAAACAGTGAGCCAATGTCTTCTGCCGGCGCCGTGTCTGGCTGGCCCTCTATGAAGCGATCGGCCTCGGCGTCAACTGGGAACTGAGTTGGCATTTTTACAAATCCTTGTTATGCTTTTCGTGCGCGTTCTGCGTGACCGGGGAAATCATGGAAAACAAACTTCGAAAAGCAAAAATTGACTATTGGGAAAGTGACGGAAAGTACATTGACGTTGCGTATGTGCAGGAAGACGGCCAGAAAGTCAAGGCAACTTTTAAGCGGATTGGTTGGAGAACTCCTCCCCAGGACGTTCTTAGCCAAACGGTTGAGTCTCTCAATCACGGCCCTGCCTATACTGCAGGGAAGCTAGGCCGCCCCTCTTCTTAGATTGTTCTGCGGGAAAAGCTTCGCCTGCAATCAATCCAGCGGTAACCCCTGGTATTCCTTTGTCACGCAGAACCCGCAGTAAGTTCATGAGGTCCTTTCGCGTCTCGTCGTTGCGAGAACGTGCGGTGCTCTCAAACAAACTGTAGAGGTCACCTGCAGGGGCTTGAACCGCTTTGCTTAAATTTTTCTTTTCTTTCTCAGAAAGTTTGTTGACGTATCCCAGCATTTTACGAGTGACCGCGCCAGAACCTTCTGGTTGCATCCAGTCTTCGCTGTAATCAACATAGTCGCTAACGTTCTTTGTTGGAACAACGCTCGAGCTTCCAAGCCTATTGCCGATGACCTCGGCCTCTTCACGGGTTATTGGTCCGCCAAAATTGATCATTGCGGTGCCCGCGCCCGTGTCCGCTAACGCCGTGTCACCACCTTGCAAAGCGGCCGACAACCCCATGCGCTCTGGGTCTGCTTTTGCCTCTAACGGAAAGAAGAAGCTTTCGCCGCGTTCTGTTGGGATCTGCAGGTTCCACGGCGATCCGTGCTGGCCGGTCATGCTGCCGCGCAGAGCCTCTGCCGCTGTGAGCCGATCTTTGTAACGCTGTGGGACATCCAAGCCTTTTGTTATCGGAACTTGAGCCCCAAGAGCAAAGCCAGGTTGCAATTCCATCGGCATCCGACCAGATACTGATGGCCCGCCAAGGTAACCGCCAGCAAACGGAACGTCGCCAGCCGGTCGGAATGCCCCTTGCATAGATCTTGTTTTGATGGAGTCCAGGCCAAGTGCGCCATGCAAAATGTCTTTGCCCTGGATGTCTTTAAAGACTGATGAAGCACGAGAACTGAAATTCTTGCGCGACCCATACGGATCTGTGATCAACGATTGAAGGTGGCCAGTTCCAAGGCCTGGGATGTATTCGGGCGTTGCATATGCGAATCCTAATTGAGGTGGCTCGCTTGGCATCGCAAACACTTTGGCTCGGCTTTCCCTTTCCCGACCACCTTTCAACTGCTCGAGCCGTGCTGCTGCGCGGTCAAGATCTCTTTGCTCAGAAAGCGACAGATTCATCCGCGGATCGCCCCATTGATGCGGGCGCATATCCTGCAGTTGTTGGCCATACCCGGCCTCTTCGAGAATCCCACTGTATTTTGGATCACGCAACAGCGTTGAGAAGTCAGGGGTGCCGCGGACCCGTTCAGGAGTCAATAAGCCTCTCTGCAGAATCTCCCGTGCTGGGAGTCCCGTCTCTGCTTGCATTTCATACAATGGCATAAACAGCGACCAGGTGGTTTCTTGAGCCTCGGCAGGAAACATCCCCGCACGTTGCCCAGCTTCACGCAACCTGGCGCTTGTCCCAACATAGCCAGGCGTAAGACCAGGATCTCCTCGAGCAATTTGGATTGCCGTTGGAGAGCCACTGAACAGCCCTTGATTAACGCCTAGCCCGTTGGCCATCCATGCGTCATTCGTTACCCGGTAAACGTCATCAGCAAGGTTCCGATAGAACGAGTCCACCTTCGGGCCGGACAGCGTAATTTTTGATGGGTCGCTTGCCATTAGAGCGCGGTGGGCGTTGTTCTTCCATGCATCCAGTACGGATTCCTCGCCCTTGTTTCCGAGAACGCTGCGGCCCATGATTTCGTTAATGGCCTTAGCACTCTGAGGTCGACCAGCCGCCGTCCAATTTTTCCAAGTGTTTAGAGCGTTCAGCAGGTTCATCTCAACAGATGTCTGCGGGGACATGGCCGCTAGCAATGACGCAAACCGCGGAGCATCATCGCCGAACACGTCCATCAACGCTTGTGTGCTTGCCCGATACCAGCCCTTCTTTGCTTCCCCTGCTTTGGCCACGCTTGCAAGCTCACTCGCTCTTGGCAAGATTTCTAGCAAATGATTCATTTCACGAACTCCCTCAGGGTTGGCAATCACTTTGCCAATCTCCTGCGGGGTCATAAACTTTGACGAATATCCAAAATTTGGGAATTGAGTCGAAAGAGTTTCAAGCTTTTCTTTTTGTTGTTCTGTCAACTCTTTGCGTTGAGCGCGTTGCAGCTCGCGGCTTGTTTGCCCCCTAACCGGCTCATTAGAAGGGCGTAGAGCACCCTTTAGCTCTCGGCCATCCTTAGGCATCATATACATTGGGCCGGCGCCGGTAGCCTCAGCCAGCCTGCCCGCCATTCTTTCTGCCGCGGGGCTCCTCGCTAGATCAACTGCAGCCCTACCGAGAGCCGGGGCAGCCCTGAGCGTACCCGCAGCGCCTGGCAGCATACCCAATGCGGAAGCGCCATAATTGAGAAAGGCGTCTCCGTACCTGCCGGCCGCACGATCGTACTCTGCTTGCCTTGCTGCACGAACGCCCTCCTCGAGCCCCTTAGCGGAGCCCAGGAACGGCACGAAGTCGACAGCACCCATACCGCCAGGGATACCGCTATCGGATCCACCGAACGCCGTCATGGAGAGCTTGCGGGCCCTAGCTGGGGTGGTGACCTTACGCAACTGCTCCTCGAGGAAAGCCTGCGCCTTCTCCGCCTGGGTTAGCTCTCGGCTGCGGACTTCAGGTTCAACACCGCGAAGCAGGCGCTCCATCGTCGGGTACGTTACTGGCATATGTCACCTATGCGGCGTAGGGGTTAACGCGCTTCCTGCTGGCGCCGGAGTCCGCGTAGTCATCTTCGTCGTAGTCATCTCGAGGCGGTGGGTCAATCTCAATCCAGCCCGAGTCACGCAGAAACCTCAGTCCCTGGCTGGTGCAGTCCACAAAGTCATCGTGCGTCGTCTCAGGGAATGCGCAGAGCTGGCTGACCATTCCCTCGGCCCAGTCGCGAACATAGCCAGGCCTGGTGCTGCTCTCAGGTATCCAGACCCTGCCGCGGGCGATTACGTTGCTGACGATGTTGAGTCGCTGCATCTTGTCTGCTTTGCCGGGGTTATATGAGCGAACGGGAAGATGCGCCCTTTGAAGGTCCTGAATGAGGCTGATACCGGCTGACTTATCCTCAACCAGAATGAGGTCAACGCGCTTGCGATCCTTTCCCTCGCCATACACATTGTCGTATTCCTCAATTACCTTAGGCCGTAAATCGGGGTATTGTAATCTATCCTGCCAGCAATCAATGACCATCACAGCCATTGGATCGTCAGTCGGTTTAAAGACGCCATAAGTAATACAGGCAGTCGGATCGTTTTGCGTCTTTTCAGTATATGCGCAATCGTAACTCTGGATAATGTATTCAAACCGCGGGAATGGCTTATCTGCCGGCCATAACTTGAACATATCCCTTTTGACAATCCCGCTCTCTTCGGGGTCAATGATCTCGGCGAAGATCTCCTGGCGCCCAAGCTTGGTCCCCTCATACTGCAGGATCTGTCTTTGAAAGTTAGGCGATAGGTTGGCCAGGTTGGTGTACGTCGATGCCGTAGTCACCACAACATCATCGCCGTCCCTGCCGATCAGGTCGATGATCAGGTCCTTAGGTCTGGGGGTGGTGGTGCAGATCATGATGGTGCGCTTACCTAGCCGCAGCCCGAACTGGATTTGATCCCAGGCCGCTTGCAGATAATCCCAGGCCGCTAGCTCATCCGCCCAGGCAAAATGGAACTGAGGGCCGCGGAAGCGTTCTGGCTCTGATGCTGGAATGCCCTTGATGAGCGAGCCGTTCTTTAGCTTGAGCTCGTGCAGCGACTTGTTGTAGTCCTCTACCAAAATGGGAGGAATGACGTTAAGAAGCCCGCTGTCGCCCTCAAAGCAGGTTCCCCTGACGTCAGATGAGGTTGGGGCCGCAACAAGGGCTCGAGTGCCTGGATTAGACCATGCAAGCCACCCTATCTGCTCCGCGGCTAATCTCGTCTTGCCTGCTCCCCTCCCAGCGCACAAAAGCCAAATACTCCACCAGTCCCCTGGCGGCATTATCTGGTGCTTATGGGCCTGGGTCAGCCACTTTGCCCGCCACAGAAATGCTGCCTTTTGTTCTTCGGATAACGCCGCAAACTTTGCCTTGACGTTGGGGTCCGATAGCGTCTGGATTACGGCATCATTCATTCAAGCCAGTGAGATGACGACACAGTGCCCTGATGGCAGACGTAGGTGACCGTCATCTTGTCGGGGTTGTGTTTATGGAAGAACTTAGGCATCGTCACCTTACTTACCACGTTATCAGCCCAGAAGTGCTCGGTGTTGGCCTCGAGGTCATTTAGTAGCTCTTCAGCGAACGTCCTGTTAAACGCCATTGATGAGCTGATGCCACCAGGATCATGGGCAGTGAAAGGACCGCGGTAATACTCATAGAACCCTGGCTTGACCTTGAGGAGGCCGCCGGTAGAGTTGATTACCATGTAGCTGTTTTGAAGATCCTTAATGCTCTCCTCAATGTGGTTGGAGCGGTAGATCTCGTCGTGGTCTGCCCAAAAGAAATACTCGCAGCCACTTTCAATCAAGAACCTCAAGGGTATCGAATACCACAGGCACTGGTTCTCGAGCTGCTCAGGGGTATGCATCCAATGGTGGAGGTATGGCAGCTCCAGATCCTCAATGGCCCACTCGAAGCTGCCTGGGGTACCGTTCTGGTGAAATGCAACCAGGTCAGGCTTTACGGTCTGTGCTGCGAACTGGAGTGCTGCGAATCTTGCAAAGTCTGGCCGTGAGTAAAGCGGCGTAAAGATACCGATCATTGATCTTCCAGTTGACGCTTAGATTCCAAGTTCGTAATTATGGCGTCAAACACTGTAGTGTCAACCTTAATAGGGCCACCATTCTCACCGGTCAACTCAATCTGGGAGCGATCACTCCATCCTGCACGGGACTTTAGCCAGAAGATGGCCGCGGGGATATTCCCGTTCTTCCCTGCATTAAAGAGCGACGTAGCCATCTCTGAGGTGGCATCAATACGTCCATCATCAAGCTCTCTGCGGTACTTACGGACAAGGGTATCTTGAGATATACCGATTTTAGTGGCGATATCCTCATGACGAATGCCAGCAGCCGCTAGTGTACGAACTATCGTTTGATTGGCCTCCGTTACATGGTGCATTTTAAAATCTCCGAAAAAAACAAATAGCGACAGCGGCGTCACTTTATATTTATCTTTTCTTTTCTTGTCTTTCTTATCTTTCTGGCAATGCTAGCCCTTACCGTATCTATGGAAAAGACACAGGACCGCTTTACGCTGCTCTGGCAACGCTTCCCAGACTTCTTTCAACCACCCGGCTCTAGGATTCGCCCACCGCCCCCGCTCTGGCTTGCTCGTGTAACGGGGTTTGCAAGCTCCCACCACCGACGGACCGCATGGGAGCGAGCGAACATTATGGCATAAAAATTCTTACGTTAGTTGAACTTTGGCCAGAGCATGAGCATACTCTTCTTTGCTCCGCGGCGGACCAGCTCCTTCTCACTGGCTATCAGTCCACCTGGCAGGCCGTAGTAGCCGGGGATGTGGAAGTGTGGGACGAGGTTGATGCCGTTGAGTACCAGGCACTTGGTGGCCACTTTAGCTGATGCGATTGTCATGATTTATCCTTGTTAAAGTATGTGAGCCAGAGTTTCTGTCGTTGTTCTGGGAGTTCGAGAAAGAGTCGTGCAGCTAGGTCTGTAACGGATGCAATAGTGAAGTTGCTCTTGTGGTGCTCACCGACTTCGCACTCGTAGAAACTACGTTCTGTGCTCTTTTCGATGAGGGAGCGAATCTCCTCCAACCGCTTCTTTTGTTCTTGGTAGTAGTCCATCTTATTGGCCCTCGAGCTGCGCGAGTTCTTCTGCTACCCACTGGATTGCCCAGGAGTGTGATGGCTCGTCGATCAGGTTCTGGACCCACTCGAAGTTCTCAAAGCCTGCGACCTTGAACGCCTCGAAGTTGGCGAAGGTCACGAACTGCTCTACCAAGTACTCCTTGGCCCACTCAGCATCCTCGATGGCTGGGTACGCCTGGTCTTCGAGGAACCGCTTGATTTCTTGCTTGATGTTCATTTCACTGTCCTTTCTCTTGGTTGCGATCGTTAGTGACCGTAGACAAATAGTGGCACAAACGAATCGGTCTGTGTGAATTTTTTTCAACTTTTTTATAGGGACAAACCCTAACGTCTCCACCAGTGATACTTGTGCTGGTCCGTATGAGGAAGGACGCACTCCAGAGTCTTGACAACACCAGCCGTGCCCGCGCTGGGACAGGAGTAGGTCGTGACCCTTACGAACGGACGGCTGCGGTTCCACAGCAGGCTAAAGCGCACACCCCACTGCCATCTAGCCCGCTCCCAGTAGGTGATAGCCAGGCCATACTGTCCGTCAGCCTTCTCGGCCCAGCACCAGTGCTCAGGCATGACGAGGATCGTGAACCGGCGTATTTTTGCTTCGATTCTCATTCTGTTTCCGTTTGTCTTTGTGCTTTCCCGACCCTCGAGGAGGCCTCTGGATCAGATCGCGGATTACGGGATTTCGTTTTTTCACTTCACCGCGGATGTTAGCCGGATCGTTCACTCTCGAGCTCCGCAATCAGACGGTTGATATACCAGGCGGCCTTCTTCAGATCCACCACAGCGTCGCCCTTCAAACCGGCCCTGGAGAGGTACTTGAGTGCGTTGAGCCTCAGGTATCCCCGGAACTCCTCAGGGCTCGCCTTGGCCCGCATATAGTCGATGGTCTCGATTCCGCCCGCGGTGTAGTGGCCTGGGCTGTTAACTTCATCATTCATAGCAGGCGGCCTCTCGAGGAAGGTTTCGCAGGATGTAGGAATACTCGGGCTCTAGCGCCGCGACCTTCGACCGGTACAGTGTCCGGCGCCTGCCGTTTTCAATCTCGTCATCCTTTACGATTGAATTGTTCTCTACCAGCCTCATCAAGACCCCTGAGATGGACTTCCTGGTCATACCCTCCACCTCAATCTTAGACATCTGGATGGGTCCGTGCTCAATGATGTAATCAAGTACCCGCTGCTGCGTCATCTTCTACCTTCCATTGTCTGATCATGAAATATTCACCGTAACTCTCGCGGACGCTGGGCGGGTAGCCGCGGTCATCTAGCCAGTGATACAAATTTGTGTGCAGCTCGTTGTCCCAGATTTTTGGGAACCCGTACCGCCACCCCTCAGGCGGGTCAACCCATATCTTCATTCCTGCTCCTTTAGTTGTGCGTGTAGGCGCTTGTGGAAGGTTGCAGGCGCATCGTCACCGCAGACTAGCCAGTCAACCCTCTGGACGTAGATGTAGGCCCGGCGAAGCAGCCTCACGGCCTCCTTGAACTCGGCGATCGTCTCCTTGGCGTACTTGTCCTCCCAGTCCTGGTTTTCGTTGTCTAGGATCATCTGCTCAATGTCATCCGCGAGCTGATGTAATTTGAACTGCTCAAAATTAAAGTGCCCGCCGCTCATGACTGACCCTGGTGTGGTGCCTCTTCCTTAGATTCAAGCGCATCGGCGGCTTCCTCCAACAGTTCTGCAATCCTGTCTGGGGCACCCTCTTGAACCGATTTGCGTGTGCTGATTTGTCTACGAATTTCAGCGCGTTTACGAAGCCTGTAAATTAGGTCTTGGTTATCCACCGTTCTTCTCCCGCAGCTTGGCTTCTACATCTTTAACTAATTCAATCAAAGCCGGGGCGTCTTCGTAACTAGGCCACCAACTTGGCAGGGATTTGATTTCCTCATCCGTCAGCCCGACCCACTGGCGATGTGGTGGAATGATGTATAGAGGTGTAACTGACGGGTCATCCGGCGGGGCCTCGTACTCAATCTGCTCGCATTCGCCGTCTAAGTTCACATACATCCACGCCACCGGCTCTTGATTAGGTTGTGGACAGCAATGACCGCACCGGGGGCAGTCAATCACATGGGGGGTGACATCGGGGGTAGAAAAAAGAGGCTCTGGTTGCGCCAGCCTATCGCGCAGGGCTACTGCTGTGCGTAGTTGTATGTCTGGATTGTCGCTATCCAAAGCATCCAGCACCTGTTGCATAAGTTCTCGGTCAGTCATAGCCAACTACCTTGCAAAACATACGTCTTCTTGCCTTTTTCGCGCACATCAATCTGGCGCACCTTGAGCTTGAGACGCTTGGCGTAGTACCGAGCGCGACCTAAATACTTGGTTGCAATAAAGTTTCTGCCGCCCCCTTTTGGATATTCAATCCAACGGCAACATACGTGATACAGTTTCTTGGGCCAGCAGTGTTTCATTGCTCCCCCTTTACTTTTAACATTTTGGCTCCTGTAATTGTTTTTTGCTGTCGCAGTCTGTGGGAACTGGCGTATTTACATATACAACATAACCTGCACCTAGGACAAAGGGCAGAGCAGCCGGATAACCAACACCCGTTAGGACTGCTAAATTATTAACACTAGCAGCAGTCCATAAAGTGGCTGCTGATCTTCTGAAATATTCCTGACTCCGTGGTGACAACCAATCAACAACATAGTTAAGAATGAACACTTTGAATAGCGTAGCACCCACAAAACCAGCAGGATTAAGTTCATATCCTGTTCCTGTACTAAGTACAGCAGCAGAAGTAACAGTATCAAGCACAGCGGCTTCTTTTACAGTGGGCACCGTGCTACAGCCAGCACTGGCTAGGCTTAATATAATCAGTGTAGTGGTAATAATTTTATTGAAGCGCATCGTTGTTTTAATGGTGCTAATTGGCTTGCCGCACCGAAGGCAAGTGCAGGTCATTGCTCCCCCCTTGCGCGGATGCCAGCGGCAAACACATGATCAAACCCATAAAACACATACTGTTCTTCACAAAATTTGGCGCACTCCTCTCGCTCATGCGCGGCAACAAGGGCGGCAAACCTTTCAAGATATGGGTCAAACCAATTTAAGTCCCACGATCCGGGAATTTCCGCCTCCCGCGCCATGCGGATGATGTCTTCGCGTGTCATGGTTTTCCCGATCGGTAATTGTGCCTTGCGATTAGTAGGCTTTCCTGCGCGTTCTTCCCGATCGGGATTGCAGGTGCATCTCCGGCCCCAGCCTCTGATGTCTGATCTATTGATACAAGACGCAGGGTTTTGTGCTCATAGGGCGCCTGGCTCATTTCTTCTGATTTGCTTGAACAGGTGCATCGTCTTCCCTGTCCGCAGTCTCCTGTGCATCTACTGCCTCCGCTAAAAATTTCGCGAAGATAGTTTTTCCTGGCCAGTTTGAACATCTATCCAACTCCTTTTGACGGCGGTCAGATGTTGTGTGCATCCTCCACCAGACGGGCAAAATCAACAACCTCATCTAGGTCACCCTTAACGTAATATTCCTTGGCATTCTCATGCTTGTCAATAAGGCCTGCTGCTAGTGCAAGCTTCACGAGCTGGCGCTGCCCCAGACCCATCGGCGGCTTGTTCTCTTCAAAGCTGAAGCAGGCAGAGTCCCAGGCGGCACACCAGCACTTGTACAGCGGCTCCTCGAGGGGATGGTAGTTACCGTTTCCGACCATGATGCTGTCTCGCCATTTACGCCACGCAATATCGCGCTCCATACTCTACTCCACGATGATTCGATCGCCGATGCCATCCTTCCTGGCCGCCGACTCCCACCCAATGTTGAAGTCCCAGGAGCCATCCTTCTGGCGCTTTGCCTCGATGAACTGGATCTTGCACGGGAATTGGTACGACTTAGTGACAAAGCCATAATTGGAGTAGACCTTGACGCGCTTATTCTCTGGCCGCAAATGGCCAAGTAGCTCGACCAGCTCCTCTTCCTCTACTGCTCGGGCGCTTGAGTTACCGCGCTTCCCGAAGTGATTCTTCAACTCGATTACTTTCATTGTTACCAACATATAGACGTGAACAATGAAAGAGTAAATCACTGACCAATGAGTTGACAAGTGTTCTGTCCGGTGATGAAGAGGCCATAATCTCTTGAAGCTTGCGAGCATGAAGCAAGAGGATTGTGGTTGACTCTGCGATTTCAATTTGCATAAAAAAAGCCCCCGGTTTAGAGGGGGCCGATTGGATTAGCGGGAGGTGACCTTGATGCTGAACACCGCGGTCGTCTTCGTGAACTCGGCCACCTTGTCGGCGCTGATGCCGCAGGACTTGACCAGTGCCTTCCAGTCAACGACAGAGCGGTTGGACTCGGAGTGGGTTGCCTTGAAGAGAGCACCCTCGAAGACCTTGGGGCCATCTGGCAGGGTAGCCTGGTCTTTGAGGCTGTCCTTGATTGCATCAGCCTGAGCGGTCAGGTCTGCAATCTGTGCCAGGAGGGTGCCGAGGGTGTCGATGCTGTTGAGCTGAAGATCGTTGTTCATTTCACTGTCCTTTTTAACCTGGGCCACACCGCGCAGCCCATGAGTTGAATACTACACAGAATTTTTGGTCCTGTGTAGATTTTTTTCACTTTTTTTAAGTTTTTTTTGGCTCCGATTCTTCCTCACGTTTGAGGTGCTCCAGCAGGGGCTCGAGGACCGATTCTTGCTCAGGGCGCAGTTTCATCCACTCCTCAATCTCCTGAATGATGATCGCAACGCCAGCGTCAAACCCTTGAATCCATTCGTTAATTTGCACTTTTAGCCTCTTTGATGGTTACCTTAAGCATCCCTGCGACTATATCGCCCCAGAAGACACGCAAGTCTACAATCTGCGAGTCGTCCTTGTAAATACCCGCGTGAGCTAGCGCATCGAGGGGGGCCTTGAGCAGGTTATCGAGGTCACGCTTACGCTTGTCAGGCCTGAACGCCTCTACCGTCATGACGATCGGACCCTCGAAGTGAGTGGTAGGGTTGCTGTGCATGATCTGGTGCATCACGGCTTCACGGTACAGGCGGCCTGCGTCCGAGATGACCATGCGGTTCTTCCACTTCCTCCAGTAGGTATTGACACTGGGCGGCCAGGGTAGGGTGATCTCCATCATGCGTACCTCACTAGTTGCATCTGTTCATTCTCACAAAAGCTCTGGCTCTCTCTGTGGTACCACAACTTGTACCACTCCTCGATGTCCCCGTTCCTTTGTTTCTCACACATCAGCGTCAGGTCGTGCTCAAAAGGCATATATCCGCCGCCAGACTTCTGCGCCGTCTCCTTCTTCTTATTGCGCCAAACTACAAACACGTTGTCAACCTGGTCCGTGATCGCGCCTGAGCCCTTGAGGTCGAACTTGTTGGGCTGCGCCTCCTCCGACAAAAGCTTTCTGATGTGATGCACCAGGTGGATATGGACATCATGATCTCGAGCTAGCGCCGTCAATTCGTCAATGAAGTTCTTCTGGGCATTGTAGTCATCCTCGCCCTGGACGCACTTCATGAGAGAGTCGATGAAGATATGACGGATGCCCAGCTCCATAGCGCAGTACCTGGCCATAGCCACCACCGATCGTGCGTCAGTGGTCCCCTGCTGGTCGTACAGCCACAGCTTCGACTGCGAGAACGTGTCGAACTCAACGACAGTTTTTGCCAGCGCCTCCTGGGGGTAGGTCATCCCCTCAACGTTCTCACCAGAAAATTGACGCAGCATTCGGGTCAGCGTTCGGACTGGCTTCATCTCAAACGAGGCGATACAGACGCGCTCACCCTGGCCGACAAGGCTTAGTGCTATCTGACCCGTTAAGAGGCTCTTGCCGCCGCCGTTAGAGCCTGCGTAGACCGTTACCTCGCCCAGTCGGAACTCGAACTCTCCCCAGGTCTTGGTCCAGGGCATCTGCAGCGGTTTGGGTGGTGCCGGTTGGTTGCGGCTGTCAAGGATCTCGAGCAGGTAGGCGCTTGCCTCTCGGACCTTGAGCTTGATCTCGGTTAACTTTTCATATTTTGCTACGTCAATATCGGATTGTCGGACTTTACGGTGTTGGTCGAGCGCCTTGGCCCGTTCTTCGATGCCGTCAGGCGAATTTGAGAGCTTCATCAATCCTCTCATAAGCTAACCAAGCGCGGTCGATGTCGGCCTGGGTAAGGGTTTTTCCACGCGAAACGTCAAGCGCCAGGGTCATTGCGATGACGGCCTCAAAGTGAATGATTTTCAACAGGTCCTTCGAGTAAAACTTAGGCTTTGGACCCTTGCGCTCCCGTTTGTCGGGAAACAGGTCTGAGATGTCAATCCCGATTGCGCCACAGATTTCATGGGCGGTGCATCCTGCGAAGCAGTGTAAAAGGATCACCCCATCGCGGTCTGCAATGGCGAGCGACGGGGATTTGTCTTGATGCGACGGGCACTTAGCAACCCAAGAACCGTTCCGACCCGAAACCTTCTCAAGACGGGAGAGAAGATTATCAATCATTTTCCAACTCTCACCGGGAGAGCGGTCGTCTGGTTATCCCATCGCCTCTGGTTTAGGTACGTCGTAGGGGCAGGAGTGTACCCGGAGAGCCAACCCTCCGACTCCCGAGACTTCAGGACATGGGCGACGATCACATCGGCCTCGCCGTCAAGGGCCTGCTTCACCCAGGACGCTAACGCAGCCTCCTTCCCGTACTTTCGCTGCCCTGCAGGCCATGCTGACCAAAATTCACTGAAACGACTAGCGATAGCGGCCAGAGGTATTTTCTTTTCTTCTCTTGTCTTCTCTTCTCTCTTCTTATCTAGGGTATTACGCTCGGAATACGAACGTATCTGCCACCTTGCGTTGACTGCGTCTCGAGCCTTCTGTGACTTGACCTCAAAGTCAGAAAGGTCGTCGTCTGCCTGCTGGTAGGAGTAGCCCTCTTCGCCGTGCCTAAAGAACTCTTTTAGAACAGAATCAACGACTTGGACGTCAGAGATCTGGATTCGTTTGGCGACCCACTCTGCGTTCGGGAAGGGTTGTTTGTGGCCGTAGTAAAGGTCGATGCATCGCCGCAACACCAGGTCCTCGAGTTCGGTAAGGTGGCGGGTCTGCATCGCATATTCAGCGTATCGAAATTTGTACCAGTTCACTGTTGTACCTCCTTAGGGTGTGCGAACGATGACCGATCAAAAGACAGTCGTCAAGGGGGTTGACAAGATTTTTTTTGTGTGTAGAGTCCGCTTTGCCAACGTTTGGCGTCAACACAAGAGGAAAAAATGATCCTATCGAAGCAAGTAGAAGGCAACTATAAGCAGATCCCGGCAGGCACCTACCTGGCCCGCTGCTACAGATTTGTCGACATGGGCACACAGACTGCCGTGTACGACGGTGAGACGAAAAGCCGCCACGTCGTCATGATCCAGTGGGAGGTCCACGGTGCTGATGAGAACGGAGAGGATCTTGTCACGCATAAGGGTGAGCCGCTTACGATCACCAAGAACTACACCGCGAGCATGAACGAGGCCTCCACACTGCGTAAACACCTCCGTGCCTGGCGCGGTCGGGACTTTACACCAGAGGAGGAGAAGGGCTTCAAGATGGAGAACATCCTCGGCCAGTGGTGTATGTTGACCGTAGAAGAAAATCCTGGCTCAAACGGTCGGATGTACACGAACGTCAGCTCGGTCTCGCCAGTTCACGCTACGCTCAAGAAGAACCTTCCGCAGGGTTATAACCAGCCCGATTTCTTCAGCCTAGCCGATCGCAATATGGCCGTATTCGAGCGGCTGTCTGATCGCATCAAGGAGAAGATTCAGGCGGCTCCAGAGTGGGCGGTCAAGAAGGCTACTCCGGCGAGTTACAGCGTTGAAATCGACGACGACATCCCCTTCTGATCATGTTAAGCGCCATCCTATTTGGTGCTGGGGTGGCCTGTGCGCTGGCGGGTGAAAACCTGCTGGCCATCGGTTTCCTGGCAGCCTGTTTAGTCACGACAGTAATCTCTAAAAAAATTGAGGAAAAGCATGGATTTTACAGATGAGCAGGCCGCGTTCCTTGAACTCGAAGCCGCAAAGACAGACCAAGTGAAAGCAAAAACCAGCAAGTTCTTTGAGAGGGTCATCGACAGGTCTGGCTTAACAGGAACCGCCCGACAGGTGATGCTGTTGAGTGAGCCAATTTCTGTGGACATTTCGATTCGGGTTCCGATTCAGGCTTTTACAGATCACAAGGCCCTCAACGCAATCGAGCGAAAGCTATCTGAGGAGTGGGGCGTCCAGGTTTACTTGATTACGAGGACAAAATGAGCAAGATCTCGGGGATTGAGGCTAGGGACGGAAAGTTTTTGTATCCTACAAATGACACATACATCGGCAGGTGTATGGCGGAGTACGGAGAATGGAAAGGCGAATTAGTTAGCAAGTTAACGAATATCATTCCAGAGGGTGGGGTCGTGGTTGAGGTTGGATCAAACATTGGCACTCACACAGTTCCGATCGCTCGACGCCTGGGGCCAAACGGAAAAGTTTACGCCTTTGAGCCACAGCGCCTGATATTTCAATTGTTGTGTGCGAATTTAATATGTAATGAGGTGTATAACGTCTTTGCATATAATGCCGCGGTTGGAGATAGACCGGGTGAGGTATTGGTTCCAGACCTAGATATCGGCGGGGAAGAAAACTTTGGCGCTGTTCAGGTTGCTGGGAATGAAGGGTTAAAGGTCGAACTAATGACCATTGACCAGCTAAATCTTGACCGGTGTGACTTCATTAAGATTGACGCACAAAACTTTGAGCCGCAAGCGATGTTGGGGTCGTTTGAAACAATCAACAAATACTCCCCTGTCATCTATCTTGAGTATAATTACCACGTAAGAAGCACGATTAACTTTTATATAAAACAGTTCCTGAATGGCTATACCGCCTGGGAGTACATTGAACCAATCTTTAAGGAAAACAACCATTTTGAAAACAAAGAAAATCACTACGATTCAATATGTTCGTTGGGCTTGATTTTGTCTAAAAATGAGATTCCTAACGTCACGGATTCTTTGCAGATAGTTTCAATTTAAAGGAGACTTCAATGGAAACATCGGCTGTGTTTAAGATTTTTAAACTTAACGCCTTTCCAACTTTTGACCCCAAGTTGCCTGACGATGAAGAAAACGGAAACTTATTTTGTGGGAACTGCGTGTTTTGGGCAAATCATGAAGAGGAAGAGTCAATTGGTGAATGTCGCCGCTACCCGCCCCAGGTCATTACATTGGCTGACGAAGACGGAACCATGACCCCGGTATCTGTTTTCCCGGCCTCTGAATCTGACGAGTGGTGCGGGGAACACCAGGAAGAGTAAAAATGGCGGGCCAGTTTCGTACGGACGAAGAGATTGCCGCTGCCTGCAGAAAGTTCACAAGCACAACAGAGGCAGCCCAATCTCTAGGAATGAGCGACCGTAATTTTCGCAGGAGGAAATCTAAGCTAAACCTCCACACGAAAGCTCACGTTCATAAAGCCGAACACAGGGGCGGTGTCACAGACGGCACCGTCCTTGTTTTTTCTGACGCACATTTCTGGCCTGGCATCAGGACTACTGCTCTCAAGGGCCTCTTATGGGCGATAAAAGAGCTTAAACCGGTGATGGTCATCGCGAACGGAGATATATTTGACGGGGCCGGGATCAGCAGGCACCCCAGGTCGCAATGGCAAACAAGGCCAAACGTCCGGCAGGAACTCGAGGCCTGCAAGGAGTACATGACTGAGATTGAGAATGCCTGCCACGAGGCCCGCCACCACACTCAGTTGATCTGGCCACTAGGAAACCACGACACCCGGTTTGAATCTCGCCTGAGCGCCTTTGTGCCTGAATTTGAGGGTGTCCAGGGGCTGACGCTACAGGAACATTTCCCGAAGTGGCACCCCTGCTGGAGCTGCTGGCCAACGGACGATGTGATCGTTAAACACCGTTTTAAGAGTGGCGTTCATGCTACGCACCAGAACACAGTCTCGGCCGGGGTCTCGGTGGTCACTGGGCATCTACACAGTCTTAAGGTCACGCCGTTCTCGGATCTTCGGGGAAACCGTTTTGGGGTCGATACCGGAACACTGGCCGAGACTGACGGGCCTCAGTTTCTTGATTATTTAGAGATGAACCCAACAAATTGGCGGTCTGGGTTTGCTGTTCTGACCTTTAAGGATTCCAAATTGCTTTGGCCAGAGCTTGTCCATAAGTGGGATGAGGATATAGTTGAGTTTAGAGGACAACTTATTGACGTAGGTGCGTTATGACTAACTTTATTCAGAAACAGATTGAGGTTTCCGAGCGTCTTTTCTATGCGATGAAGAAGGACCACGAGGAGCGGGTGAATCGGATTGAGGTCTGGCAAAAAACCAGCGACAGTCTGATGGCAAAGCTTGAAGAGAGAGATCGAGAAATTGAACAACTAAGGGCAAAGATAAATGGCTGAATATCCGAGGTGTTTTGGAGACAGAAAGCAATATACGGAGTGGGTTAAGTTTGCAAGACACTCCCACCCACATCCGAATCACGGTTATTGCGAAGACTGCACCCTAGAATACAAGACAGAGATGTTGAAGCAGAACCGGTGTGAGTTTCCTGAGGTCAAGTTTAAGAAATCTCGCGATGGCGGCCTTGAGGGTTACCGATCGGCGTCGGAGATCAAGGTCCTGAAGAACACTAGATTCCAAAAATACTTAAAGGAAATCACCACATGATCATCAGCAACACGAACACTGGCGGGCACTGGTACACCAGAGACGGCGATCCTCAATATACCCAAATGGGACTAAACGGGAAGGAGCGCCCGACGACTTTACGGGACGCCAGAAAAAAGGATTTGGTCCCTAGCGTCACTACAATCCTGGGCGTTGTTGCGAAGCCAGCGTTGAACTTGTGGATCCAGAAGCAGGCAATTCTGTCGGCCATGAAACTCTCTCAGCAGCCCGAGGAGAGCGTCGACGATTACGTTAGTAGGGTGATCAAGGATGGCCAGGAAACGTCGCGGCAGGCAGCGGCGGAGGGTACTAGGATCCACTCAGCGATTGACCACTTCTACGACGAGAAGGAGCCCGTTGAGGCATACGCGGAGCACGTTCAGGGGACCACCTCAACGATCAAGCTTGCTTATGGTGAGAGGAAATGGATTGCAGAGCGGGCGTTCGCTCATGAGATTGGCTTTGGCGGCCGGGTTGACCTTCACACTGACGGGATTGTCCTTGACGTTAAGACCAAGGAATTTGAGTCAGAGTCTGAGATCACCAACTTCGATGAGAACCTGATGCAGCTCGCCGCCTACCGGGTTGGCCTGGGTATGCCTCAAGCAGTCTGCGCTAACGTCTTTGTATC
>Ga0114980_10001298_pt1 | contig 17885 bp, 16 predicted proteins | sample S_140806_EF_Meta_FD_87018 | JGI IMG/M metagenome (GOLD analysis project Ga0114980, IMG submission 87018) | Freshwater microbial communities from Lake Simoncouche, Canada to study carbon cycling - S_140806_EF_MetaG | ecosystem: Environmental > Aquatic > Freshwater > Lake | place: Lake...
AAGGCGCATTACCTGTGCTTGAACATTGAGGCGAACCAAGAAGTCATGTCTGAACTTGAACATGCTTTCAAGTTCAACGACGCTGTTTTACGTCATCTGACAGTATCAAAGAAGAAGGCCGAAATTACGCCCTCTTTAATGATGAAAACTGTCGAGCGCGAAGAGGCACGTAAAACTCAGCACGCAGAATTTCAAGCTTGATTTTCCTCTTGGCTTGTGAATCGCCTTGAGTTGAATGCGCAAATAGAGTCAATTGCTTCCTTGCGCTATTCACCAGGTGGTCTACCCGTTTTAGATTTTTTGCTTTTGCATGAATCAACGGTGTTAGAGGCAGGTCAATCAAGAAAAATTCAACTCACAATGAAATCAATTGCCATGGGTACTCTTGCAGAACGAATCAGTCGTTTTGATCTAGGTAGCACTTGGTTATTCCATGGATTTCTAGGTTCTTCCAAGAATTTGAAATCTGTTGTTTATCACATTCAAGAAATTCATACTGTTTTATAGGAGCCGATGATGGCCACATTCAAAAAGTTCAATAAAGATAAGCGTCCTAAGCGCAATACCCAATCTTTACTTTTCAAACGCAAAAGATTTTGTCGCTTTACCGTGACAAATGTTGAAGAAATTGATTACAAAGATATCGATACATTGAGGGATTTCATTGCTGAAAATGGAAAAATCATTCCTGCTCGGCTGACTGGTACCCGTGCAATTTATCAGCGCCAACTCAACACGGCTATCAAGCGAGCTAGGTTTTTGGCCTTGCTTCCCTATACCGATCAACACAAAATCTAAGGGGTAAATTCCATGCAAATTATTCTTCTAGAAAAGGTTGTCAACCTTGGTAATTTAGGTGAAGTCGTCAAAGTTAAAGATGGCTATGCTCGAAATTTTTTGATTCCTTCTGGACAAGCCAGACGCGCAACTGATACCGCTATCAAAGAATTTGAGGCTAAACGTGCTGAGTTGGAGAAAGCAGCCCAAGAAAAATTAGCTGCGGCCCAAATCCAAGGTGAAAAGTTGAACGGAACCACGGTTAAATTAACCCAAAAAGCGGGTGTTGATGGACGTTTATTTGGCTCTGTGACCAATTTTGATATTGCTGAAGAGCTTGTCAAGGCAGGCTACCAAGTCAGCAAAGCACAAATTCGTATGCCAAAGGGTCCCATTAAAACTGTGGGTGACTCATCCGTGAGTGTTGCTTTGCATACTGATGTTCTCGTCGACATCAATGTATCGGTTTATGGTGAAACGAATTAATTTTGCTTCACTTGATGAAAAAAACCGCTCCTTGGAGCGGTTTTTTCTTTGTAAAGCATACTTGCCAAGCTGTTATCCCCAGTTTGTTCACCTGAATTGCACATACTTATGCGGTGACTGCGCAGGATGGAAAAAGTAGGATATTGAGATTAGAGGATTGACGATGTCTGCTATTTTTTCCGGGTCGGAAGATTATGTGTCTTCAAGTGACAAGCAAGTTGCTCAGTTGCGTATACCGCCACATTCACAAGAGGCTGAATCCAGTGTTCTAGGCGGCCTGTTGCTGGACAATAATTCTTGGGATAAGGTCGCTGATCTTTTGGTAGAGGCAGATTTCTACCGATATGAGCATCGCTTGGTTTTTGCTTCAATTACCTCATTGGTTAATGCGAATCGACCTGCCGATGTCATCACGGTGTTTGAGCAGATGCAAAGCCAAGGTAAGGCTGACGAGATTGGTGGACTCGCCTACTTAAATTCTTTGGCGCAGTATGTGCCTAGTTCTGCAAATATTCGACGCTACGCTGAGATTGTCAGAGAGAGATCTATTTTGCGTAAATTGGTCAGTGTTAGCGATGAAATTGCAACATCTGCGCTGAACACCAATGGCCGCCCTGTTACCAATATTTTGGATGAAGCTGAGCAAAAGATTTTTAGTATTGGCGAAGAGGGTTCGCGGATGCGACAAGGTTTTCAGAGCATGGACAAACTGGTTGTTCAACTCTTGGACCGAGTTGAGGAGATGTCGCAAAACCCTAACGACATCACTGGTGTTCCGACTGGTTTTTTTGACCTCGATCGAATGACCTCCGGCATGCAAGCTGGTGATTTGATTGTTCTAGCTGCTCGACCTTCCATGGGGAAAACTGCTTTGGCGATCAATATCGCAGAGCATGTCGCATTGCAAGAAGATTTGCCAGTCGCTGTGTTTTCAATGGAGATGGGTGCATCTCAACTGGCAATTCGTATCGTGGGCTCCATCGGGCGAATTGACCAAGGCCGTTTACGAACTGGCAAACTCATTGATGATGAATGGCCTCGTTTATCAGATGCCATAGAAAGATTAAAAACGGTTTCGCTTTCAATTGATGAAACGCCAGGACTCACCACAAGTGAACTGAGAGCAAGTGCCAGAAGACTGGCACGCAGTTGTGGAAAGCTTGGATTGGTGGTTGTTGATTATCTGCAGTTGATGAGTGGAAGTGGCGGTGGTGATGGTGAAAACAGGGCTACCGAATTAGGTGAAATCTCCCGTGGCTTAAAAATGTTGGCAAAGGAATTGCAATGTCCGGTGATTGCCTTATCTCAGCTTAACCGCGGTGTGGAACAAAGAACCGATAAGCGCCCCATGATGAGTGATTTGCGAGAGTCAGGTGCTATTGAGCAAGATGCTGATGTGATTATGTTCATTTACAGAGATGATTACTACAACAAAGACTCTAAAGATCCTGGAGTAGCAGAAATAATTATTGCGAAACAGCGAAATGGTCCGACTGGAATGGTGAAATTAACTTTTCTCAAACCCATTACAAAGTTTGAGTCTTATGCAGGCGCTTCCTCAGATTATTGATGAGGAGTTAATCAAAGTACATCGCTCGCATAGTCCGCTAATCTGGAGCGTTCACCGCGTGCCAGCGTGATATGGCCGCCGTGAGGCCATGCTTTGAAGCGATCAACAGCAAAAGTCAATCCCGATGATCCTTCGGTGAGGTAAGGCGTATCGATTTGGGCTAAGTTACCCATACAAATGATTTTTGTCCCTGGGCCCGCTCGGGTAATCAATGTCTTCATTTGCTTAGGTGTCAAATTTTGGGCTTCATCAATGATGACAAACTTGTTCATGAAAGTTCGCCCACGCATAAAGTTCAAACTTTTGATCTTAATTTTGCTTCGAATAAGTTCGTTCGTTGCAGCTCGGCCCCATTCACCAGAGCTGGTGTCTGTTTTGGCTAGAACCTCAAGATTGTCATCCAGTGCGCCCATCCAAGGCCCCATTTTTTCTTCTTCTGTCCCCGGTAAGAAGCCAATATCTTCGCCCACACTGACTGTTGCACGCGTCATGATGATTTCAGAATATCTTCTCTCATCCAGCACTTGTATCAGGCCAGAAGCAAGAGCCAGAAGGGTTTTTCCCGTACCGGCTGTGCCGGTGAGTGTGACGAAATCAATTTCTGGATCCATCAGCATATTGAGCGCAAAATTTTGCTCTCTATTTCGCGCTGTGACACCCCATGCTGCGTTCTTCAGATGACCAAAGTCTTTAAGGGTTTTGAAAACTGCTGTTTTCCCTCTGATCTCTGTCACTCTGGCATAAAGACTAGGTTCCCCAGGAGCCTCAAAATAGATGAATTGGTTGATGTGCATATGGGAAACAATAGGACCACCAATTCTGTAAAAGGTATTACCACTTGCTTGCCAGCTTTCAACTGTTTTAGCTTGTTTTGACCAAAAGTCTATGGGGAGAGCCAAAGACCCAGAGTAGAGTAGATCGCCATCTTCCAAGGTTTTATCGTTTTGATAGTCCTCGGCTGGTAAACCCAGTGCTCGAGCCTTGACCCGCATGTTGATATCTTTAGAAACAAGGACGACTTGTCTTTGCTGGTAAAGTTTGCCAAGCGCTTGAACAACACCCAGTATTTGATTGTCTGCCTTACCTTGCGGCAGACTGGTGGGTAAACTGTATTCCAAAGGCTTTGTTTGAAAAAAAAGCTTTCCACCTACATCTGAATGTCCTGTGCCGTTGAGGGAAATACCTAGGGAAATATCAGAGTCTTTTAAACCAACCAATGCATCTAGCGTTCTGCTGGTTTGTCGCGCATTACGGGCAACTTCGGTCATGCCTTTTTTATTGCTGTCGAGTTCCTCAAGAACAATCATTGGGAGGAAAATGTCATGTTCCTCGAAACGGAAAAGGCACATCGGATCATGCATTAAAACATTGGTATCGAGCACAAAAAGTTTCGCAGGACCAGAGGCGCTTGGTTTCTTATTCTTTTTGGTTTTAAGCAGAGATGCCGGAGATTCAACCATGGAATTAAGTTTCAATGCCTGATGGTTGTTGACAGAAAAATCAGTAGCCGAATCATCTGTCATAGACTTATTTCTCACAGGACTGCTTGAAAAAAGATCTGGCGTTTTGCCTGAAATATTTCTTTTTTCTGTCGATTTAAAAGTCTTCTCAGCTGAGACTTTTATTTGATTTTGTAGCGTTGATGCGCGTTTGGTCGGGGCAGGAGGCAAAGGCATGAGAGTTAGGCTGTAGCAGTTGCTTTTTTCAATGCTTTAACTGCTTTTAGAACCTCATCAACATGACCGGGAACCTTAAGGCCTCTCCATTCTTGCTTGAGAACACCATCGGCGCCGACAAGAAAAGTACTTCTTTCTATACCTTTAACTTTTTTTCCATACATGATTTTGTTTTTCACGACACCAAACATGTGGCACATTTTTTCTTCAGTATCAGCAATGAGTTCAAAGGGCAGTTCAAGTTTTTCTTTAAAACTATCGTGAGAACGCATGTTGTCTCTGGACACGCCGAAAATAACGGCACCAGCTTTAGTGAAGTCTTTGAATTTATCTCTAAACTGCATGGCTTCAGTGGTACAGCCAGGGGTATTGTCCTTGGGATAAAAATACAGAATGACTGTTTGGCCTACGTGGGACTGGTGGCTTACTTTGACGCCTCCAGTAGCATTGGCTTCAAATTCGGGGAGGTGTTTATTGACAACAATCGCCATGGTTCAGAGTCCAGTGTGACATAAAGTCCGAAGGAAATTTTCGGTAGAAAGTCATTTTATCCTGAAAATGGCCTATGGCTTTTGCTCATTGGCCTGATGGAGCAAAAGAATCGCCGCAACTTTTCTGTTTTCACTGGCCAGTACGTTGTAGGTCCTGCAAGCCGCAGCAGTGTCCATGGACTCTATTCCCATGTTTTGCGAGGACAATCTTGCTAATTGGGAGGGTGGAATATGTTTCTTTTGTGCTCCACAGCCTATCAACAAAATCTCGGGTTGCATTTGAAGCAAGGTAGCCAACTCTGCGGAGTCAAGTGAATCTTTAAAACTGGCTTGGTAAGTCATTCTTTGGCCAGACCAATCAATGAGTAAGCTTTGGTAGAACTTCACCCCGTCGATCGCCAGCCAGCCATTTCCATGCCCAGTAACTGTTTGCCCATGGATACGATCAGGTTGTAATTTCATGATGATTTGGGTCAATAGTAAGCCGAAAGGCGCTTGAAGTATGGTCAAATTATAGGTTTAGCCCTGCAAACGCATAGGGAGAGTCTATGAAAACCATCCATAAATCTGCCAAACTGGCCAATGTCTGCTATGACATTCGTGGCCCTGTTATGGATAAAGCCCGTCAAATGGAAGAAGAAGGGCACAAGATCATCAAGCTAAACATTGGAAATTTAGCGGTGTTTGGGTTCGATGCGCCAGAAGAAATTCAGCAAGACATGATCCGTAATTTGCCCAGTGCGGCAGCTTATTCCGACAGTAAAGGAATTTTTGCAGCCAGAAAAGCGGTCATGCAATACAGTCAAGAGCAGGGTGTGGACGGCGTTACGCTGGACGATATTTACTTAGGCAATGGTGCCAGCGAATTGATTGTGATGGCAACCAACGCCTTGCTTAACGATGGTGACGAAATGTTGTTGCCTGCGCCTGACTACCCACTGTGGACCGCAGCGGTAAGTCTTTCAGGCGGGACCCCTGTTCACTATATGTGCGATGAGTCGAATGGCTGGATGCCTAACATCACAGATATCAGGTCAAAAATCACACCCAATACCAAGGGAATCGTGGTTATCAATCCCAACAATCCCACAGGTGCCTTGTATTCCGACGAGTTGCTTAAAGAAATAGTGCAAATCGCTCGTGAATTTGGTTTGGTGCTATTTGCCGATGAGGTCTACGATAAGGTCTTGTACGACGACGTCAAACACACAGCTATTGGCAGTTTGTCAAAAGATGTTTTGACCCTAACGTTTAACTCCTTATCCAAAAGTTACCGTTCTTGCGGTTACAGGGCGGGTTGGTTAGTTGTTTCTGGCGAAAAGAAACCCGCGAAGGACTACATTGAAGGCCTCAATATGCTGTCTTCTATGCGTTTGTGCTCGAACGTGCCAGGTCAAAACGCCATTCAAACTGCCTTAGGTGGTTATCAAACCATCAATGATTTGATCAAGCCGGGTGGAAGGCTTCGTCGGCAAAGAGACTTGGCTTATGAGCTCATCACAGCCATTCCTGGCGTCACATGCGTCAAGCCCCAAGCAGCTTTGTATATGTTTCCGAGACTTGACCCCAAGTTGTATCCCATCAAGGATGACCAACATTTCATCAATGAACTGTTGCAGGAAACAAAAGTCTTGTTAGTCCAGGGCACCGGATTTAACTGGCCGACAACAGATCATTTCCGGATTGTTTTTTTGCCACATGAAGATGAGTTGCGCATAGCTATCGGGCGAATTGCAAAATTTCTTGAGCAATACAGAAAGCACCCGACCGCATGAAGCCTGTGAATATTGGTCTTTTGGGTATTGGTACGGTTGGACTAGGCACCTACCGCGTGCTCAACCGCAATCAAGAGGAAATTCAACGAAGAGCTGGTCGCAATATTCGTATTTCCATGGTTGCAGATATCGATGTTGAAAGAGCTCGGTCGCTTGTCGGTGCTGACTGCATCGTTGTGAATGATGGGCGACAAATCATTGCCAATCCAGATATTGATATCGTTGTCGAACTGATTGGTGGCTATGGTGTCGCTTACGAATTGGTGATGGCAGCAATAGAGTCTGGCAAGCATGTAGTCACTGCTAACAAAGCTTTATTGGCAGTTCATGGGACAGAAATTTTTGCGGCCGCTCACCGTAAAGGCGTTATGGTTGCGTTTGAGGCGTCTGTGGCAGGTGGCATCCCTATCATTAAAGCCTTGCGCGAGGGCTTGACTGCCAACCGAATAGAGTGGATTGCTGGCATCATCAACGGTACGACGAATTTCATACTTTCGCAGATGAGAGAGAAAAATTGGTCCTTCCAGCAGGCCTTGGAGATGGCCCAAAGCCTTGGTTACGCAGAAGCTGATCCAACTTTTGATATTCAAGGCATTGATGCCGCCCACAAGGCTTCCATCATGGCGGCAATCGCTTTTGGCGTTCGTATGCCATTCAAAAGTGCATATGTCGAAGGTATAACTCAGCTTCAATCGCAAGATATTCGTTTTGCTGAGCAACTCGGCTACCGAATCAAACTCCTGGGCATAGCTAAACAAACCGCTGATGGCATAGAGTTAAGAATTCATCCCTGCTTGGTACCCGTTAAATCGATCATTGCTAATGTGGAAGGTGCCATGAATGCGGTCATGGTTCAAGCTGATGCCGTAGGAACCACGCTTTACTACGGTAAAGGGGCGGGCAGTGAGCCTACCGCTAGTGCTGTTATCGCAGATTTGGTAGACATAACCCGCTTGCACACTGCAGATCCCTTGAACCGAGTTCCACATTTGGCTTTTCAACCTCAAGAAATGCGAGACATTCCTATCTTATCGGTAGATAAAGTTGTGACCGCCTATTACTTGCGCTTGGGAGTAGCTGACCAGGCGGGTGTGCTCGCAAGTGTGACCGGCATTCTGGCCGAGTTCAATATCAGTATTGATGCCATGCTTCAGCAACCGTCACACAACAAGGAAGAAAGTACAGAATTAATCATTTTGACGCATCAATGCTTAGAGTCGCAAATGAATTCTGCAATGGAGAAAATTCAATCCTTGGCCACAGTGATTGAACCTATTGTTCGAATTCGAAAAGAAGAGCTGATCTGATGTTTTACGTTTCTACGCGCGGATATTCTGAGGGTCAACGGTTTTGCGATATTTTGCTCGAGGGGCTCGCACCTGATGGTGGCTTGTACTTACCAGAGACTTATGCTGTCGTTACCGAAGAGCAACTTGAAAAGTGGCGGGGCATCTTTCACCGTGAAGGCTACGCTGCTCTTGCTTTTGAAATTTTGTCACTCTACATCGATGACATTCCTGCTGATGATTTAAGAAAGCTCTGCTTTAAAACATATACAAAAGAAGTGTTTGGCAGTTCGCTCATAGTTCCTTTGAGAGCCTACCCGGATAATATTTTTATACTTGCCTTGTCCAATGGACCTACGTTGGCTTTCAAAGACATGGCAATGCAGTTACTTGGCAATTTGTTCGAGTATGAACTTGCAAGACGGCACCAAAAATTGAATATCTTGGGAGCAACCTCGGGGGACACAGGGAGCGCCGCTGAATATGCCATGAAGGGAAAAAATGGCATCCAAGTATTCATGACAAGTCCGCATGGCCGAATGAGTAAGTTTCAACAAGCTCAAATGTTTTCTTTGAGCGACCCCAATATTCACAATATTGCAATTCAAGGTGTGTTTGATGACTGTCAGGACTTGGTCAAGCAAGTGTCTAACGATTTGAGTTTCAAGCGCAAATACCAAATTGGAACTGTGAATTCCATCAATTGGGCTAGGTTATTGGCTCAAGTGGTCTATTATTTTGCAGGTTATTTTCAGGCGACTCAAAACTCACAACAAAAGGTGAGTTTTACTGTTCCGAGTGGAAACTTCGGCAATGTGTGCGCTGGACATGTGGCACGAATGATGGGTTTGCCTATTCAACACCTAATCGTTGCAACCAATGAAAACGATGTCCTTGACGAATTTTTTCGAACGGGCACCTACAAGGCTCGATCTGGGGAGAACACTTTCGAGACATCAAGTCCTTCAATGGATATTTCGAAGGCGAGCAATTTTGAGCGATTTATTTTTGATCTGCTAAAGCACGATGCCACGACTGTCAAATATCTCTTTTCCGAGGAGTTGGTAAAGACGTCTAAGTTTTCACTTTCAAGCCATCCTTTGTTCATTGATGCCAAAGCACATTATGGATTTCTAAGTGGCAAAAGTACCCATCAAGACAGGTTGCAAACAATTCGGCATGTTCACAAAACGATGGGAGAGTTGATAGATCCTCACACCGCTGATGGCTTGAAAGTTGCCCTCGAACATCACTCTTCAGATATACCCATGCTGGTATTGGAGACAGCGTTGCCAATCAAATTTTCAGAAACAATTCATGCAGCAATCGGCGTTGAACCGCAGTGTCCAGAGGCTTTTTCTGAACTTCAATCATTGCCTCAATTTGTAAGTGTTATGCCAGCAGACCTCTCAAGCTTGAAAAATTTCATTGCCGCTCATGTTGATGGAGACGCTCTTTCATGATGCATGTGATTGCATTCGTGGGGAGTTCAGATGCGGGAAAAACGACCTTGATGGAGCAACTGATCTCTTTGTTTAAAGAGCGTGGCTTGCGTGTATCGACGGTGAAGCACACTCACCATTCTGTTGAGATTGATCACCAAGGCAAAGATACTTGGCGGATGAAGAAAGCTGGGTCTTTTGAGGTTGTTTTGGTTTCCGACAGCGAAATGAGTTTGCAGCGAACGTTTGAGCGAAATTACCAGATGTCCGTCCACGAGGTGATTGCCCAAATGTATGATGGTGTTGATTGGGTTTTTGTTGAAGGCTTTAAGTCCAGCGATCTATTGAAAGTAGAAGTCATCAAAACAGAAGAGGTTTTGATGAATCCTTTTTTTCTTACTGATGACTTTGTTGTGGCCGTTGCATATGCTGAAGCTGCTGATTTTCCATTGACCACCGCTTTGCCCGTACTGCCTTTAGACAATCCTGAAATGATTGCCGATTGGTTAATCGCCCATCACGATAGATTCGTTTACTCACCCTTAATTTCATGAACCCGTCGTCCCTAATTTCCCTAGATGATGCGCTCCATAAGCTTTTGCTTTTTGCAAAGCCATTGAACAGATTTTCAAATGTGTCGACCTTCAAAGCCGACGGCTGTGTTTTGGCGCAAAACTTGGTCTCATCAATACAGGTTCCCTCTTTTGACAATTCAGCAATGGACGGATACGCCTTGCGTTTGGCTGACTTATCCTTGAATGATGGGGTTTTAAAATTAGGCCAGCGCATACTTGCTGGACATACAGCTTCAACTTTAAACAAGGGTGAAGCTGCTCGTATCTTTACTGGGGCACCTGTTCCATCGGGAGCCGATGCGGTGGTTATGCAAGAAGAAGTTATGGTGGTTGATGATTCGCATGTGCGTTTTCATACATCCCCGACATTAGGTCAATGTATTCGTAAAAAAGGCGAGGATATTGACAAAGACGTTGTGCTGCTCCCCCAAGGGACTCGCCTAGATCCCACTTGCTTAGGTTTAGCGGCAAGCATTGGACACGCTTCTTTAGCGGTATCCGAAAGGCCCAAAGTTGCTTTGTTTTCGACTGGCGATGAGTTGGTCATGCCCGGCGACATCGAACCTCATCTTTTACCTTCGGGCTCAATTTTCAATTCCAATCGATTTTTTTTGCGGTCTTTGCTTGAGCGCCTTGGGTGTGAAGTCACGGACTTAGGCAATGTGCCTGATGACCCTGAGCAAACTGTCGCGGCTCTCTCTCAGGCTGCCAACACCCATGATTTGATTTTGACGAGCGGGGGCGTTTCTGTAGGAGAGGCAGACTTTGTCAAGCCAGCTGTACAGACACTTGGGGAGCTACAACTTTGGTCTTTATCCATCAAGCCCGGCAAACCCTTTGCCTATGGCCATGTTAAGAATCAATCCAACCCAGTTAAACAAGCACACTTTATCGGTCTGCCAGGAAACCCTGTCTCTAGCCTGGTAACTTTCTTGATGTTAGTCAGACCCTTTATATTGTCTCTTCAGGGCTGTCTTGATGTGACAGTCAAGCCTGTTCTTGAAAGAGCTGACTTTTCTTTCCCCAAGGCTGATAGGCGGCGAGAATTCTTGCGTGTAAAGCGCAATCAAGTAGGTGGATTGGACTTATTTCCCAACCAAAGTTCTGGTGTACTGACTTCTGCGGTTTGGGCTGATGGCTTGGTGGATAACCCACCAGGAACCAGCATTGCACCTGGGGACATGGTTAATTTTCTTTCGTTCAAAGATTTAATGTCATGAAAGTTACGATTCGTTTTTTTTCATCGCTTAGAGAAGAACTTGGCATCAGTCACCAAGAGCATGAGACCCTGGCCCTCAGCGTAGCGCAACTTCGTTCTGAATTGATGCTCTTGCAGCCTGTTTTTTCGCAGGCCTTGGCTCCTGGCAAAGCTATCCGAGTCGCTGTTAACCAAGAGGTCTGTGACGACACTGCTTTGTTGTCTGAAGGCTGTGAGGTTGCTTTTTTTCCTCCCGTGACAGGTGGCTGATATGACCTTTTCGGTGCTTATACAAACTGAAGATTTTGATTTAAGCCGAGAAGTTGAGGTCTTGCGATCGGGCAAAGCCGACGTTGGTGCGGTGTGTATTTTTGTCGGTACCGTCAGGGACAGAAATGATGGAGATGATGTATCTACTTTGGAGTTAGAGCACTACCCCGGGATGACCGAAAAATCCATTGAGCACATGCTGAATGAAGCCCGGCAAAGATTCGAAATTATTTCTGCAAAAGTCATACACAGGGTTGGTATCTTGAACCCTTTAGACCAGATCGTCTTGGTGGCAGTGACTTCTGCGCACCGTGGTCAAAGTTTTCAAGCGTGTGAATTTTTAATGGACTATCTGAAGACACAGGCGCCATTTTGGAAGAAAGAAACAGGGCCCAATGGCTCACATTGGGTAGACGCCAGAATAAGTGATGATCAAGCTTTGGCGAGATGGGGAATCGAGGCTAAAAATGCTTTCCCATCCTAATAAGTTTGTTCGCCCGACTTGAATTCTCTGTTGACCGCCTCACCTGAGGTTAATCACTTAGTTCTCAAAGGATATTTATGCGTCTTGACAAGTTAACTACCAAATTCCAAGAAGCACTGTCAGATGCGCAGTCAATTGCGCTTACCAAAGATCAAGCCTATATAGAGCCAGCTCATCTATTGGTGGCTATGCTGCGCCAAGATGATGGGCCCCGAACCTTGCTTATGCGATCGGGCGTCAATATCGCGGGTCTTTTAAAGGACTGTGAAGAGGTAATTGCAAAATTACCCGAAGTTCATGGGCAAGACCAAGTTCAAGTTGGGCGTGATTTGGTCACTTTGATGCAGTCAGCCGAAAAGGAATCCCTCAAGAAGGGCGATCAATTCGTAGCCAGTGAAATGTTTTTATTGGCCTTGTCCGATTCCAAATCTGATTTGGGGCAGCTTGCCAGAAAGCACGGCTTGAGCAGACAAAATTTGGGTGCTGCTGTCGAGTCATTAAGAGGCGGTGAAACGGTTAAGTCTGCTGACGAAGAAAGCCAGCGAGGGGCGCTAAAAAAATACACACTCGACTTGACCGAGAGAGCAAGAATGGGAAAGCTCGATCCCGTTATTGGCCGTGATGATGAAATCCGTCGCGCTATCCAAGTCTTGCAAAGGCGAAGCAAAAATAACCCTGTGCTTATCGGTGAGCCAGGTGTGGGAAAGACAGCCATTGTTGAGGGTCTTGCTCAGCGTATTGTGTCTGGTGAGGTTCCTGATTCACTAAAAGGAAAGCGGGTTTTGTCCTTGGATATGGCCTCGCTTTTGGCTGGTGCCAAGTTCAGGGGCGACTTTGAAGAGCGACTCAAAAGCGTACTCAACGAATTAGCCAAAGATGAGGGGCAAACCATTGTCTTCATCGATGAGATCCACACTATGGTGGGTGCCGGTAAGGCTGAAGGCGCCATGGATGCTGGGAATATGCTCAAACCTGCTTTGGCCAGAGGTGAGTTGCACTGTGTGGGCGCTACGACGCTTGACGAATACCGCAGGTTCATTGAGAAGGATGCTGCTTTAGAACGACGTTTTCAGAAAATTATTGTCGGTGAACCTTCTGTAGAGGCCACCATTGCAATTTTGCGTGGCTTGCAAGAGAAATATGAAGTGCACCATGGGGTAGAGATTACCGACCCTGCAATTGTTGCTGCAGCAGAGCTTTCGCACCGTTACATAACAGACAGATTTTTGCCAGATAAAGCCATTGATTTGATAGATGAGGCTGCTGCAAAAATCAAAATTGAAATTGACTCCAAGCCTGAGATCATGGATAAGTTGGAGAGGCGCCTCATACAGCTAAAAATTGAAAGAGAAGCGGTTCGCAAAGAAAAAGACGATGCTTCTCAAAAACGTATGTCGCTCATTGAGGAAGAGATCCTGAAACTTCAAAAAGAGTATGCCGACCTTGAGGAAGTTTGGAAGTCAGAAAAAGCCCAAGCGCAAGGCGGCGCTGTTATCAAAGAGGAAATTGACCGTACGCGATTTCAAATTGAAGAGCTCAAACGCAAAGGAGACTTCAATAAAGTGGCTGAACTTCAATACGGCAAATTACCCGAGTTGGAAAAGCGTATGAAAGCGGCCAATGCTGTTGACGCTTCAGATGGACAAACCCATGTCATGCGCTTGCTTAGGACTCAGGTCGGAGCGGAGGAAATTGCTGAAGTCGTTGCTCGTTCCACTGGTATTCCTGTCTCTAAATTAATGCAAGGCGAGCGTGAAAAATTGCTGCTGATGGAAGATCGACTTCATGCGCGGGTTGTGGGGCAAGATGAAGCTATCGTCGCTGTTTCCAACGCCATACGCCGCAGTCGAGCAGGATTGAGCGATCCTTCAAGACCAACGGGCTCATTTCTGTTTTTAGGTCCCACAGGGGTAGGCAAAACAGAGCTTTGCAAGGCTCTGGCTGGGTTCTTGTTTGACAGCGAGGATCACTTGGTTCGAATCGATATGAGCGAATTCATGGAGAAGCACTCTGTTAGCAAACTCATTGGTGCGCCTCCTGGCTATGTGGGTTACGACGAAGGCGGTTACTTGACCGAAATTGTGCGCCGCAAACCTTATTCAGTTATTTTGATGGATGAAATTGAAAAAGCCCATCCCGATGTTTTTAATATTCTTTTGCAGGTTCTTGACGACGGACGTTTGACTGATGGACAAGGACGCACGGTTGATTTTAAAAATGCTGTGATAGCCATGACCTCTAACATTGGCTCTCAGTTGATTCAAAAAATGACTGGCTCAGACTATGCTGAAATCAAGGAAGCCGTTTGGGACGAGTTAAAAAACCATTTCAGACCTGAGTTTTTAAACCGTATTGATGAAACAGTGGTTTTCCATTCACTCGACGCTCAGCATATTGCCAAAATCGCAGACATCCAATTGAAGGTCCTTTCAGACCGTTTATCCCGAATGGACTTAGGCATGGATGTTTCTACCTCGGCTTTAGAGGAATTGGCCAAGGTGGGGTTTGATCCAGTTTTTGGCGCTAGGCCACTTAAGCGAGCCATTCAGCAGCGCATTGAAAATCCATTGTCAAAGATGTTGCTTGAAGGTAAATTTGTGCCACATGACACCATCCAAATCAATGTAGACCCCATACTTTCTCCTGGAGAATTCATGTTTACCAAAGCCTAATGTGTGTTTTTGGACAAAAAAAGGGCCGCATTTGCGGCCCTTTTTTATTTGGGAAGAACTTATGACAAGTGCTTGCCAATCAGGCTAGCAAGTTCAAACATGGTGACTTGCGATTTACCAAACACAGCTTTGAGTTTGTCATCCGCATTGATATTGCGCTTATTGACCTTATCTTGCAAAGCGTGCTTTTTGATGTAAGTCCACAATTTGCTCACGACTTCAGTGCGAGCCAATGGGGTGGAACCGACAACAGCTGCCAAGGCTGCGCTTGGAGTCAAAGGCTTCATGAAAGCGGCGTTAGGGGTACGCTTCTTAGCAGGTGCTTTCTTAGCTGCTTTTTTGGCAGGTGCTTTTTTAGCTACTACTTTTTTTGCAGGTGCTTTTTTAGCTACAGGCTTTTTAGCTGGTGCTTTCTTTGCGGGAGCTTTTTTAGCTGCTGCTTTTTTAGCCGGTGCTTTTTTAGCTACAGGCTTTTTAGCAGGCGCTTTTTTTGCGGGGGATTTTTTTGCAGCTGTTTTTTTTGCTGCTTTCTTTGCAGTTGCCATTTTCATTTTCCTTCTAGAAGTGAGTGAAATGTCGCTAGCTTTATTGCTTTTGTCGACACTGCCAATCGTAATGGAGAAAATGCCTTTTTTTTATAGATTTGCCTGCTTTTCCCAATGAAAACGTTGTTTTTTCAATTTGGGCCCGCCTTGGCGTCGAAATACCACTTTCTTTTTCGACAATGCAATTGATAATCCCATAATGCAAAATATTATTTGTATGTCATTGTTTTTAAACAGTTAAATTTATTTCATCTATAAGATACAAGAGACTATTTAACTCTTATATAAGATATACAATTCACGAATTGATTTTCTCATATCTAAACTTTCTCATGGAGTGACAAATGCCACAAGACATCACAGCGCAATTAAGCCGCGAACAACAGATAAGCGCCCTTGAAAAAGACTGGGCAACAAACCCACGTTGGAAGGGTATCAAGCGGGGCTACAGCGCTGCTGACGTCGTGCGTTTGCGTGGATCTTTTCCAATTGAGTACACCTTGTCACGTCGTGGTGCAGAAAAGCTGTGGGACTTGGTCAACAACGAGCCCTACGTCAATTGCCTAGGCGCATTGACTGGCGGACAAGCCATGCAGCAAGTCAAAGCGGGCATCAAGGCCATTTATTTGTCGGGCTGGCAAGTCGCGGCAGATAACAACTCTTATGCTTCTATGTACCCTGACCAGTCCTTGTACCCTGTCGACTCTGTGCCAACTGTGGTTGAACGCATCAACAACACTTTCCGCCGCGCCGATGAAATTCAATGGTCCAAAGGTGTCAATCCTTCAGACAATGGTTACATCGACTACTTTGCCCCCATCGTTGCAGACGCTGAAGCTGGTTTTGGTGGCGTCTTGAATGCTTTCGAGTTGATGAAAGCCATGATTCGTGCAGGTGCTGGTGGTGTGCACTTTGAAGATCAATTGGCATCCGTTAAAAAATGCGGTCATATGGGTGGCAAAGTGTTGGTTCCCACTGCTGAAGCCGTTCAAAAATTGGTGGCTGCACGTATGGCTGCTGACGTTTGTGGCGTTCCCACGCTGGTGATTGCACGTACAGATGCTGAAGCTGCTGATTTGTTGACCAGTGATTACGATGCCAATGACAAACCTTTTATCACTGGCGAGCGAACTGCTGAAGGCTTCTACAAGACCAAAAAAGGCATGGACCAAGCTGTTTCCCGTGCGATTGCTTACGCCCATTACGCAGATTTGGTGTGGTGTGAAACAGGTACCCCTGATCTGGAATTTGCCCGTAAATTTGCAGAAGCGGTTCACAAAGTTCATCCTGGAAAGATGCTGGCCTATAACTGCTCACCTTCTTTCAATTGGAAGAAAAACTTGGATGATGCAACCATCGCTAAATTCCAGCGTGAGTTGGGTGCCATGGGTTACAAATACCAGTTCATCACCTTGGCAGGTATTCACTCGATGTGGTTCAACATGTTTGACTTGGCGCAAGACTACGCTGCCCGCGGCATGTCTGCTTATGTGGAGAAGGTTCAAGAGCCAGAATTCGCAGCTCGTAACCGTGGCTACAGTTTTGTGTCACACCAACAAGAAGTGGGAACTGGCTACTTTGATGATGTCACCACGGTTATCCAAGGCGGTCAATCCAGCGTTACCGCTTTGACTGGCTCTACTGAGGAAGAGCAATTTCATTGATTCGCTAGGAGATATCGTTCCTTTAAAACAGGCCGCTAGAGGCCTGTTTTTTATGGGAAAATGAGTATTGCAAGCAAGTAAGCGCGGTTGTGACCGCGCTTTTGTTTTACTTTCATGGCTCACTGATCCAACCTATGCTCCAAATTACCTTGCCTGATGGCTCACTACGCGAATACTCTGGTCCTGTCACGGTTGCAGATGTTGCGCTTTCAATAGGTGCAGGCTTAGCCAAAGCGGCTTTGGCGGGTAATGTCAATGGCGATGTGGTCGACACCAGTTATGTGATCAATGAAAACGCTCGGTTGGCCATATTGACGGCCAAAGATGCCCAAGGCTTGGAAGTCATTCGACACTCTACAGCCCACTTACTTGCATATGCGGTGAAGTCTTTGTTTCCAGAGGCACAAGTCACTATTGGTCCCGTTATCGAAAACGGCTTTTATTACGATTTTTCATACAGCCGTCCGTTCACACCTGACGACCTTGGGTTGATTGAAAAGAAAATGACCGAGTTGGCTTCTAAGGACGAGGCAGTCACGCGTCAAGTCATGCCAAGAGACCAAGCTGTCGACTATTTCAAAAAACTGGGCGAGAACTACAAAGCAGAGATCATCACTTCCATTCCTGCCCATGAAGATGTATCTCTTTACAGCGAGGGAGGCTTTACCGATTTGTGTCGTGGCCCCCATGTGCCCAGCACTGGCAAGCTCAAGCATTTCAAGTTGATGAAGGTGGCAGGCGCCTACTGGCGTGGCGACCACCGCAACGAAATGCTGCAGCGTATTTATGGCACGGCTTGGGCTAGCAAGGACGATTTGCAGCAATACCTCACGATGCTGGAGGAGGCTGAAAAGCGTGACCACCGAAAACTGGGGCGTGAGTTGGACTTGTTTCACATCGATGAACATTCTCCTGGCACCGTTTTTTGGCATCCCAAGGGCTGGACGCTTTGGCAAGAAATCGAGCAATACATG
>Ga0114980_10001300_pt1 | contig 17881 bp, 21 predicted proteins | sample S_140806_EF_Meta_FD_87018 | JGI IMG/M metagenome (GOLD analysis project Ga0114980, IMG submission 87018) | Freshwater microbial communities from Lake Simoncouche, Canada to study carbon cycling - S_140806_EF_MetaG | ecosystem: Environmental > Aquatic > Freshwater > Lake | place: Lake...
AACATGGAGATGCCGCCGCAATGGTGTGGCAGGGGACTGTAACTCCTCCGACTTCGGTCACGATAGGTTCGATCCCTATCATCTCCACCAGAACGTTCCGGATTAGTCTCTGGATACTGTGACCCACAGGATGAGAAGTAGTGTGACAGCTACGGGTGGTAGTCTTTAAACCTAAAGGCCGCTGGCAATGCGAGAACGGTCCCTGTTGGGAAGCGGGTGGAAGGTACGTGTGAGGGGTATGATAGCGTCATATCTTTCTGTACTATAATTACCGCCGGGGGATGCAGAGCACGTTTGTTTTTATAGTCAAGCATCGATAAAGGTATCGTGATAGGACGCTGTCACTATTCGGGCCTAACTGTGCGAGGAACAGGTCCTGACATAACTGCCATTCGCTTGTCAGTGCTAGCTACATTGTTGACAAATCGGCATCTCTCGGTGCTTGACTATAAAAATACGCACAGGTGGCAGAGTGGTCAAATGCAACGGATTGCAAATCCGTAAAGTCGTGAGTTCAAATCTCACCCTGTGTTCCAAGGTTAAATATCACTATGAATAAAGATACATTTTGCCCAATGCCCTGGATCGGTGCCAGCATTGAAAATACCGGTACAGCCAAGGTGTGTTGTGCGTATGATTGCACAGCAGATCAAACCTATCAGACTCGCATGAGTAAGTTAGAAGATTTCTCTACATGGAGAAAAATTCTGCTGGAACCATTACGTCAAGATTTATTAAATGGTGTTAGAGCACCAGGCTGTCACCGCTGTTGGTCTACAGAAGATGCCAACACCGATGTGCAAAGTGATCGAGAGATCATGAATGATTTTGTAAACTTGTTTGGATCTGTAGACCTGGATACGGTTGATCAAATTCAACATTTGTCCATTGCGTTTGGCAACACATGCAATCTAAGATGCATCATGTGTGGTCCATACAGTAGCTCAAACTGGGTTACAGAAATTCAACAAAATTTTAGCATACTGGGCGAATATAAACCGCCTGTGACCAACGACGCATTCTTGTACTACAAGTCGGATGTGTTCAAGGACATTGAAGCTGAGTTAATTCAGCATGTGAAATACGTAGCATTGCTTGGAGGCGAACCACTGTTCAGCCCAGAAGCTCTGAGCTTTTTGGAAAAATTACCTGCGTCAATGCGACTGAGAGTAGTGACCAATGGAACAAACTTGAAAGACTCAACCTATGAGTTGTTGTCAAAGTTTGAAAATGTTGCTCTGGGAATCAGTGTAGACGGTGTGGGCATTCACGGCGAGTATGTGAGATACGGAACCGAATGGCCTCAGCTTGAGAAAAATATCAAGCGTCTTCGCGCATTGCCCAATGTCAAAACATTTGATTTGTTTCATATCTTACAACATTACAGCTATTACACATTGATTCCAATGTTGAAATTTTGTATAGATAATCTGTACCCTATACGAATCCAAACAGTTGCATGGGAAAAATATCTGTCCATAAACACGTTAACCGAGCATCAACGAGTTGATTTGCTCGACCAATTGGATCACTTTTGGAATCATGTGATGTCTCTTCCATTGATACACTTCCTTGAAAACAACGAACACATCTTCAGCAATAAAGCTGTTGAATGTTTGCAATCGGTGTCAGATGCAATAGATTACACAAAGTCGGTGCTGACTACTCAGTATGAACATGATGCTGGGTTAAAAGACCGACTCGTTGAATTTACCAATGACATCGACAGTCTCAGAAAAATAACCTACACCCAGGCGTTTGGACAAAAAATACATGAATAAAGATACATTTTGCATAATGCCATGGCGCGGACTCACAGTTGACAATTATGGTCAGTTAAGAGCATGTTGCTCATTTGACACCACAACTGTGACACAATCCTTTCAGCATCAATCCACCATGGATAATTATAAATTTTGGAAAATGAAAATGCTGGAGCCCATGCGGCAACAGATGCTAAATGGTGTGAGGCCTCGAGGATGTCATAAATGCTTCGAGGTCGAAGATGCAAACACCGGCTCAATGAGTGACCGACAGATAATGAATTCCTCGTATGATGTGGATCAAAATCTTGACCAGTTTGATACCAGCGTAGTTGATCAAATACATTATCTGTTTATATCATATGGTAATGTTTGCAATTTACGATGCAATATGTGTGGCCCGAGCAGTAGTTCGGCTTGGAATACCGAAGCAAAACAACACACCCTTGAACTTTTAAACTTCAAGAAGCCAATTGATAACATTCACTTCAAGTGGGTTGAATCTACCGAGATCGAAGAATTGATCCCCAACCTTCTCCAGCATTTACGAGCAGTAACACTGTTGGGCGGGGAGCCGTTATTTTCTCCTGATGGACTTAGATTTTTAGAGCAGTTGCCCGGTAACCTAGAGTTAAGTATTGTCACAAACGGAACAACGCTTAGTGATTCAACTTACAATATATTATCAAAGTTTGACGATCTACGAGTGATGGTCAGCATTGATGGTGTTGGCCTGCACAACAACTATGTTAGGTATGGCAGTAAGTGGCACGAGATTCAAAAAAACATTGCTAAACTGACCACTCTTCCAAATTTAAGATCGTTTGGTATCTATTATATCTTACAGCACTACAGTTATTACACACTGATACCGATGTTACAATACTGTCTGGACAATCAATACACCATCAGAATCCAACCGGTAACTTGGCATCAGTACCTGACTGTTAATACACTGACACCGACTCAGCGAGATGAGTTTCTAAATCGTATTGATCAATTTGTAATGCAAAATAAATGCAATGATGATTCGATTAACGACGCAATAGCCTATGTAAAATCAGTACTTACTACACAATACAGTTTTGACCAGGCCGGTAGATCTAAGTTTATTGAATTTACTCAAAGTATAGATTCTATTAGAAAAATAAGTTTTGCGCAGGCATTTGATGAAAAACTGTATATTGATAACAATGTGTCAAAAACTCTTTGACTAAGAGCCCAACTGCTAGGGAATTATTGATCCAAAAACCGCTGAGCGGACGAAAGTTGCGGCGGACTGCTAGTCACAGTCATATATGTTTTTGGAAGGACGCTGGTGTAGCAATACAGCAGGAACCTTTAAACACACAGCAGTATTGTTATCAATATAAGTATTATCGCGGGAAAGTGTAGTGGTCGCACGTGAGTCTCATAAGCTCACAGATGGCAGGTTCGATTCCTCCTCCCGCAACCAATCATCGGGACATGACTTATGAATATAGTGCTAATCGGTTGCTCTAGTGCAGGAAAATTTGGCAATGATTTTTATCATCGTGCCAAAGCTGACGGGCACACAGTGTACTCGTTGTCACACATTGATCATAACTTGTCAGATCAACAACATGCGTTTGGATCATTTGATGTCACACGTCTTGAAGACGGATCAATCCCTATACATACAACATATACACAACTGATTGACAAGATTGATCATATTGATATTTTTTTGTACAACTCCAACAACGGTGCGTACCCCAGCAATGATGCTGATCTTCGGTCAGACGGAACAGTAGATCTTTGGGGATATAAAAAGTCACTTGATGTACAGGTGATTGTTCCACACATATTGATTCTTGAATCTTTGAAAAAAATGTCCGCCAGTAGTGGCATTGTGTTCATGACCACCGGATTGTCGTATGATTTTTCTCAGAAAGATCATGAGTATTCAAAATATGTAGGTTATGCAGGATTCAAAAGTGTGCAGAATCATCTCATGATGGGACTGGCTGCTCACAACGACAAGGGTGCTATTTGCACGTCAGTAGCATCACATTTCACATATGATGATCCAGGCAATTACAACATAATATTTGACCGAGTGTACGATTACATAACCAACTTGACCGCGGCCAACAACGGTAAAATAAGACAGATCTGGCCCGGTATGGAATCAGTAGATGTAAACTAATTTGCCAATCCAGGTTGACACACAATCATAAATAAACTATAATAGAGACTAATATGAAAAAACAGAACTATTCATTGCAAACGAAATCCATGTTTACACAGGCATCAGCCTGGTCACATGCGAACGGTCGCGTGAATAGCATTCCAGGAGACTCAGGGTCCGTGTAAAGTACAATTGTATTCTACCCAAAGGACCCTGGAACTAAACACTCCAGGGTTTTTCATTTAGTGCTCAAGGAAACGAGGTCCTGTTAAAGCACTCTAAAAAATAAACAAACGGGCGGCCTGTAGGATAGAGTCTCTTTTGTGAGATGAAAAATTACAGCGTATTAAAGCATTCTTTAAGAACAGGCAGCCTAAGTATTTTAGAGTGCTTTAATACACACATTCTTCGGAGTGTGTTAAAATTTGGGCTGTTGGTATAGATGGGAACACAGTAGCTTTGCAAGCTTCAGTCCCCGGTTCGATCCCGGGACGGTCCACCAAGCATGTATCTCTGGTGTAATGGCAGCACCGCGGTCTCCAAAACCGTCAGTCAAGGTTCGAGTCCTTGGAGGTACGCCAGTGTTACAAAGACGTATTGAATGAGCTGTTAAAATTGCATCCACGAAGCTCATCTAATAGAGCGATGTACTGTTTAAATTTTACATTCCCAACAACATCAAATTTGTACATTTGTAACCATTGTGCAATTACTGGATCGTGTGCCCCGGGAGTGACATCATACCATTCTCGAAAACGCTGTACCATCAGCGGAGGCGCAGAATCAATGGTCATTACATTGGGGGCAATTGAATGACTATTAACTGTGGATATTTGTACTTCTTTGTTGAATTGAGAAACATACTCGTAAAAATCTTTGTATGAATACAAGGATGTATGTTGCAACAAATATGTAAAAATTACCCTGACGTTTGGTAAATTAACAATTCTGCGTATGTTTTGATCAAGGGTGTTCCAATCGGACCCAAATCTTACATATTCATGATGCGGTCCAACTCCGTCAAGACTGACTGCTATTATAATTGAACCACTGCGGGACGTAATAGCATTTATATGTTGATCAGTTAGTCTAGTCAAGTTGGTGTTGATATTGATGACACAATTGCGCGGCGCATGTTCAAAGATATCAAACAACTGTTTAACTAGCAATGGTTCTCCGCCAGCAATAGAAATATAGTCAGCATGTTTGACTTGTTCTAGTACACGATTAAACGTGTCAGGTTCTTCCCACCAGCGGTCGTCGATACCTTCGTAAGGATGTTCAACTCCTATGCTTATAAATTTAGATTTATTTTTTTGATATTCTGTTGCAATCTGACTGCTGGATTCAGGATGGCACATGATGCATTTTAAATTGCAAAAATTACCAAACTTTAAATCTAGCCAGGTGGGATCGGGGGTATCTACAAATTTGGTAACTTCTGGTCTCAATCGAAAAAACCGTTCAGTGGCATTGTACCTAAGCCCAGACGTGATTTCTTTGTCAGATTTAAAACATACTGCACATCCAGCAGACGGTGTGCCGTTTAGAAAATCTTGTTGTATTTGTTTGATACCAACGGTGTGCCATTGGTCAAACTCTCGAACATTGTATACTTTTTCAGTTGTGTTAAACGGTAATTTATACATACAGCACGGAGCAAGATTACCATCGGTATGTATATGCATTCCAGTAAATGGTAAAATGCACTGATTCTCATAGTTGTTATCCATAATAATATTTATTAGGTCATGCGATGCCAGGTATAAGTATTTCGTCGAGAGCGGGCAGGACGGTAATGCAGCGGATTGCTAATCCGTAGACCGTATTACTACGGTCACTGGGTTCGACTCCCAGGCTCTCGGCCACATCAATCAATTCCCTAGTAGCTCAGTCGGTAGAGTAGCAGACTGTTAATCTGTTGGTCACACGTTCGAACCGTGTCTGGGGAGCCAATTAGCCGACTTAGCACAGTGGTAGTGCAATCGCCTTGTAAGCGATAGGTCATCAGTTCGAATCCGATAGTCGGCACCAATTGCTCTCATAGCTCTAGTGGTAGAGCGTACCCTTGGTAAGGGTAAGGTCACGTGTTCGAATCACGTTGAGAGCACCATTTCAGCTTCATAGCTCAGTTGGTTAGAGCACCGTGTTGATAACGCGGGGGTCCTGTGTTCGAGTCACAGTGAAGCTACCAAATTTTTAAAGGAGAGTCCAAATGGACAGTGATAAGAGTGGGAAGATTTGCGGGACGTTAGCTCAGTTGGTAGAGCAGTAGACTTTTAATCTATTGGTCATTGGTTCGAATCCAATACGTCCTACCATATAAAAGCATATTGACACAGTGTGTTTCTATATGGTGGCTGTAGCTCAGTTGGTAGAGTCCAGGATTGTGATTCCTGTTGTCGTGGGTTCGAGCCCCATCAGCCACCCCAGGATGAGTAGCATAATGGTAGTGCGCCTCCTTCATACGGAGTCAAGTGGTAGTTCGACTCTACTCTCATCCACCAGGTAAGTTTGTTGGAGATTCGCCAAGTTGGTCAAGGCATCGGATTTTGATTCCGACACGCATAGGTTCGAATCCTATATCTCCTGCCACATATCGGTCCTTAACTCAATTGGATAGAGTGCCAGTCTTCGAAACTGGAAGTTGGGAGTTCGACTCTCTCAGGACCGGCCAGTTTTTACACCTGTATAATACTAGCCTATAAATATTTCCATGAAAAAAGCACTTATACTTGGATGCAGTCACGCGGCTGGTTCTGAAATGGTTGATGAGCCTGAAGTTGATCTATTAAACTACAGCCAAGACCATTACGGATACTGCATGAGTTATCCAGCACAGCTGGCACAATTGTTAGGATACCATCCTGTGAATCATGCTATTCCCGGTGGTAGCAACGATGCAATGTTTAGAATATTTGAATCGTTTGTTAACCCTTACAAGAACTTTGAAAAGCCCGACATTGTGTTTGCATGTTGGACCGGTGGCGAACGCACCGAAGTCTGGGACTTTGAAGAAGGTGCATGGATTGGCCTCGCTGGTGGTAAAACTAATTTTACAAAAACCATCCCCGACGACATCATCCGTGAAGGCAAACTTATTCCTGAACCTATTGACAATCGCAACGACATTGTTGCATATCAAAAACAATGGATCACCCATCATGCTGACCGCTGGTGGGGGAGAATGAACAAGTTAAAAAACATACTGGCACTGAACACAATGGCAGCTCAAGAGAAGATCCCTGTTATCAATCTTGACAGCTTTGGTGCAGTACAAGAATACAATTTTCCCGACACAGTATATCGTCCGCTGGGACAAACTGAATTTTGTAATTGGGCTGTTGAACGTGGATTCAACAACACCAAGTCGGGACATTACTTTTTGCAAGCACACAGAAGTTTTGCAAACTTCATTGCCAAAAAAGTTGATCCAAAGTATCATGCTGATAACATCGGAAAGATCATAGCAGAATAACATCGCGGGGCTCGTATAGTGGTAATACCTTAGCCTTCCAAGCTAAAGCGAGGGGTTCGATTCCCCTGCCCCGCTCCACTTATTGCGCGGTTAACTCAGTTGGTAGAGTTCCTGCCTTACACGCAGGCTGTCGGCGGTTCGAGCCCGTCACCGCGCACCACACATTCGGAGTATAGCACAGTCTGGTAGTGCGCTTGGTTTGGGACCATGAGGTCGCAGGTTCGATCCCTGCTACTCCGACCACCTTTTTGGAAGATGATGCAGTGGGGTTGGTCCCGCGACTGGCCTTGAAAACCAGGTTCTCTTAACAGGGATGGGGTTCGACTCCTCCGTCTTCCGCCAAATTAATTGACACCGCAGATGTTGTGTGTTATTATGATAGTTAAGCCCGGGTGGCGAAATTGGTAGACGCACCAGATTTAGGTTCTGGCGTAGAAATATGTGTCGGTTCGAGTCCGACCCTGGGCACCATTTTTGCAAACAAAAAAACGTATAGGGGTAAAACCCCAGTGGCTCTGCGCAGTGATGCGTATCTGCTGGTTCAGTTGTCGGGATGAGAGGTCCTGATTGTTGCCGGTGTAGAGTTAATCTATTCACGATTAGCGCACAAATGCACGCCCTAGCGAAACCGGTTTGTTTGCTTTTTTAACACAATTGTAATCTCAGCTTCAATAAATACTCATAGAAAGCAATGTATGAAAAAACTAGATCTCAACAAGGTCAAACAATTTATTGAAGCACAAAGTTCAGAAACAAAAATATATCTTGGCTGTGATAGCGAAAGACTCAGAGTTGACGGTGTATGGCATGCTGACTATGTGTTAGCTGTTGTGGTACACATTAACGGCAATAACGGATGTAAAATTTTTGGTGAAGTACACAGAGAAAGAGTATACGATCAACGAGAATCTAAACCTGCCATGCGCTTGATGACCGAAGTTTATAAAGTTTCTGAACTGTATTTAAAACTAGCCGAAGTACTAGAAGGACGCAACGTAGAGGTTCACTTGGATATCAATCCAGACGAAATGCACGGCTCAAGTTGTGTTATTAGCCAAGCAATAGGATATATCAAAGGAACATGTAATGTGGTTCCGTTTGTGAAACCCAATGCATTTGCGGCCAGCTATGCCGCAGATAGGTTTAAAAGCCTAAGAACCGCACAACAGGCTAGTTAAGCATAAATAAATGTATTAGGAGACACTATAATGCGTTATACAACTGTAATTTGGGAACCACCAACAACACCCGAGCAAATATCTCAACTTGATGCAAAAATTGCCGAGATGGAGGGTCGTGGGATTTTTTCAGAGCTAACACTAGTAAACGAAGGCACACGACAAGTTGCCATCCGTTCATGGCCAGAATTAACCAATGCCGAAGAATGGTGTGATTTTGTATTAAATATTGGCTGTTCCAGTGCCAGTGTTGACCCAGTACAATGACCGGGCACGTCAAGTACTATAGAATAAAAATAACAAAAAAACTCATCCAAGAAGCCACAAATCACAGGAACAAACTGCTGTCTGAATTGATAGAACATGCAACAGATCCTGTGATTTTTAAACGTCGGCTAAGACTATTAGCACAGCTCTCCGAGCTAGAATCTCAACTTTTAACAAAAATACAATCATTTGAAACAGACAACGCAGATGACTTTAATCTGCAAATTCTGTTCAATGAATTCAGACACGTTACCAATCGCAGTTCATAATGACTCTTCCTTTGCTGACAGCAATTAATCCCAACTACATTGGAAAAATACTAGACTGGCAAAATATCTCGCATGTGCCTGTGGGAAACTTACAAAAAATCAACGGGTTTACCAATCACAACCATCTAGTAGATATCAATGCTGTATTTTCTACATTCCCACACGGAGATATTGTTGATCGAACTAGTACGGTTACGAATCCGTTCAAGTTTAAAATACAGAGACCGTGGAGTATTCCTACATCATGTAACTCGTTTGATCGTGTCATGGAGCACAGAGTCAACGAATACCTTGCGCAGGATCAATTGCTAAATTTATGCTGGAGTGGTGGGCACGATAGTACTAGTCTTGTGATTGCATTTTTAAAACATGCTCCTAATTTTGATCAGTTGAGAATTTTATACTCACCACACAGCATCTACGAGAATAGAGAATTTTTTGAATTCTTACAAAAACACTATCCAAAATTGGAAATGCTAGACATCAGTGGAGACGTTTATCTAAACACACAATTTGATGGACATGTTATTACCGGGCACGGTGGTGACGAATTCACTGCCAGCCTTGATGGATCGTTTGTTGACAAAGTTGGGATCGATGCACTATACTGCTCTTGGCGTGATTATTTCCACAAGGCTGGTCAAAGCCAGGACCTAATAGACTTTGCAGAAATGTATTTTGCATTGATAGGAAAACCTATTGATACACTACTAGAAGCCAGGTGGTGTTACTATAGTCTTGCCAAGAGCCAAATTTACGCAATCACCGATAACTCATTTTTGGCCAATCAAGCTTCGTATACTGAACAATCAATGAGTGGATTTTTTGAATGTGAAGAATTTGAAAATTACATGTATTACAATACTGACCAAATTCTTGACCGTCAATACGGATATTTAGGATACAAGCAATTTCTCAAAGAATACATCTATAAATTTGACAAGAACGAAAACTACTACACCACTGCTGGTAAACAAAACAGTATTCAGTTCAGCAATTATATCAACAAGAAAATTCGCCTGCTTGACTTAAGATGGATATTTAAGTTAAGCGACAGCACAATTGTGAGAACAAAAAATTTACCTTTCTTAAGTCGTATAGAATTTGATAATGCATACGGAAACAGCCTTGACTACTTATTCAACTCACCAGGTTAAATTCAATGCACCTTGGCACGATCTAAAACACACCTGGGTTGGCGCTAGTTACTTGCCTGAATTCTATGACCCTGTAAGGAACAGCAAAGTCAAAGATAGCCTGCAAAAAATTGCACGTGAAACTGAAGAAGATTATGTTAATCTTGTCAATACTCTAGCGGGGCTAGGAGTGCATGTTCAACGTCCCACAATTGATCACACATTGACCATCATGGATTTTATTGATCCAAATTCTGGTAGACTGACTTATCAAACATCGGGTAGTTACACACTGATTCCCAAACCACCAATGCAACCCAGGGATTGTCAGCTGATTGTGGGCAACGATCTTGTGTTGACCAATCAGGATGCCGCATGGTTCAAGCCCATGGTTGATCAATTGACTCCCAGCAGACTTATCACTGCACCAACAGACTTTGATGCTCCAATGGCCACTGTAGTTGGCGATCACATCATACTTGACTGTAGAGAAGATCCCTGGTTGTACGAGTATTTTAAACAACAGTTTCCAACACACACAATTGTGCCGGTCTTTATTGGCGGACACAACGATGCGGTGTTTAGTCTGGTTAAACCGGGCGTGGTTGTAAGCACCTATCATCACAACAACTACACTGATACCTTGCCCGGATGGCAAGTGAAATACATTGAGAACCAAAGTTGGAACGCTATCCCGGCATGGCGTCAACTCAAACACAGCAACAAGGGTCGTTGGTGGATTCCCGACAGTCAAGACAATAGTGAATTCAATAACTTTGTCGAAACATGGCTCGGCCACTGGTTAGGATTTGTTGCCGAAACTGTGTTTGATGTCAACATGCTACAAATCAACGAGCGCACGGTATTAGTCAATAACTACAACAAAGATATGTTTGAGTTTTTTAAACAACATCACATTGAACCAATTGTTACACCTTTCCGTCATAGGTTTTTTTGGGACGGTGGTATCCATTGCATTACCAATGACATCTACAGAGAAGGCGAGGCAGAAAATTATGTTTAGCATGCCAGGAAAAATCAATCACATCAAGACAGCTTCCCTGGACATACACTTAGAAACCGGGCACATGGTCGACTTCAAAGAGTGGGTACCATCTGTGCAAAAATGCATTGTAAAGATCATGTTAAATGACGCTGTGTTGCATCACGGAGATATTGGTGGCCAAATAAAATTAACGCACGAGTTCTTAGATCTTGAGGACGGTGTATACAATCTACAAATTGAAATTGAGGAGATTGCACATGGAGTTGATTACAACGGGTTGTGGGCATCACCTATGCTACACATACAAGGTGTGTGGATAGAAAATCTTAATTTAGGGTTGGCATTTGAAGAATACGGAAAATGCTATTATGCTACACATCCAGACATAACTGTTCCATCAAACTTTATGGGTAACATTGGAGTGCAGAGTCTTCAATTTACAACTCCAATCTACACTTGGTTGTTGTCAAATGACCAATATGAAGATGCCACATATTATTCTCCGGTGCTGACATGAAACAAATTTTTGTCAACGGAACATTTGACATTTTACACCCAGGTCATGTACAATTACTAAATTATGCACGTGATCTAGGAAATAACTTAGTTGTTGCAATTGATAGCGATCAACGAGTACGTGAACTCAAGGGCAAAGACCGACCGGTTAACTCTGAGCATGATAGAAAATTCATGCTAGAAAGTCTACGCAGTGTAGATAGCGTTTGGATATTTGACAGTGATCAAGAACTTGAAGATATTTGTAGATTATACAATCCCATTATGGTCAAAGGATCAGACTACCGTGGTCGTCCCATCATAGGGCAACAATATTGCAAAGAGATAATTTTTTATGACAGAATCGAACCATACTCAACCACAAAAGCAATTCAGGATATTGGTAATAGGTGATGTCTGTGTGGACATTTACCAATACGGCGTAGTTGACCGTATCAGTCCCGAGGCGCCTGTGCCTGTGTTTATACCCACAAGAGAAGAAAGCACAAATGGCATGGCTGCCAACGTAGCAGCCAATTTGGCAGCACTTGGATGCGAAGTACTTGTGGCCAGCGGCCAACCAGGATCAAAGACACGGCTAATCGATGAACGTAGCCGGCAACAAATTGTTCGCATTGACAACGACTATGTCAATGAGCCGTATCCATTAACTGACATGGATCTTAGTGTGTGCAGTGCCATAGTTGTTAGTGATTACAACAAAGGCAATGTAACCTATGAACTGATTGAAAAATTACGCAAAACATACTCTGGACCAATTTTTGTAGACACAAAGAAAACAGACCTAGCAAGACTAGCAGGTTGCATTGTGAAGATCAACAACAAAGAATTTAACGATGCCAAATCTGTGTGTGATGAATTGATTGTCACACACGGACGTAACGGTGCGGTGTACAAAGGCCACACATATCCTGCTGTGGAAATAGCAGTAACAGATGTATGCGGTGCTGGCGACACATTCCTTGCAGCCTTGTGCTATGAATATTTAAAATCCAACAACATGGATCTTGCAATAGAGTTTGCAATTCGAGCCAGCGCCGTTACTGTACAACACATAGGTGTGTACGCCCCTACATTAGAGGAAATCAAATGAGACTAGAAGGCTTTGTAGAAAAAGGATGGGGCTCGGAACATATCTGGGCCACCAATGACTTGTACTGTGGCAAACTTATGAAGTTTAACGAAGGTGCTCGATTCAGCATGCACTTCCATGCCGAAAAAGATGAAACATGGTATGTGTTGGATGGATTGTTTCAAGTACGGTTTATAGAAACTCGAGATGCCAGTCAACACGACGCAATACTAAAACCAGGCGCCACATGGCGCAACAGACCATTACAGCCACATCAACTGGTTTGTATAGAAGCTGGCACTATCATTGAAGTCAGCACACCTGATTCAGTAGAAGACAACTATCGTGTGGGCAAAGGAGACAGTCAAAAATGAGAATTTTACTTACTGGCCACAAAGGCTTTATTGGTTCTAACATGCTCAAGGCATTAGATGGTCATGATGTTAGAACATACGACTGGGGCGAGGATATTGAATTGCTATCCACGCATGATCGAGATGTGTGTATTCACATCGGGGGCATATCCAGCACAACCGAACGCGACGTAGAAAAGATCATGAGACAAAACTATGATTTCAGCTGCCGCTTGTTGGATCGTTGCATGAATACTGGCACAAACTTTCAATATTCCAGCAGTGCCAGCGTGTATGGATTGAACCAAGAGTTTCAAGAAGACTCACCAGTGGATCCACGCACTCCTTATGCATGGTCAAAATACATGTTTGAACGCTACGCACTCAAGCGTCAGGCGTTTGGTGACGACAACTATCACCGCATACAAGGTTTCCGTTATTTTAATGTGTACGGATCAGGCGAAGCTCATAAAGGTGGCCAGGCCAGTCCATACCATCAGTTTGAAAAACAAGCTCGGGAAACAGGGCGCATACGTGTGTTTGAAGGCAGTCAAGAATATCGCAGAGACTTTGTACCGGTAGAGCAAATTATCCAAACACACTTGGCATTCTTAAATATCAAACAGTCTGGTGTGTTCAATATTGGTACTGGTAAAACCAAAAGCTTCTACGAAGTTGCCGAACAGTTTGGTGTACCAATTGAAGAAATTCCCATGCCCGAACACCTAAAATCCAGTTACCAAACCTATACTTGTGCCGACATGACTCGTACAAATCGAGCATTAGCAAGTTGACAACATAATTGTATTATTGTATAATAAGTCAAGAGAGGAACAATGTGAGTAACGAATTAGCCAAATTTATGAATTCACGACGTCGGCACAAAACTGATGTCAAGGTTGCCAGGCAAGTAAAAATTGCCAAAGCACATGGTCTAGGGTTTCACGATCAGGTGATAAAACAACCTCATCGGGCTGCCAAACATCATGTGATGGATTGCGGAAATCCAGGCTGTTACTTGTGTGGTAACCCACGCAAGACCCACAAGGATCGACTCACAGCTCAAGAAAAGCGTTTGTTCCAAGACTTAGAACGAGTCACAGACAAACATTCAAATGGTTTAACAACGAAAGACAATGATGAAAATTGAACATGATGTACGTGGTAGAACTGCTGGGCTCACTAGCGAACATGCAGTCGACGCACTAGGTAACCGATATGATTTGGTACTGGTTGCCGCACAACGAGCAAGAGAATTACGTCGAGGTCATGCTCCGAAGATTGTTTCCAAGTACGGACCAATGGTTACTGCAATATTAGAAATTGAAGAAGGACTTGTAGGCAACGAATACTTGCTTAAAGAAACTTCAGAAGATCGTCATCACCAAAAGCATCAGCGCCGTTAATTAGATCGGTGCTGTATGCTACATTTAATAAAAGGAGCACACAATGCCGTCAGTATTTTTAGTCAGCGACACACACTTTGGGCATGCTGGAGTATGCCGTTTCACCCATCCTGATGATGCCACTGTAAAGTTGCGTCCGTGGGACAATGCCGATGAAATGGATGAGGAAATGATACGGCGATGGAACGACCGTGTCAAGCCCACAGACAAGGTCTACCACTTGGGCGATGTTGTGATCAATCGCAAGGCTTTGAAAACATTGCATCGCTTGAACGGAGACAAAGTGTTGATCCGTGGCAACCACGACATCTTTCCAGATGTTGAGTACCGTGAGTATTTTCGTGAGTTGCGAGCATACCATGTGATGAACGGAATGATATTGAGTCATATTCCAATTCACCCTGAGTCATTGGGAAGGTTTGGGGTTAACATTCACGGTCACTTGCATGCCAGTCGTGTAAAGATGACTGATCCTTTTGGACATAGACCGCCCATGATTGACCCACGATATCATTGCGTGTGTGTGGAGCAAACTGACTTTGCCCCTATCTTGTTTGAAGATGTGATCAAACGCATTGTGGCCGAGGGCGGATCCGTTGGCTTTAAAAGCGGCAACGGGCCCACAATGTAATAAATATATTTACAAAGCCGGGTTCTTCCGGCTTTGTATAACCCCACAATTTTAAAACATGAAAAATACACTCATAGCAATCGTGCTGGCGGTATGCGCTTCATTGTGCTTTTCGCAGCCACGTGTAACCCTTGTTGTAGGCGGACCGCCTGGCGGTCCTTCAGATGCGTTCGGCCGTGCCACAGCAGATTATCTAAAAAGAGTCAACGACAGCAATATCGTTGTAAGCAACAAAGCAGGAGCCAGCGGCCTAATAGCATTGAGATCAACACTTGAGGATCCAGGATTTAACGTACTAGTGGCCAGCACAGGTCCTTTTGTGTTCAATCGAGTCATGATCGAAAAACTGGACATAGAGCCCTTACAGGAATTTGACGTATTTGGGCCTGTTGTTAGAACTCCCATGGCTCTTGTTACACAAGGCAATGGCAAAATCAAAACCATTGCTGATTGGAAAAAGCAAGACCACGTGGTGTGCGGAGTAACCAATCAAAGTGGAGCACTATGGGCCAGACTGTTGTTTAAAAAGATCGGAGTCCCATCAACCATAATCATGTACAAAGGATCTCCACAGTTGATTCAAGACATATTGTCCAAAACATTAGACTGCGGGTTAGATTCATATCCCACATACACTTCGTTGCATACCAGCGAGCATATAAAAATTGTAGCAGTTGCCGACACACAACGTCCCAAGGATCATGCCAACATTCCCACAATTAAGGAACTAGGAGTAGACTTTGAGGCATACAGTTGGTTTGGTATTGGTATACCCAACAAGTATCGCGGCACCGACGAATACAATAAAATTGCACGAGCATTGACTCAAATACATTTGGATTCTGAATTTACAAACAAAATGAACCATCAAGGCTACAGAGCCGGTCGTATCGGCGACAACTACAATCGTACACTGCAACAAGATTACGAGTACTGGAATTCTGTAAGACAGCAGTTTAACCTAGAGCGCACCCCGTGATTTACAATGGCAATGTACAAGACTTTGGTTACTACCAAGTAGGAAACGAGCGCCATTACAGCAAAATATTAGCTATCATAGCTGCCGAACAAAATCATCAGTTTCCTTATTTTGTGTTCCACGACGATGTGTTTGGTAAATTTGATTGGACCAAAGAACCAACAAAAAGTTTACCTCAACTGTATGCCGACCGTGCTTGGGAGATACGAAACAAATACGATTATGTAGTGTTGCATTACAGTAGTGGTAGCGACAGCCAAAATATTTTAGAAACGTTTATCGAAAACAAAATACCGCTTGATGAAATTATCATGCGAGGTTCCCTCAAACACGTTGATCGAGATTTCAACAACAACTCCGCCGGGAACATGTTTGCTGAGGTACACTTTAATGCATATCCTCTAGCACAACATGTCAAGGACACTTACTATCCACATCTTAAGATTACGGTGGTAGATAGTACTGACTATATCATGGATTATTTTAAAGACAATCCCAATTGGTTTGACTTAAACGATAATCCAAATTCTTTCCTGAGTCCGTGCATGGTTGCAAGATCAGACTTTGATGCATTGAGTGACGACTATAAAAAAATAACAGATTCAGGCAAGTCAATTGGACATGTACTTGGCATTGACAAACCAATGTTGAATTACATTGATGGACAATTTGTAATAAGATTTTTGGACAAGTTTGTTAATTTATTTCTTCCTTCTAGGAGTACAGGATTAGATTTGCCCCTGTGCCGAGAAGCGTTCTACTGGAGCCCAAGTTCTGCTCAGATGATCATAAAACAGGCTCATGTTATCAAGAACTACATCAAACAAAACAAACTAGATCCAAACATCCTTAACCAATCACGTGATCGATCAACACATGACTTTATAGCCAACTTGATTTATGATCGAAAATTCAATGTTAAGTTTGTCACAGAAAAACTCAAAAACACAGGAATAATATTTCCATACCACGAATTCTTCTTTAAGGATGCCACCAGTGACCATGTGGTTAACTGGCGTCGAGGAATAACTGAGGCCAATGCAGTCATCCCCGACAAGTGGAAGCACAATGGCAACATTGTGAATGACCTAGTGGGTGTATGGAGCCGCCCGTACAGCATAGGTTCTTAGGGTGTAGCATAAAAACAACAGGTTCTAACACGGTTGACTATTAAATCGCATTTTGCTATAATATGTGTATTGTAGTTAAAAAGGAGTTAGTTATGAGTGCTATGAGCAATCTCGCCGTGGAAATTGACGGCATGTTAGTTGAGGGCTACTTGCCCGTTACTATTGCACGACTTCTTGATGTACCCATCAATTGGGTGTACGAAGTTGCAGATCCTTCAGAAGATCCAGTCAACCAAGAAGATGAAGAGTGTAGTCCTTTTGCAACAATTAATAGTTGACACGAAATTCGTGTTTTGCTACAATAGAAGCTTAGTTAGTTAATTTCAACCCTAGAAAGGCACAGCCCATGTCAGATACCCGTACAGTTACAGCCGTCCAGGCTCGTAAATCCCTGCTCAAAGCATTTAAAGTTCAGCGTCCCTTGTTCTTGTGGGGTCCTCCAGGCATCGGTAAATCCGAGCTTGTTGAAAATATCACCCGAGATCTTGGTGGCTACATGATCGACTTGCGCCTGGGTCAGATGGAGCCCACAGACATTCGTGGTA
>Ga0114980_10001303_pt1 | contig 17862 bp, 18 predicted proteins | sample S_140806_EF_Meta_FD_87018 | JGI IMG/M metagenome (GOLD analysis project Ga0114980, IMG submission 87018) | Freshwater microbial communities from Lake Simoncouche, Canada to study carbon cycling - S_140806_EF_MetaG | ecosystem: Environmental > Aquatic > Freshwater > Lake | place: Lake...
ATGCCCTATGTGACTTTCCTCGAGGGACTCATGGACGGCGGCGTGGATAAGGCGGGTAAAAAAATCGCGCCGGCAATCAAGGATTTCACATCGGTATGCACAGAGGTTGCCGTCGACATTACCGTGGTTTTCGCAAAGGGTCGGCTCGATGAGCTCCTAGCAATTGTGGACTCGGCGACCGGAATCAACGGCTTAGAGAAGTTACTCAAGCTCACGACGACCGAGTCCACGACAAACATGCATATGTTCGACGCGGACTGTAAGCTACATAAATACCGGACGGTGGAGGAGATCATCGACGATTTCAGTAAAGTGCGCTTGGATATGTATGGAAAGCGAAAGGCGTATTTGGTCAAAGATATGCAGCACCGGTTGATCAAGTTGTCGAATCGCGCGAGGTATATCTTGGCGAATCTCGACGGGTCGGTGGATCTGAGGAAGAAGACCGCGGCGCAAGTGAACGAATTATTGATGGCGCTCAAGTTCGATCAGATCGACGGAGACTTCAAATATTTGATCAAGATGCCGATGGACTCGGTGACCCAGGAGAATGTGGATAAGGCACTCAAGGAGAAGGCGGATACGGAGCGAGAACTCGCTCTGCTCCAGGCAACCAGTCTGGAGACGATGTGGTTGACTGAACTCGCGTCTCTCGAAAAGGAGTACGATGTATATAAGATGAAGCGCGAACTCATTCAGACGGGTTCCGCCACAGGAGTTACCAAAGTCAAGAAACCAAAGGTTGTAAAGATTGTTAAGAAGCAATAAACAAAATTGATATTATTGGTGTCCATCTATTTTTTATCCAACTAACTAAAAACCACGTTAATAACCATGAGAACTCGGATTGTGTCTCCGATAAAATGCATCACCATTGTTGACAATGTTATATATATTGTCGATTATGAAAACGGCGACCAATATCGCGGATACTGGTTCAATAACGCACGTAACGGAAAAGGTAAAATTGTATACAAAGGCGGTGATGAATATGAAGGCGATTGGTATAATAATTTCAAACACGGCGACGGTCTATACAAATGGAAAGACGGATCTTGGTATAACGGCGATTTTGTTTACGATAAATCCAAAGGACTCGGTAAAATGTTCAACTCAGCACGGGGCTCTACTTACGAAGGCGATTTCGAAAACGACGATTACCACGGACGAGGTAAAATGACTTTCCGCACTGGCAATACATACGAAGGCGAATGGGTCAATGGTAAACAGCACGGAAAAGGTTTATATAAATGGCGAGACGGAAAGGAATGGTATGACGGAGAGTGGCGAAATAATCGAATGCAAGGTCGCGGCAAATATCATTATGCATGTGGCGACGAATATGAAGGCGATATGTATAAAGATGAAGAACACGGTTACGGACGAACGGAATATGACACGGGGGATATCTATAACGGTTATTTTGTAAAGGGAAAAAGACAGGGTTACGGCGTTATCTATTACTGGAATGGCGATATATACGAAGGCGACTGGCATAACGATATTCGACATGGAAAAGGAAGACTGGATTATCTCGACGACTCATTCTACGCAGGCAACTGGGTTTTAGACAAATGGAGCGGATACGGCATTTTCGTTTCTGAACCGGTTTATAATAACAGCACCTGCGATTATTACCCCGAGAGGGTAGTAGAAAGAATATGGAATAATGGTTCGCCATTAGATTTCATTGTTTCAACGTGTGGATATGAGTAACCTATTGTTATAAATAGTCAATATATTATACATAAGTATAATATATGTTTCCCTCAATGAATCGTCATGATATCAATATAGATAATGGGAATAATTCCATAAATTACAAATTATATGTGGTTTATTTCATTAATTGCGTAATTAATACAAATTATATGGATTGGTTGACAAATCAAATAAATATGGTAACTGCATATTCGGATGAGCTCTATATTATATCCACCGTTTCGCCAAACATGGAACTGCAATTTAGAAAAAAGGTTTTGGAAATGTATCCTTTTGCAAAAATAGAATGCCATTATGACAACGAATATGAATATAGAGGAATATTAAAAGTCTGGGACTTGGGTCAAATTCATAATGCACCTACTGATATAATTCTGTATTTTCATTCAAAGGGTTTAACGCATTATACAAGTTATGAAAGAAATAGACACGACGATTACAATATTATATTGAAAGATTTCAAAAAAATAAAAAATATATATACTCTATTTCCTACAGTGGATAAAATAGGGCATTCGTCTGGAGGGATTGGGTGGATATGGTATAATTTTTGGTTCGCAAGAGGATCGTATATTTCTTGTCTAGAAAAACCGTTAAAGACAGAACGTCGTCACTATTACGAAGACTGGCTAGGTAGAAAAGTAGAACCAAGAGACCAATATCCTGACATAGAACGACGGTGTGATTATTATGAAAACACGATTTCCAATTGTTATGGATTTTACACAGACGGTAAACTCATTTCAAATATTGGATGTGAGGTAAATCCTCTCGATATTAAAAATACAAATATTCCCATTTACATTATGAGTAATGTAAAGAATCGGTTCAAATTATTTATATAGCCACATAATAGAAAGGTAATAAATAAAATACAATGAAATCCCTATTTTTTAATATGTCAAACCAAGAAATACGCGAATATATCCAAGAACATCTACGCCCGCGTGCAACTGATCACGAAAAAGACGAATTCGGCGAGGTCCTAACACACCCTGACTTGATTGACGAGATATTGGATGAATTACCATCGGCAATATGGAAACGGTCTGACGCGAAATGGCTCGATCCAGCAGCCGGAACGGGGAATTATTCGGCACTCGTTTTTTCGCGACTTATGGAGTCTTTGGTCGCCGAGTTTCCCGATGAAAATAAGAGAAAAAACCATATTCTTGGAAACATGCTCTATATGGTCGAAATCAATCCTTCGAATGTTCATACAATGCGTCGGCTATTTGGCGCCCGGGCGAATATATCTTTGGCGAACTTTTTGGAACAAAAGGAAAAATGGACGCGCGATTTTTCCTCAGTTAACACGTTTGACGTCGTCTTGGGTAATCCTCCATTCCAGACTCCGAAAAAGGGAACATACGACGGCGGTTTAGGTAGACGCGCTTTATGGGAATCCTTTGTGAAATCCGGTTTGGATATGTTGAAACCGGGTGGTTATTTGGCGTTTTTAACACCCGCGTCTTGGAGACGCCCGGAATCTAAACTCTGGACTACAATGACTCACGATAATCACTTGGTCTTTTTGCAAATACACAGTAAAGAAGACGGCAAAAAATGGTTCGATGTTCAGTCGCGATTCGATAATTATATTATTCAGAGGGGTCGTGATGGATCTGGTAATCCCAAGATTATCGACGAAAAAGGAGCGGTCCATAATAACTTTGATATACATTCTTGGAACTTTCTCCCAAACTACGCGTTTCCGGTGATAAAAAAACTCTTGGTCCAAGATCCCAAAAACGGCATACCTATTATTTTTGATTATGCGAAATATGAAGCACGTAGAATTTCCAAGGTGCGTTCGGTAAAAAACAAATATCCAGTGGTGCATACGATTGGAGAAAAGGGTTTAGGTATACTATACGCATCGGAACGCGATCCTACGCAATTTGTCCCGAAAGTGATTTTGAATGCCAACGAACGACAGTATCCGTATAATGACCATCTTGGAAAATATGGTATGTCACAACTATCTTTCGGTATCCCAATCAAGTCGAAAGCTGAAGGGGAGAAATGGATCAGGTTCATTAATAGTCCTATGTTCCAAGATATATTATGGGCGACCAAATGGGGCGCGTTTCAAACCGATCATCGAATGTTCAAGTATTTTCGTAGGGATTTATTTAGAACAGGTCTAAAGAAAACGCGGAAACTAGGTTCTCGGAAAAAGCCACGATCGACGCGGAAACGCTAAATTGCTATTTCTACTGGTTTTCAACGAAGCTTACTCCTGCTAAAATTGAATTGCAATATTGTTTATTGATTTAGTATTATAACAAAACTATGTCCACCTGTCAAATCTGCGACGAATTGCTTAATCAAAGCACCCGAAAATGTATATCTTGTCCATATTGTAATTTCGCAGCATGCCGAACATGCTGCGAAACCTATGTCCTCGGAGAATCCGTCGTCAAATGTATGAGTCCCGCGTGCGGTCGCGACTGGACGCGCCAGCATATTCGCGATGCATTCACCGCCGCGTTTATCAAAGGTCGTTTGAAGCAACGTCGCGAACAGCTCTTGTTTGATAACGAGCGCGCGCTTTTACCCGCAACACAGCCGCTAGTCGAGCGTAAGATTCAGACCGAGGTGTTAAATGTCAAAATCAATCAACTAACTCGACAGATTAATGCGTTAAGAGTCGAGCGTTCTGTCGCGCAAAATCAATTGAGCTCTGTTTTACGCAATCAAGCTCTTAATCCGGTGCAGCGCGTCGAGTTTATCAAGGCATGTCCCGATGAAGGGTGTCGCGGGTTTTTAAGCAGTCAATGGAAGTGCGGGCTGTGCGAACAGTGGGCGTGCCCGGAGTGTCACGAAATCAAGGGTTTTACTCGCGATGCTGAGCATACATGTAATCCGGAAACCGTTGCGACGGTCCAACTCTTGGGCTTGGATACGAAACCCTGCCCGAACTGTAGAACGGGGATTTATAAGATTAACGGATGCGATCAAATGTGGTGCACGCAATGTCACACCGCATTCAATTGGCGCACGGGGCGCATAGAAGCCAACGTCCATAATCCCCATTATTTCGAGTGGTTGCGCCGGAATGGTAACGAAGTCCCGCGCGCGGCGGGCGATATTCCCTGTCAGCATAACGATATCACGCATCATACGTATACTCAGATTCGCAATACTCTGAGAACACGTCATCCCGAGCATTATTTGACGAAACCATGCGATGAATATATGATGCGTCTTATTCGGCATACTATGCATATGCGGTATACGATCATGAGCAAATACGAGGTCGGTAATCGGGAGACGCGCAACGAAGAACTCCGTATCGATTATATGCGTAATCGCATTACCGAGGACTTATTCAAAAACACGCTCCAACGTAACGATAAAAAGTTTGAGAAATCGCGGGAGATCCATAATGTGCTCACGATATTACTGAATACAGTAACCGATATCGTGAACCGATTTGCCACGCATTTGCGCGAGGCGCCGCCTAATGAGTTTGTAGTGGATACACTGGAGGAAGTCGATCCGATCGTGGACTACGTGAACGAGTGTTTGCGTGATATTTCCAAGACGTATACTTCGAAAGTCATCCAGTTTTCCAACGATTTGCGCGCGAAGTAAACTCAGGGAACCTGATTTAAAACCAAGGCTTAAGCTCCAACTGTTTGCGATTGCGATCGTTCTGCACCGGCAACTCGAGCGGCACTACTAAAGAGCTCTGGTCCTGTAAATATTTCACATATCCCATAGACTCGTTATATAAATTCGGCACGGCGTAATTCCAAAATAATTGATTTAGCTGTTCTACTTGTTTTGTAATATCAGTATTACTATGTTGTGCATTTTGTAAATAAATGCTGCGCATGATGACCTTGATGGCATCGATGCTCTGGGGTGTTACCACGAATTTGTTACTAGACATTTTATAGACACCCGCGCGTAATCCGTTTTGTAAGATTTGGATATTACCTTCGGAGAAAAAGACTTGTGCTAAAGCATTAGCTTCCCATTCGCCAATAAGAGACTCGCGATATTCTGTGGCTTTATTTTTTATGGCAATGCGCTCATACATTTGGAATCGGGCGTCGGGATTTTCTGGCTCTATCAAGTTCACGCGACCGTTATAACGAGTTGTTTGGTCCATAATAGTTGTAGGATCCTTGTTATAATTTTCATAAGAATAGGCGGACATTATATAGTATGGGAGAAGAAAGAAAATATTTGTATAATATATATAACAAATGTCATATAGAGACCTAATAGCAATGGGTCCTGATACAACACCTGCCATTGATACAACACCTGACATTGATACAACACCTGACATTGATACAACACCTGCCATTGAGACAACGACCACTATATTTTATGATGATGCAAATTGCGAAAGAGAAAGTGTATACGATGTTATTAGTGGTAAAGTTAAGCATTATTCAAAATTGCCACGTCAATATCTTAGAAGCAGGCTAATTACGGAGATTATTGATCAATCTAATGGATCTTTTATTCCAATTACAAAGGACCAAATGAAAAATCCTTACGCCGATGGAATGTATAATTGTTATAATATAGATGATGAAAAAGTATTATATATAATTAAACCTTACCGAGCAACAACAAACTATGTTATAGGACCGGTCGAAGACGACATGAAAAGGGAAATTGTAGGATTTATGATACATATGCATTTATTCAAAACAGACACAACAAAAACAGACACAACAAAAACAGAGCCAACAAATATAAGAGGCATTTACGAATTTGGATATTTAAATGCTAAAAGACCTCAAACCGTTAATAGTAGCGGAATAAAAAGTAATTCTGAAAAACAGCCTTATTTTATTTATGCTATTTTAGAAAAACTTAAAGTTATAAATATAGACAAATATGCGGTTAACGATTCTATATCAACACAATGGAAAAACGCCGCATTTAGAAAAATAGGAAAAATGGGATTTAATAATAAAAAAAAAACCGTTACTAAGGTTGACGCTACCGTTGACGCTCCCAATAACGGAGCCGCCACGCAACCTTATAAACTAGATCCTATTTTATTGGCTACACAACTGCATAATGCATTTAAATTAATGCAAAAAGAACATTTCGTTCACTTAAATATTAACCCAAAAACCATAGGAATAGGATATGACGATCAAGCAAAAATATACGGTTTTTCAAATTCTAATGGCATTGACCCTGGCATTGACCCCAATCTTTTGATTAATACGATAAACGGATTTTTAAAAGAGAATCCAAATCTTTATGATAGCACATATTTACCAATTTACCAATCATCGAATAAAAAAGAGTATTATTTAAGATCATCACTTAAAATTAATGACAAAAAAGAAACTACAAATGAGGTTAACACTTGTTCTAAACTTTACGCTTATTCGATAACTGACGCTTATTCGATTGCGGCAGTTTTACTAAAAGTGTTTTTTAATACAAACCATTTGCAAAATGATGAAATGAAATCTTTTATGCAAAACGTTTTGGATAGTAATATTGATCTTATAAAATGGAAAAAGAACGATTACCTAACAAAAATTTCGAGTAATTATATTGAGTTTATTAAAAAACTTCTAAACTGCAGCAACCCTAAAAGTATAGTTGAGCTTGTGGTGCCCATTTCGGGTGGAAAAAATCGTTCCCGTAAACTAAAACGTAGAATAACCAGAAATCTTAAAATCAAAAAAAGAAAATCCGTTAATAAACGTCGTCAATCATCCTTAGTTAAATCCCGACGAATATCGCGTTGATAAAAACGCCCTTCCTTACCACATTTGCTCTCTGTGCGTCGCGCATAATCAGCGTAGTCGTATTCTTTATTATCCCATCGGAGATCCAAATAAGTGAATTTACTACATCTACTCAATGCATTAGAACTAGCAGATTTACGATAATGTATACAAAGTTCACACATTGGATAAACTAGTCGTTGCATTGGTAATATATATATCTTATAATATCTATATATTTTACAGAAAGAATGAATACGCGAAGGAGACGATCGCGCAGTAGAGTAACGCGAAAGGCTTTTGTTAATGCATTAAAGAAAACATATCCCGCTTGTAAGCACGACGAATCTCAACAACACGATTTATACAAAGAGCATAAAGTTACTTATGGCGAAATGGAATATGACGGAATTTCGCGATTATTTAAACACGTTCGTAACTTGAACCCTGAAATAAATACGTTTATTGATGTCGGTTCTGGTCGAGGGAAATTATGCCTATTTATGGCGAGTTTGGCGAAAATCAAAAAGGCAATAGGTATTGAACTTGTAAAAGCCAGACACGAAGATGCATTATGTTTACAGGAAAAAATGCCGGGGGAATATGCCAAAAACGTCAAGTTTATCAATGCCGATATATTGAAATTAAATTTAGCCGAAGAACTCCCTGAAGACCCGCGAGTTTTTGTATGGTTTAGCAATCTATGTTTCGATCAAAATATTACCGACGACATATTCGATAAACTTTCTAATGAGCTGCCTAGTGGAAGTGTGATATGCTGTTCCAAGATTTACTCTCCGAGTAAATCGACTGCTGAAAATAATAATATAAAATTCATAGAATCGATTCCTATTGAAATGTCATGGTCCAAAACTAGCAACGTTCATATTTACGTTGTATAATAACATTCAAGGGTGAAAAAAGCGGACAAATAACTTGCATTTTGTCCCATTTTATATGTCCAAAGATATATATGGAAACATTTCACATTGTAGTATTATCAATCGCTGCTATTTTATTAATTATTTTATTAACCTTTGTCGGAATCCTTATGGGTAGTCAAAAAAACTCGCAAACATTCCCTCCGGAACAATATAACTGCCCCGATTACTGGCAAATTTACACCGACGATACGCCATCGGATCCAAAAACATCCGCGGTGAAATCGGGAAAATGTATTATTCCTCTGGCGTCTTCTGGATTGAACTCTGGGAATATATATAGCGGAACTACATTAACCGCTGATATTGCTTCGAATAGCACAGATACTCCTGGGTTCTCGTCAAAAAAACAAACGGACGGTTCCGTAATTAATTATATTGACTTTAACGATCCCGGATGGTCAGGTGGGATATGCGCAAAACGCACATGGGCGAGAAAACATATGGTTCAATGGGATGGGGTCAATAACTATAACTCGTGCTAAGGGGAAACCTAAGGTTTCCCCTTTAACCCCATCCTCTTTTTATTTCACCCTTTTTCTCACTTCACCCTTTTTCTCACTTCACCCTTTTTCTCACTTCACCCTTTTTCTCATTTCACCCGTTCGGAAATACACAAATGTGTAACAAGCAAGACTCGTGTGCATAAATATATGATGCATAATATATATCTATGTCCTCTTCCAAAACCTCTTCCAAAAAATCAAAAGCCACGCGTAAAACAAAACGCACTTCTCCTTCACCAAAAATTGTTATCAACGTCCAAGATAGCGCATCATATGCCACTTATTTACGCGATTTTATAAAAAAGAAAGTATACCGAGTCGAATACGAGTTATCCGATGGAAACCGGTGCGTCAATTATATCGATAATGGTTCTAAACACGTGGTGTTTCAAAACAAGGAAGGGCAATATGTCATGTTTCATTTAGAGAATAGACCCGATCCTAAAATCATTGAAAAATGCTCCGCGGCTATATCAAAGAAAAAGGGGTCTTTAAAAAATGGAGATTTAATGAAAGACGCGATATTATTAGCCCGTTGTATTCCCGATATAGATCTTTCCGACGCGCAAGCTGTTTTGCGCGAATTAAATAAAAAACTCGTTGCCAAGTGCCCGGGTCTGCATTTGAAACTCGCCCCTTTTCACGAATTTGAAGAACCCATGTCGCGATATAGCGAACATGGTCACGTATGCGTTGGATGTAATTTTTACGAAACATTGATATTAGCACTATGTAATTCCAAAAAATGCGTTTCTACGATTGAGTTTATCCCTGCGCCTGAAGGCGAAATTCTTATTAATTCCAAGACTGACTCCGAATACGAAGGCAAGAAATACAATAAAATGTTACGCGCGGTTATGTCAATGGTCTTGGAAAAAATACCAGGGGCGAATTATATCAAGTCCACGGCAATTAATCCCGTGAGCACTTGGTTGCTTTTAAAATATTCCAAGGCGACGATAGAGACCGGAGACCCATTTGAAGCTTATTTAAGTAAACGCGATGTTACTTTGTCGAACGTGACTCAGGATATTATTAAAGAATATTATAGTAGCGGAAGTCCGGGAAAGAAAATATATCTGATCGTTCATTTGAATCATACGAATTCTGAGAGTGCAAAATCAGAATTCGATGCGCTAGTAGCAGGAGAGAATCCCGATAGTGAGATCAAGTGTTGAACTTAATAACACGCGCGTCCTCGCCGTATTTAAAGTCCATTTTATTAAGCGATAGTGCCTGTTGCACGAGCGTGCACGCATTCTCAAAAGGGTGAATCATTTCCATTATTCCGTATTTGTGTAAGCGGATATTCGCAATTAACGGCATCAAATCTTCTTTATGTGTTCGTAAAGCCGATTTCAATACCTCCGGATTCTGGGTTTTCTTATATTCTTCCAATAACCGTTTGATATCCTCTATTACTGTGTACATTTCCTCGGTTTTCTTTTTCATGATCAAAGTCCATTCCTCATTTTCATACAAGTCTTTATACCGCTTGAGCAAATCACTATACATTTTAGCATCGCTATTGTATTTCTCCAATTCCTCTTTAAATTTAATCACCGACTCGCTCTCGCTCATATAATTAAATAATGTATCGAGTTTCTGTCTTATCACTTTTTCCTTAGAAACGTCCAATTCTTCGCGATATATCGTCAACAAGGTTTCGTTATTAAAATAATATCCGCTAAATATCTGAATATTAAGTGCGCAGGGTTTAGATTTATCGCCGCACGTAGCCATGTATCTACCATTTTTCCTAGAGAAAATCGTCCCTACTTTACGCGAGCAGTGAACACACGGCGGAACGGCTTTGCGTGCGTTATTCAAACCTTCGCGTTTAGTCTTCCCGCGCTCAAATGCCGCCTTTCGAACCTGTTTTAACTTCAATTCATACGCGCCTTTCATCCGAAAATATTCGTTCATTGCATCTAAATATTCGAATCGCTTCTTCGAGTCATTGTCCACCCCTTCTTCCGTCGAAGTATTTATTTCGGTCAACGGATTATTCTCCATCTCAAATTCCACCAAAGACGCGGGTGGATGTTCAACTACCAAAAGAGGATTATTCGAACACCTCAAAACGCGCAATGACGTAGCCGCAGCCAAATCCAATCGTTTCAATTGATTGTTTTCCAATTCCAATGTATCTAAAGTAGCGGGAAGATTCGTAATCGACTCGATTTCGTTATCCGAAGCAGCAAGAGTCTTGAGTTGCTTGGCGTCGTCTAGATCTATTCTCTTGAAATAATTTCCGGTAACGTCCAAATGCTCGAGTGTGGAAGGTAGTGCCTCGAAATCCACCAACATTTGATGTTTACATTCTAAATGCGTCACGCCTTCGGGAATATTTCGAATATTAGTAATCTCACCGGGCTCGTCAAATAATATATGCGTTATACGTTTGAATCCACGATCCGTCAGCTCAGAGAAATCGATATCACCATGCAAAGGCACGTCGAATCGAATTTCGTTCGAATGTTCCTTATTTAGTGCATCCAGCGTCGCTAGAAAGTCTTGTTGCGCAGTGTTTTTCTCGTCTATTACTTCGTCGCGGTTTTCTTCTATCTTGGTGCTCATGAATTATATATATTCTAGTATTATATTTACACCCTTTTTTTGTAATAAATATAAACATATTTATTATAATAAGCGAAGCATTGGTGCTATCTAGGTTCTTTTCCCGCCAATCGTTCCATAAAGGCGCTCGATAAATTCGCTTTCTCGGCTTGATAATATCGGATTTTAGATAAAACATAGTCTTGGTCCTTGAGCATTTTTTGCCGGAGTTCATATGGAGCGGGCTTTCGTTTATAACAATAATAAAGCGTTGTTCCCGCTATTGCTAAAAATATTACCAAAACGCCTATATTAAGAGCATAACTATAAATTTGTATTCTATTGTTATGGCATATTTTAAGGGCTTCCTGGATATAATTATGTGCACCTTGTTCGATTAATCTTGGATATTCCATTTTGGTATGGAGATAAAATATCGCAAAAAATCAAACCAACGCAGGGCGCTTCGCTTTTTACCTATGTGTTCCATATAGAGGGAACCTCCGGTCATCAGAATCCGCTTCGCGGATTCCAGACCCCTAACCCCCTCCTGCCCTTCGGGAAATTATAAATTCTTACCGTTTTCCATCATAAGATTTCTTGATGAAAAACTGTTATAAATTTCCTGGGTTCCCGGTGGATAATGCTAGTTCCATACTAAACTAAATCTATCTCTAGATATTATAAATGTCCTCTAATTCAGATAAACCCGATGTTCTCCTTAATAATCCAGATAAAATAGGTTCATTTTCACTCGGCATATTCATAACATGTATTGCATTTGCTATACCTTTAGGATTAATGTATAGCATGGTGTTCTATAAAAAAACGGCTTGGTATAGAGTAATATTTTTATACGGAGCGGTTCTTGGTCTTGGATATATCGCCTGTCTCATGTTTTATCGCATGGCAATAATGGGCGATAAGAAGGCTCAGATTAATAAAATGAACGGGCAAGACGCGTTATTTGTTTTATATAATACAATAGCTGGATTCGTGGTCGTTCTCATTACCATTTTTGCCCTAGCCACGAATCCATCACTCGTTACGATTTTTGAGAATACTCTCGGGTATTTATTCATTCATGCCTGGGGAGCAACTGACGTATGCAATAACATTTTCGTAAGTAACAAATTCTCGGAGTATTCCAACATAAATCCGCGCGAATTCAATTATAATTTCTTAATTACCTGCATAAATACGCAAAATGTAGAAGAATTCATTGACGCGGCAAAAACATGCGAGACGAAGGACATCGGCGGTAAAAATCTTCCGCTGGATTTCAAAATGCATTTTCAGACCACGGATCACGTAGAAAAACTTAGAAATCTAGTTCATTTGAAATATTCATTCGGGCACTTCGTTTGGATATATTTAGCAAGCATTGTATCACTTATTATAGCAATGATGGGATGTATCATGTATTCTTAGGGTGTAAAATGCATTTGCATTAACGTCTGCGACTCGATCTACGACGTCTAGACCCCGCCTTTTTTAGACCAAGTTTCTTCAATACATCGGCTGGAACCTCCGCGTTTCTTTCACGATGTGTTTTTCTCTTTTGCGAAGGCGATTTTTATTTACGAGCGGGAGATTTGCGGGACGCAGGTTGTGGCGGAGGAGGCGGCATTAACGAAAATCAATCTGACCTGCCATCTTATACTGTCATGAGACAAATGTTATTTACACATAAGCCAAATACCATAAAACTGCTAAATAAGATATTATCGCCAATGCAATCGCTACCGTCCATATTGGAAGCACGGTTTTTTCGCGATATCCTACGCCGAACTGTCGGAATTCGCCCGCCTTTCCATACGCAAAACTGGGTTTGAAATAATGCACCAACGAAAACAATATTAAAAACAGGGTTATTGCCACGCTCGATTTATGAATTCTTATAAAGGTTTTATCTAAAAACATTTGGTTATATATTATAATTATAAAAATCACAATCCGTTGACGCCTAGACCCGATAATTTAGTTTTGTAATTTTTTACTAAATTTGCCTTTCGTTGATTAAAATTCGGTCCTTGTGGATTGCCGTCGCGATCTAAATTGTAATCTTCGAATTGACCGTCGGGTTGACGTTCCGTTTCGGCGTTTAACATTTCCTGCAAATAATTCAGGATTAAAACGTTCTTAACGGCGGGTTCGGATGGATTTCCTCTACTACCTAAATCTAATAATTGGCTATGTTCTTGATTATGTTTATTCCAAGCTTTTTCCAAGTCGGAAACATCAAAATCAATTTCATAGGAATCTATTTGTTCTTTAAGTTCCGCGGATTCTTCGTCTTCTCTAACTATTTTTTCGTATTTAGAAATTAGCTCGTGCACTTTATCTATGTCTACATTTCTACGTCTGGTTCCTCTTTTAGGTTTAGGTTTTGGACTAGTAGATCTGGAACTAGATTTTGAACTCGATCTTGAACTAGATCTTGAACTAGATCTTGACCTTGGCTTTTTCTTAGGAGTTGTCCTTCTTAAATATTTCATTATACATTAATAAAATATTATATTAGCAGGGAACCATAGGTTCCCCGCACCCCTCCTTTTTACACCCTTGAACATTGTAATACGAACGTTGTGCGGATAGTGTTCAAAGGCAACGTTACCAATAAATCAATCATTTTTCATCTTGGTCGTTGCTAGTAATACGTTAATGTGCAAAGGTGTAAGATTCGAAAAATATCTGGGTTCGCTTCTAACGTCTATTCGATCGTTTCGTAGTTTGTCGCTTATTTTTCCCACCGTAAGCCGTTTTTTTAAGTTCCAGACTTTTCTTTGATTTTTTTTTCTTCGGTTTCTTGGAAGACGATCTTAACGAAACGCCTAATTTTGATACTTGAACTGGCTCGCCCATTGTAGCGGCGTGAACTGCATCTCTACCAAATGCGCGGGTAGCGCGATCGCTTTTTAAAACGTCCACCCTACCCTCATCTGTAACATTCGCACAAGAAAAATCAAACATCATTACGTTTTTCACACCATTGTTTTTTAGGACTTTCATTATCTCCTTCAAATCAGTCTCCGATTCTCCGCGAGTATTATATGCTCTCCCCTCAATAAAATTAACAACATCGGGCTGACCCGGAATATTTAATACTCGAATCTGCCAATCACCTTGGGGATTCAACGCTTCCGTTCTATCTCTTACATAAGTCTTGTTTATAAACGTTTTTGTTCCAGTTTGATTGCTAAATACCCTCAATCCTCTATTTGCAGCGCGAACATAGGCTTTCCGATGTTCCAACATTTCATCCGTATCTTTACCCTGTTCAACTGCTTTTATTGTAGCTCTATTTACAGCAACACTTTCTTTCAATATTCCACTTAATTGTTTCGTTATTTCTTGGCATTTTTCTTGTAAATTTTCACTGGTTATGGGGTTTTTTTGATCGATAATATGTTCCATTATTATTTCATTGCACGCAGCAACATCATCGCCGTCCATAAAACTACAAACTGTTGGCATCACCCAACTCATTTTTGCGAATTGCATTCCTCTTGGTATTGTCATCGACTCTTTGTCTTTTACTACTATTCCATGTGTTGATATTGATAAGACTACTGTTTCCGGGAATTCCATTTACTATATATTGATGAGATATTATTGAAAATTGATTAATAATATAATACAAGTGTTATAATATAACCATGAATTATTTTATAGTAAGCGTCTTTGTTTTATTCGCTAATACATCATGTTTAGCCGCCATGACAACTAGCACCGTATATGGTAGTGTCTACGGTAAAACGGTTAGGATAGGGGCTAAAATCAAGAAACAAGTCAGACAATATGCCGAGAACACTAGAACTCTTATTTCCAATAAGTTACATGCAGTTACCGATCATAATTATCGGAAGCAATTCGCCAGATCGAAGCTAGCGCGAGGTTCTGCGGTATCAAAAAAATGTAATTCCCGCTGTTCTGCGAAAATAGCGTGTAATAAGCGATGTCAACAAGCCCGCGATCGCTATCAATTGGCTCTAGCTAAGGCGAAATATAAAAAAGATAATGTTACGAAATACACGAGTTCGCAGCTAAATCAGAGGTTCTATAGTGGACAGGTCGCCAAGGGTGCGTGTAATTCCCGATGCCAAGCCGCGAAAGCTCGGTATCAGAAGCAACGCACGCAATACGAAAAGACTTTTCATGTGCCCTGTCAAAATGGGCATATCAAAAATGCTGGCTCACTGGGAGGTAAACCGTTAAGCGATCAAGGTAATCCGTCGGGCGATACACCTGGTGATAAAACCACGGTGGGTGGATACGGCGGTGTAGCGAAAGGTCGCCCTCTTGGCGCGCCTGGTGCGGGGCAAATCAATTGGTCGAATTCCGCGAAATATAATTGGCGCGTAGATTGCCGGAGTTATCTAGACAGACCCCCAGGTTCCCATCTGTCTAAAAAATCTAATAATAATATATAATACATGAAACCTAAAACTTTTAGGAGAAAGCATTTGCGCGGTGGAAAGACCCCTAAACGAGGTGGTCCCGCTAGTAGGACCAGGAGTAGGACTAGTCGCAGTCCCAAAGAAGTTTTTATTGAAGAAAAATTTGATGGGCTTGGAAGAGATTTCGACACGGAGGATACGCGCTTTATCAAACAAGCTCTTGGCATAATATACGATAATAATAGCGAGGTGGAGGCGAGGGGGGGGGTTTTAAAGGATTTATGGAAATGGCGTATTCCGAACGCGGCTCAATTTGTAGAGATTATGCAGTATAGATCTGATTTAAAACAGAAAGGATCAAACACGCATGGCGTTCATGAAGGAGGGGAATGGGTAATGTTGGCTCCCCCTTACCCCCCTGTTCCTCCCAACGTGTATGAACTAAACTATAACAAAAATCATCGTTTTAAATATGTTGTACATACGGGAACTTCTGGACATTGATTATTTTACACAGCTATGTCCACCAATATTCCAAAAGTTTTTTACACCGATAAATATCATCAAAGCTTTACTAGTAGGGGGGGAACACTTACCCCTCCCTTCGGGGGAATTCTAATTCCTTATTGTTTTTCATCAAGAAATCTTATGATGAAAAACTATTCTAATTTTCCTGGGTTCCCGGTGGATAATTCTGGTTAGTCTTCCCTATCCTCCGCGTAATAATTTCCGTCACCGTATTCTTCATCCAGTTCTCCGATATCATTCGCCTCTTTTTCATAGAATTCGTCCGCATCCACTTCCGCATCTCGCTCTAAATCATCAGCGCCCTTGGCAGCTTGGTTATCTTCGGCTTCCATAATTTCGCCATTGAGTTGATTGATCATTTCCGCGCGTTCGCGTTCATACGTTGCCTTGTCGTATTTCACCAAACCCTTTTGCATTCCCACGTTCCAGCGACCCAACTTAAGCGCCTTTTTATTATCTTCTACCCGGCGTTCATCGGGATCCAAGTTCTTCAAGAAATCCGTAATCATCTTCTTCTCTTTTTGCCTGGATCTACGTAATTGTTTATCAAGCGATTGGTATGACGCGTCAATTTCGGACTTGGATCTATTTTCGATCTCCAAAAACGTCAATAATAACTCGGCGACCCGGGTCTTGAGCTCTTTGGAATTGCCCATCTTGATTTGTACTTCGAGTTCATCGAGGTCTTCCGCTTGGTCTTCGGTATCCTCCGTTGTAAGTGCTTCCGATTCGCCGTATAATAACGGGTCGGCTTGGTCTCGGATTTTATCGCGGCGCTCTTGTTTACGATTCAAAACGTCCGTATATAACAACTCTTCGTTATCTGTGGCTTCTATAAACTCGCAAATCGCGGTATACCAAATATACGTCATTAACATATACGCCGTGCGTTTACCAAAAAAGGCATACCATGATAGATTCTCGGACTTTCCGTCTTCCAAGATCACCGTTTTATGGATCGGAGTGAACTTGGGAATCACGTCCAAAAACAACGTCAAATCCACGAGTCGGCGCTGGGTATCTGTTAGTAGACCGCGAATCACCGCGTCGTTCTTGAATTTCGCCAGGGGCGTGTAATACGATTCCAAAAAATTCGCAATATCCATCGCGTGATTCGGTGATACATTCCAATGTTTCGCGGGTTTCGGGTTCACCGTATGATTATTTTGGATGATCTCGGGATAAACACGCGAAATATTATAGACCGAGTTTTTCAAGAACTGTGTGACTGTATACATACTGGTTTCGTCGTTCGATCCCGGCGCATTGGCGTCCAAGGTCCAAATATGAATATCTGCGAGCATGGTCTGTAATTCCGTGAATTTCTTTGCCGATAAATTGCCATGTTGCTGTAAGAAACTCGCGATAACATCGAGCATATTTTCGTTCGCCCTAGATAAATATTTATTGAGTTCGAATACCTCGGGCTGCGGCTTCTCTAAATCGTCCATCACCATAATCTTAGGGTCGAATGCTTTGATAACCG
>Ga0114980_10001304_pt1 | contig 17861 bp, 11 predicted proteins | sample S_140806_EF_Meta_FD_87018 | JGI IMG/M metagenome (GOLD analysis project Ga0114980, IMG submission 87018) | Freshwater microbial communities from Lake Simoncouche, Canada to study carbon cycling - S_140806_EF_MetaG | ecosystem: Environmental > Aquatic > Freshwater > Lake | place: Lake...
AATTGCCGCTTTTCACTGCGGGATCGAGCGCACGTCGGTCGTTGCGCAAGCGGTCGATGATCTGCAGCCGCACATCAGTTGGCGCTTGTGGCAGCGGCCGCGCAAACAGGATCCAGCGCTCGGGGCCAGGAGCTGTGCGCAAGTCGATGCTCGGCGCCGTTCCCGTGCCGCGCGTGACGACGATGCGCACGTAGTGCTCGGCATTGCCGGCTGCGTGCATCGTGTCGAGGACGCGGCGAAGGATCGTCGCGTCGTCGAGCGACAGCTCCATGCCGATGCCCATTGCCGACGCGCGCAGGCGATCGAGATGCTCTTGCCACGCGAACAAGCTGCCGTTGCGCGTGCGGACCACCTCGTAGATCGAGTCGCCGAACAGGAAGCCGCGGTCGAGGACGGGCACGGTCGCTTCGTGCTCGGGGACGATCCTGCCGTCGATGTTGCAGAGGTTGGCCATGGCAAGCCCAGCATCCGCCGCGCCGCAGCCGGCGCAACGCCGCAGCCGTGCGCAGTCGCCCTCGGGCGCAGAGCGGCGGGCCATCGCGTCGCGTGATTCGCAGCGGCCTCGGTCCTACACTCCTCGCCCCGATGTGCGGCTTCATCTCGATCTTCGGTCCTGAGGGCTCAGACGTTCTCCAGGACATCCTGACCGGTCTCTTGGCGATCCAGCACCGCGGCCAGGACGCTGCGGGCATCGTGAGCTTCGACGAGAAGTTCCGGGCCAAGAAGGGGCTCGGCCTCGTGCGCGAAGTGTTCGAAGACAAGCACCTGTCGCGGCTCTCAGGCTCGATGGCGGTTGGCCACGTGCGCTACCCGACGGTCGGACAAAACGAAGTCGGCGACGTGCAGCCGTTTTGGATCGACTTCCCCGTCGGCGTCGCGATGGCGCACAACGGCAACGTCACGAACTTCCACGAACTGAAGAAGGACTACTTCGCCGGCCGCCACGTTCGCCTCGCCAGCAACTGCGACCTCGAAGCCGTGCTCTACGTGTTTGCGGATCGCCTGCTGCGCCGCAAGGGCGACTCGGTCATGGCCGAAGACGTCGTCGAAGCGACGCGCGAGACGTTTGAGCGCGTGAAGGGCGCATACTCGGTGGTCGGCATCATCGCCGGTGTCGGCATGTATGCGTTCCGCGATCCGTTCGGCATCAAGCCGTGCATCTTCGGCCGCAAGCAGACCGAGCAGGGCTGGCAATACGCGGTCGCGAGCGAGTCGGTCGTGCTTGACGTCGCGGGCTATGAGGTTGTGCGCGATCTCAAGGCCGGCGAGTTGCTGTGGATCGGCATGGACCGCAAGCCGCAGTTCTTCCAGGTCGGTACCAAGCCGCACCGTCCGTGCGTGTTCGAGTACATCTACTTCGCGCGGCCCGATAGTTCGCTCGATGGCGCGTCGGTCTACGCCGCGCGTCTCGAGCTCGGCAAGAAGCTCGGCGAGCAGTGGAAGAAGACGGGCCTCGAGGTCGACGTCGTGATCCCTGTGCCGGAGTCCGCGCGCACCGCCGCGCAGACGATGGCTGAGGTGCTCGGCGTTCCGTATCGCGAGGGCTTCGTCAAGAACCGCTACGTCGGCCGCACGTTCATCATGCCGAACGACAAGGCGCGGCAGTCGACGATCCGCCACAAGCTCAACCCCATCCGCGTCGAGTTCGAGGGCAAGCGCGTCTTGATCCTCGATGACTCGATCGTGCGCGGCAACACGAGCCGTCAGATCGTCAAGATCGCGCGTCAGATGGGCGCTGCGAAGGTCTACCTCGCGAGCTACTCGCCGCCGCTCTTGCACCCGTGTCTCTACGGCATCGACATGTCGACCAAGCGCGAGTTCGTCGCGCGCGGCCGCACGACCGCAGAGATCGCCACCGAACTCGGCGCCGATTTCGTTCTCTACCAGACCATCGAGGACATGGTCCAAGCAGTGCAGGCAGTCGGCCCCGATCGCCAGTTCTGCAAGGCGTGCTTCGACGGCAACTATCCGACCGGCGACATCACCGAGCGCATGCTCAGCGACATCGAGACGGATCGCCTCGAAGCCACGAAGTCCTGACCGCGCGCGGCGGCGAGGACTTCGCCGTCAGCGCTTCGCTTTGCTGCGCTTCACGCGGAAGCGCAGTTTCGGCACGAGCATCAGTGCCTCGCGCGCGACCTTGCCGCTCATCTTCGAATTGCCGACTTGGCGGTCGATGAAGTGGATCGGCGCTTCGCGCACGACGAAGCCGGCGCGCACCATGCGGAACGCCATCTCGATCTGGAACGCGTAGCCCTGGGCGGAGACCGCGGCGAGGTCGAGTTGCTGCAGCGCGCTCGCGCGGAAGCAGCGGAAGCCGGCAGTGTTGTCGCGGATGCCCGACGACAGCCACATCCGCGTGTAGAGGTTGGCGCCGCGAGACAGCATGCGGCGGCGGAAGTCCCAACCCACCGTGCACCCGCCGCGCACGTAACGCGAGCCGATCGCGAGGTCGCAGTCCTTGGCGACGTGCAGCAAGCGCGGCAGGTCCCACGGCGCATGGCTGAAGTCGCAGTCCATCTCGCACACGAACTCGTAGCCGCGCACGAACGCTTCGGCGAAGCCTGCGAGGTACGCAGTGCCAAGGCCCTGCTTGCCGGCGCGATGGAGCACGGTCACGCGTGGATCGACGGCGGCGCGGCGATCCGCGATCTCACCCGTGCCGTCCGGCGAACCGTCGTCGACGACGAGCACATCCACCGCCGCATAGGCGAGGATCGCGTCGAGCATCGGCAGGATGTTGTCCTTCTCGTTGTAGGTCGGCAGCACGACGAGAGTGCGGCCAGGCGCTGCATGCGGGCGCGTCGGAACCGGGCCCTTCCCTGAGGCGATGCCAGCGCGCGCAGCCGCGACCGCGCTCGCCTCGTCTTGGCCCTGCAGCACGACGATGTGCGAGCTGTCGCTGCCGTTCTTCACTGCGACCTCGGCTGCCGCGAAGTCCTCGACGACGAGCAACTCGTCGACGACAGGCTTGGGCTGCCACGCAACGCCGCGTTGCGGCGCCAGTTTTTGGGCAGGCGTGGCCATCAGCGGCTGCCTCGCAGCTGGGCCGACACATCAGCGCACAGGTTGGTAATGAGCGTCAGGTTCAAGCGAGCCCTCCCAGGCCCAAACAGAGCGCCGCGTGACCGAGTGCTAGCGACGCGACGTACATCCGGACGGTAGAGCAGTACGACGAACTGCGCCATGGGGTCGAATGCGGCGACATGCGGCGTTGCGCGTCTTGGACAACCCGCGCGGCCGCGGCTATCCATTCGCACGTGACCAAGCACTTCGATCCTGCGTCCGCCAAGCAGCGCCTGCTCCAGCTCGTTCGCGAGAAGGCATATCGCGATGGCATCGACATCACGCTCGCATCGGGCAAGAAGTCGAACTTCTACATCAACGGCAAGAAGGTGAGCCTGCACCCCGAAGGGTTGTGGCTGATCGCTCGCTTGATGCTCGATGCGCTAAAGCGTCATCCCGAAGTGACGGCGATCGGCGGACTGACGATCGGCGCGGACCCGATCGCGAGCGCGATTGCCGCGCTGTCGTTCGAGACGGGGCAGAACCTGCCCGCGTTCCTCGTGCGCAAGGAGCCGAAGGGTCACGGCACGGGCTCGCGCATCGAGGGTGATCTCGCTGCTGGCCAGAAGGTCGCGATCATCGAAGACACGGTCACGACTGGCGGCTCGGCGCGCAAGGCGATCGAAGCCGTGCGCGAAGTCGGCGCGATTCCGGTCGTCGTGTTGACGATCGCAGATCGCGAGGACCCGGACGCAGATGCGTTCCGCAAGGAGTTCCCCGTGGTGCGGCTGGTGACGTTGTCCGAGATCCGCGCCAAGTGACGCGGATCGTCGCATGACCGTCGTCGCGATCGTTCCTGCAGCCGGCAAGGGCCGGCGCATGGGCGCTGACAAAGCGCTGCTCGACCTCGCGGGAACGACGGCGATCGAGCGCATCGCGCGCGCGTTGCTCGCTGCTGGCATCGACGAGCTGCTCGTCGTGCGCAGCCACGGCGCAGCGCCGTTGCCGCAGCTGCCAATCGCGCATCGCGTCGTTGTCGTGTCTGGCGATGGCGACATGGCGGACAGCTTGCGAGCAGCAGAACGCGAGTTGCCATCCTCGTGCGCGACGGTGGTCGTGCTGCCTGTCGACCATGCGCTGGTCGAGGCCGACACGATTGCGGCCGTGGTTGCGATGGCGCAACGCGATGGTGCTGCGATCGCGCGGCCGACGTTTCGCGGCAAGCCAGGCCACCCCGTTGCGCTGCGTCGCGCAGCGTTTGCGGCAATCCAGCGCGATGGCGTCGTGTTGCGCGATGTCGTGAGGCAGGACCGCGATCGCGTTCGCGATGTGCCGACGTCCAATGCATGGACGATCGCGGACCTCGACGAACCGAAGGATCTCCAAGGCGCGCGCGCTGCGTTGTGCGCAGAGCCAGGCAGCGTGGTGGAGACGATGCTGCGTCATCGCAGCCATCGCGCGTATGCGGCCACGCCGCTGCATCAAGGCCAACTCGAACGGATCGTCGATGCCGCGCGGCATGCGTCGACGTCGAGCTTCATCCAGGCCTATGCGGTCATCTCGGTCGAGGATGCAGAGCGTCGGCGCAAGGTCGCTGCATTGTGCGCCGACCAGAAGCACATCGCCGATGCGCCGGTGTTCGTCGCGGTGTGCGCCGACCTGCACAAGATCGCCGAGTGCTGCAGGGCAGCTGGGCAGGTCGTGCAATCGCAAAGCCTCGAGCTGTTCTTGCAGGCGACGGTCGATGCGGCGCTGCTCGGACAGAACCTCGCGCTCGCAGCCGAATCCGAAGGACTTGGCATCTGCATGATTGGCGCGGCGCGCAATCGCCCGATCGAGCTCGCAGAGTTGCTCGCGCTGCCAAAGCACTGCTACGTGGTGTTCGGCATGACGATCGGCACGCCGACCGATGACCCTGCGCCGCGCGGCCGCATGCCGCTTGCAGGCGTGCTGCATCGCGAGGTCTACGATTCGCGTGGCATCGACGCGGTGTTGGCGGGCGCCGACGCCGGCATGAAGGAGTGGGCGCGGCGCTGCAACGAGCGCGGCGGCTACCAGGGGCGACCCGTCAGCCTCGACAAGGGTTGGACCGATCGCATGGCGCAGATGTGGGGCGAGCGCAGTTCCTACGCAGCGGCCCGCGCTGCGCTTCTCGACGAGTTGCGCCGGCTTGGCTTCGGGTTGTCGTGACGGGGCGCGGGGTTCGCGTTCGCGCGGTGCTCTGCTAGAAGTTGCGCACCCGCCGCCTCACTGAGCCAACTATGCGCATCCAACGTCTCGCTCTCCTATCGATCGTCGCGATCAGTTCCGTCTCGTGCATGCCGCATGCGCGCGCATACGTTGGCGCTGCGTTCACGAGCGTGGACGGCAACGTCGCTCTGCAGAACGCCGGCAACACGCTCAATCTCAACCAGGATCGCAATTCGCTCGGTGGCCTTGGCGCGGACGAGACGACGGGCTCCGCGTATCTGCGCGCTGAAGCCGATTGGGGCCCGCATCGCGTTCGTCTGAGCGGCTTCGGCGCGACGCCATCTGGCGAGGGCACGTTGGCCGAGCCGTTTGGTGATCTCGCTGCGGGCACGAACGTGCGCAGCCAACTCGACTACGTCAACTTCAACGGCGCCTACACGTGGGACGTCGTGCCGACGGATCTCGTTCGCGTTGGTCTCGGCGTCGAGATGGGTTGGCACTCGTGGGATCTGCTCGTCGACGATCGCGGCAGCCTCGCGTTCGAGCGGCTCGAGGCGGACCTGTTCTTGCCGATGCCGTGCATCGACGCAGAACTCGACCTCGGGCCGGTGTCGCTCGTCGCCAACTTCGGCGCGTTCGACGTCGACATGGGCGACGCGGATGGCCAGTACTACGACGCCGAAGCATTCCTCCGTTGGACGCCGCTGATGAGCGTCGAGTTCATGGGCGGCTGGCGCAGTCTCTCGGTCGACGCCAACGGCGAGGCCGATGGCCGCAAGTTCGACGCGGACTTTGACGTCTCCGGTTGGTTCATCGGCGGCGGCATCGCGTTCTGACCAACGCCTCGCTCGGTCCCTGTCGGCGGCGTCGCTTTTGGTTGTGCGACGCCGCCGACTCCCAGCTTCTGCATCGACTCAGCGTGTGCTGAGCGTCATGCGCTGCCCCGCGAAGTCGCCACGCGCGATTTGGTCGCGCAGCGATGTGAGGCATTCGCGCGGCTGTCCGCGCGCTACGAACCAGATCGGCACGCCGATGGGATAGGTCCCGTCTTCGAACGCGCCGACGCTCGGCTGTGCGCCGTCGATTGTGACGATTCGCACAGTCGCGCTCTCGGGCAGCGCAGCGATGGGCACGAACGCGATCGCGTTGGGATCGCGGGCCACCGCTTCGAGCGCCGCCTCCGTCGAGTCTGCCCACATGGCAGTGCCCGACAGACGGCGGCCGGGCGCGAGCGAGCGCATTGCGCGCTCCGCTGCGCCGTTTGCCTGCGGCACGATGAACGTCACCGGACCGGCGTCGAGCCGGATCTGGCGCCAGTCGACGGTGGTTCCGTCGGCTAGCAATTGCGCGTCTTCGAGCCGCAGGTTGTACACCGAGGAAGACGGGTGCACCGCGAAGCCGAACAGTTCCACGCCGAGCATGCTCGCCGTGACTCCGTCCTGCAGTTCGCGCGGCGCTGGCGGCACGGTCGCGAGCGCTGCGTCAGCTTTGCCGAGCAGCAGCAACTCGATCGTGTCGCGTTCCTCGTGCACGGACCACAGCAGTTGCGCCGTGTCCGAGTCGTGCTCTCCAGGCAACGATCCGCCGAGGATCGCGCAGGCCTCACGGCCGAGCGCGAGCAACTCATTGCGAACCGTCGGCAAACCGTAGTTTGCGCGTTCGGCCATCGGAGCAGCCGGGGCCATCCAGCCCGCGGCAGCGAGGTCGATGCAGACGGGTTCCACCGGGTCGTCGCCAGCGCTTCGCAGCGCAGCTCCATCCTTCGGCGGCGGCATCTCTGAGGTGCACGCTGCGAGCGCAAGCAGCGCCGCGACGCGCGCTCCCAGAGCGCCAGTTCCCGTCGTGTTCTCGAACAGTCCCATCTTCAAGGTGATGGGGTATCGAACAATCGACGCGACTCATGAAACGAGCTGTCGCGTTCTTGGACAGTGGCTGTGACGCAGTCGCGCGAACGCGCGATGCGATCAGCGTTTCGTCAGCGCGGCGCCGAGCGCTTCGTACAGGTGCGTGCGGTCGATTGGCTTGGTTGCAAAGCCACTGCACCCAGCTTCTGCGCAGCGCGCGCGGTCTTCAGGCAGCACGTTGGCGGTCAGCGCGATGATCGGGCCTGAGTAGCCGTGACCACGCAGCGTCTTGGTCGCCTCGATGCCGTCCATCACGGGCATCTGCATATCCATCAGAATTGCGTCGAACGGCTGGCTCGAAGCGGCCTGGAGCACGCGCTCGACCGCAGCCGCGCCGTTGTCGACGACTTCCACTTCGAGCCCCGCGACTTGCAGAATGCGTTCGATCAATCGCTGGTTGTCGATGCCGTCGTCGGCAACGAGCACGCGTCCTGCGAGTCTTGGCGCAGTGCGACGCACGCGGTCTTCTTGCGGCGGAAGCACCGTGCTTTGCGATGGCTCGATGGGGCCGGTCGCAATCGAGCAAACGAAGGTGCTGCCGTATCCAACTGCGCTGGTCACCTTGAGATCGCCGCCGAGCATCGCCGCGAGCCGCTTGCTGATGTCGAGGCCGAGGCCCGTGCCGCCGTACTTGCGACTGATCGAGCTGTCGGCTTGCGCGAACGACTGGAACAGCGTGGCGAGTTGCTCTTTTGAGATGCCGATGCCCGTGTCCTTCACGGACAGGCGACACAGTTGCGCGGCATAGTCTGCCGAGACCTCGATCGTCACGCTGCCACGGTCGGTGAACTTGATCGCGTTGCCGACCAGGTTGAGCAGGATCTGACGAATGCGCGTCGGGTCGCTGAGGATCGTGGATGGCAGCGGTTGCGCGAGGCGCAGGTCCAACGCCAGTCCTTTCGCGCGCGCGCGCGGGCTCAGCATGCGGCGCACTTCTTCGGCGATCTCCACCACGTTGGTGGCGCGCGTCTCGAGCCCCATGCTGCCAGCCTCGATCTTCGACAGGTCGAGGATGTCGTTGATGATCGTCATCAGGTGTTGCCCGTTGCGCTGGATCACCTGTAGCGCGTCGTGACGATCCGACGGCGTCATCGCGCTGCTTTCGAGTTCCTCCGAATAGCCGATGATCGCAGTGAGCGGCGTGCGGATCTCGTGGCTCATGTTGGCGAGGAACGAGGCCTTCGCGCGCGCGCCGAGTTCTGCTTGTTGCCGAGCTTCGTCGAGTTCTTTGCGCGTGCGCAGATCCTCGGTCATGTCGCGCAGGATGCCGACGTAGCACTGGTTGCCGCGAATGATCGCTGCATTCACTGCAAGGCTGCACGGGAACGTGGACCCGTCGGTGCGCAGCGCCATGACCTCGCGCGCAAAGCCGAGGATGCGCGGCTTCCTGCCGTCCGCGACGGCGCGCATGCTGTTGTCGTGCTGAGAGCGAAAATCAGGCGGGATGAAACGCGAGAGGCTCTGTCCAACCGCTTGATTGGCCGTGCAGAGGAACATCTTCTCCGCGCCAGGGTTGAACAGCAGCACCTTGCCGTCCTCGTCGATCGTGATGATCGCATCCGTTGCGCAAGAGACGATCGCGCGCATGTGGTCGCTCGACAACTCGGCTTGGTCGAACAGCGACCAAATCGTGTCGCCGAGGGACTGCATGTCCTGGTTGGGCAGCAGCGGCGGAGTGCGATCGCCATGCCCTTGGACTCGTGCGCCAAGGCGTCGCCGCAGCGACTTCATGGGCAGGATCACCTGGCGCATCATTGTCGCGACCAGCACTGCGAGCAGGCAGAACACCGTGCCCATCGTCGCGAAGAGGAAGAGCCGATGTTGCTGCTTCGCGCGACCGAGAAAGTCGGATGGATCCAGGCGAACCAGCACGGCGCCAGCCACGCGGCGCGTCGGTGTGCTGCGGAGTTCGGGATCGTTGAGATTGGTCAGCGAGAACGGCAGCGCGTAGTGGAACTCGCGCCGAGATACGTCAAGCGAGTGCTGCGCGCGGAGGTCGTCATCGAGCCGAAAGCGCTTCTCCCAATCGCCGCGCACATCGTGCAACGCGAGGTTGAACCAGTCCTGGTTCGTCGAGCCGAGCACGGTGAGCGGATCGCCGCCGACGACGGCGAGGTCGAGCACGTCGCGGTGGCTGCAGAGCATGCGCACCTTGCGGTGGATCTGTCGGCGATCGGTCGCGACGTTGGCTTCGAGCAGCAGGCTGTTGGCGTAGACCTCGGCGCGGTTGGTGAGTTGCGTTTCGACCATCGCCTCGACCTGGGCGCTCGTTGCGTAGGCCATCGCGATCGCTGCGGCGATGCCTGCTGCGAGCGTCGTGGTCAGCACGACCTGGATGAGGGGGAAACGCTTCACTTCGTGAGCCGGTAGATGGCGTTCACCGCGGGGTTGCTGGGGCGATCAACTCGGGTGCGAGTCGGTGCCCAGCGTGGATGGGACGAACGGGATCGCGTCGCGGGCCGCATGTCGCTCGGATGACGTCCGCGAGTCGCGCATGAATCGTGGGGATGCGGTCCGAACCCCAGATCCACTCGTGCTGGTCCTTCAGTTCGAAGTAGCGGACGCCCTCTGCAGCGCTCTCCCACGCGCTCGGTTCGATGCCCATCTGCCGGCACTTGTGGGCGATGGCGGTCTTGGGGTTGCGACGCGCGAACTCTGCGGTGTCGGCCATCACCGCGTAGAAGCGGTTCAAGAACGTCGGGTCCGCATCGAGGATGTCGGGGTCGACGCAGAAGACATCGATCACCTCATCCGGGATTTCCGCGCTGCTGAACACGGTCGCGATGCCGGGGAGTTCGCGGATCGACAGTGATGCCGGCGGATAGGTGATCGCAGCTTCGATGCGGCCTTCCTTCATCGCCAAGACCATCTCCGTCTGGTCCATGCCGATCGCATCGACGTCTTGGACCTTCAGTCCTGCGCGATCGAGCATGCGCGCGAGCACGAAGATGCCGAGCGAGTTGGGTTCGTAGGCGATTCGTTTGCCTCTGAGGTCCGCCACGCTCTTGGCATCCTTGGCCAGCGCCACGTCCGCGCCATCGCTCGCATCCGCGACCCAGATGACCTCGGTGGAGCGTCGACCCTGGTTGACCTCGAGGACCTCGACGAGTGTCGACGGCATGAAGTCGATCTGGCCCAACTGGTAGGCCCGCGCCATGTCGTGAAGAGACGTGTATTCGACGATGTGCACGTCGAATCCATGCGCCGCGAAGATGCCCTCATGCTCCGCGACCGCGAGGTCCAAGTAGCCAGGCCACGGATTGAGTCCGATGCGCAGCTTCTCTTTGGGCTCGTTGTGGCCGCACGCGGCGAGGAACAGGAGCAGGAGGACGAGGGTTCGCATGGCAGATCCGTGGCGGGGAATCAGGCCTTGCTATCGGCGCGTTCTGCGCCGGAACTCGTGCACAAATCGGTGGGCGGCTGCTCTGCTCGGCTGCGCGGACCTACGCGATCACCAGCGCTCTTGCAGCATCTTCACGGCGCGCGAGAGGCGCTGACGGACGGCCTCGTCCGTGATGTGCAGCCGTTCGGCGATCGCCGTGTTGTCGAGGCCGCGCAGGCGCAACTCGATCGCTTCGCGGTAGGGCTCGGGCAAGGTCGCGATCAGCAACTGCACGCGCTTTTTGTCCTCGGCGTCCGAGGCGTGGACCGACGGCGTGGGGTCGTCGGACGGCACGGTGGACGAGTCGAAGGTCGAGCCCAGCTCGTTGCGGCGCACCGTGTGGCGCCGGGCCTGCTGGGCGGTCTTCTGGGTCAGGATCGCGTGGGAGAACGCCAGGAACTCAGCCCACGTCGTCCCGCGGAAGGTCTCCGCCTGCCGCACCAGCTGCAGCATGCCCTCTTGGAGCAGGTCCTCGGAGTCGAACCCAAGGCGCAGCGGGCTCTTGGCCGGGAGATTTTTCCTAGCCAGCGACCGCAGGCGGGGGAGCAGCCCCGTCAGCAACTCGGCCGAGGTCGCCTGACGCAAGCCGCGAAGCTCGTCGAGCAACTCGATCAGGTCCTGGGGTGGGGTGGCTTCCTCCATGCTGTGGCGCTTTCGCCGGAGGAAGGATGTGCGTGCCCGCGGTTTGTGACGGGGTTCCTCAAAAAAGCTGAAGATTCCCCCCACTTCCTGTCACAAGTCGCCGCGGCGCGGGTTCTTAGGGGGGCACCAAAAGTGCTTCCGCACGGCTTCGGGCCTGGCGGAAGAAGGAAAGTCCCGTCTTCCACCCCAGGTTCTCGTCCATGCGCTGTAGCGCATCTGGCCGGTCCTGGGGTGGGCGATGTGTGTGCCCAGTTTGTTTGCAGTGTTTGTGTGTGTCCGGGACGGGGCCTTTCGGGGCCCCGGCCCGGCTTCTTCCAATGCCCATCTCCAGCGGCCAACGCGCGGTGGGATGGGCGAAACCCCGCAGCTTCGGGCTCAAGCCTGTGGGTCTGGTCGGCCGATCACGGCGAGGTCACACCTCAATCCGTCCAGAACCAATCATGGCCCATCGCCTTCGTCCGAACGCGCCGTTGACCGGCCTCGTCCTCGCCCTCGCCGCGTGCTCGGGCAGCTCTAGCAACAACGCAGCGCCGAGCTTCGGCACGATCCCGCAGCAGCGAGTCGCCGGCGGCACGACGTTCACGCTCGACCTCGAGCCCTACGTCCAGGACCGCGAAGACGCTGACGCGACGATGACCTACTCCGTCGTCTCGGGCGGTGGGGCGATCGCGCTCGGCACGCCGAGCGGCGGCGTGACGCCGGTCGAATACACCAACAACTTCGACACGCTGGGCAACTACACGGTTCTCGTTCGCGCAACGGACTCGGGTGGCAAGTCGACGGACACGAGCTTCGACCTCGAAGTGACCTCCGCGCGCCTCGCCGCGGTGCAACAGAACACGTCTGGCCTGCTGCTCCTCGACGTCGACACCAATGCGACGGTCCAAGTGGTCTCGGGCGGCAATCAGCCTGACTACGTCGGCGGCACGCCGCTGGGCTGCGCGATCTACCAGATCGGAACGGGCGTCAACAAGCAGCTCTGGATCTACGACCTCGTCACGCGCAGCAGCCGTCGCATTGCGACGGACAAGACCTGGGTGACCTACGTGGCGCAGACGAGCACGGGCCGCATCGTGTTCACGTCGGGCCCGTCGAGCGACACGGATCTCTGGATCTACAACCCGTCCACCGGCTTCACGACCGAGATCTCGGCGCAGGCTGGCGAGATCGACGGCAGCGCCGTCGTCACGACGGATGACCTCGTCTTCTACGAGCGCGGCAACAATGGCCAGTCGGATGTCTGGTACTTCGATCCGACTCTCGGCACGTCGACTTCGGTGGCGACGGCGTCGTCCAATGAAGTGATTCGTGGCACGCTCGAGAACGGCGCCGTGATGTTCACGCGCATCGGCGGTGGCGGCGAGACCGACCTCTACTACGTCTCGCTCGCGACCGGTGTGCTCGAGGTCGGCAGTGACCTCGGAACGACGGAGCAGAGCCAGAGCAAGACCTATGCTGGCGCCACGAGCGACAACAAGGTGGTGTTCGAGCTCGCGGCCGTGAGCGGCACCGACCTCTACGTCTGGAACTCGTCGAGCGGCACGACGCGCGCGATCGCGACCAATAGCGAAGAGGATCGGTTCGAAGGCGTGACGGACTCGGATGTCATCGTCTATCGCCGCGAGTTCTCGAGCTCCAACCACGACCTCTACGTCTACACGTGGGCTGGCAACGCCTCGACGGCGGTGGCGGTCACCTCGGATCGCGAGAACTACCTCGCTTCGCTGAGCACTGGCGACTTCGTCTACGAGCGATTCACGTCTGGCGACCAGTCGATGGACATCATTGTCTACTCGGTCACGGGCGCCAGCATCGTGACGCTGGCAGAGACGGGCGCCGATGACTTCACGTTCCAGGCGGTGCTCAGCGACGACACGGTCGTCTACGTGCACGAGGCTTCGACGCCGGTGCTCTATGCGCATCCGTCCTCGGGTTCGGCCATCGCGGTCGCGACCGGCAATGCTCCGGTCTTCAAGCAAGAGACGACGGGCGGCGACTTCGTCTACGAGACGACGAACGCTGGCAACACCAACGTGTTCTTGTGGGATGACTCGGGTTCGACCAGTGTCACGATCGGCAACGCCGCCGGCGATGAGGCCTTCATGGCCTACACGGCTGCGGGCACTGTGCTGTTCACGCGCGTGACCACCGGCAACACCAACGCGGACCTGTTCGTGTGGAACGGCACGTCTGCGACGCAGCTGACCACCCAAGACACCGCAGGCCAGCGTTACGACCACACGGTCGTCGGTTCGTTCGCCGCAACTCTCTGATCGCCTTCGCGATCGCGGGCTTTGGTCCGCTCCTGCGCAACCGGCCGCCACGTGCGGCCGGTTGCGTTTGTGCGCCGCGCATTTGTCGTCGCTCACGACGAGCGCGCGTGAGCCACTGCAAATTGTCGCGATTTCCGCGTGCGCTCTTCGTCACCTTGACTCTCTGCATGGGCAGTCTTCTTCTCTGACAGTCCCTCCGACCGTCCCACCTCTCCTTCGTTTCGGAGTTAGCCCATGCTGAGCCGATCGGCCATTGCCTACGGCATTTCGTTGGCGTTCGTCGCCACCTCTCTGGCTGCGCAAAAGCCGCAGTCATCTCCCGGATACAGCCTTGAGCAGCGCGTTGCGCTCGCATTGCCTGACCGCGATTTCGACCGCCAATGTGAAGCGGAGTCGATTGCGTGGCGGCAGTTCGTCGAGCAAAGCGGCGGCCAGTGGATCAGCCAATGGAACCGCGCGTCGGGCACCCCGAGCGCGATCTGGGGCAGTGGCCTTCGGCTGTCCGATTGGCGCGGCAACACGCAAGAAGAAGCCCGTCGCCAGGCGAACAACCTGCTTGTGCAGCAGAGCGATCTGCTCGGCACCGGGCAGAGCGAGTTCCGCGAAGCGATCGCATCGCGCATCGGTTCCAACTGGTCGTTCGTCTTCGATCAGTACTACCAAGGCCTGAAGGTCGAAGGCGGCCGCGCCGACGTGCGCGTGCACATGACCGGCAAGGTCTCGATGTTTGGCAGCATCGCCTTTGCGATCCCCGCGGGCTTCACGACGGTTCCAGCAGTCGATGAACTGACGGCGACCTGGACCGCGTGGCAAGCGCTCGGCCTCGCGCCGCAAGTTCGCCAGCCCAACGACAAGCGCGCGCCGCGCCTCGTCATCGCGGCGGATGCAATGGCAGCGAAGCAGCAACCCGTCGTGCTCGCGTGGGAGATCCCGGTGAGCGCGGTGGATGCCGAAGGCAAGGGCCCGATCGGCCGCTACATCGTCGATGCGCAGACTGGTCGCATCGTTCGCTACGAGAACGACAAGCACGAGTGCGGCGATCCGTCGTGCACGGTTGCTCCGCGCGGCTTCGAGCGCGCGAGCGGCGAGGTGGCACAACCCACGGCTGCGCTGCCCGTCGTCACGGGCACGGTTCGCGGTTGGACCCGCATGGGCGTCGGCGGTGCGTCGGCGCTGCAGAACATTCCGCTGCCAGGCGTCCAGATCAACGTGCCCGGCGCGGGTGTCGTCGTGACGGACGCGAACGGCAACTTCTCCGCCAACGTCAATGTCGCGACCAACATCACCGTCACGCTCGACGGCATCCACTCGCAGTTGGTCGCCGGCACGGGCGCGCCCTCGATCAGCACGACGCTGACGCCGGGTGTTCCGGCCAACATCCAGTTCTTCTCGTCGGCTGCGACGCCTGAGGACGCGGCGCACACCTCGACCTACTACTGGACCTACGCGACGAACGAGTTCCTGCGCTCGCTGCTCGGCAACACGCCGCAGCTCGCTACGGCCGACAACGTCGCGGCCACGGTCAACATCGCGTCGACGTGCAATGCCTACTACACCGGCAACACGATCAACTTCTATGCGACCGGCGGAGGCTGCAACAACACCGGGTTCTCCAGTGTCGTTGCGCACGAATGGGGCCACGGCATCGACGATCGTTACGGCGGCATCTCGCAGACCAATGGCCTGAGCGAGTCCGTGGGCGACATCTGCTCGATGTATCTGCTCGACAACTCGACCATCGGCGACAACTTCTTCACCAACGGCGGCTTCATCCGCACGGGAACGAACACGCGCCAGTATCCGACCGGTTCCGGCGTGCATGCGCAGGGCGAAGCGTACATGGGTTTTGCCTGGAAGCTGCGCGATCGGCTCGCGACGACGCTCGGCAGCCGACCCGCGGCGATCACGCTGACGAACGGCATCGTGCTGGGTGCGATCCCCGCAAATGCGACCAACGCGCGCGACGCCGTGCGCGAAGTGTTCCTCGCCGACGACAACGACGGCAACCTCACCAACGGCACGCCGCACTCGGTGGATCTGCTCTGGGCTTGCCAGCAACACAGCTTGCCTGATCCGAGTCAGCCTGGACCCGCCAACGATGATTGCGCGGGCGCGATCGCCGTGGTCTCCGGCCTCAACGGGCCGTTCGACACGTCGCTCGCAACGACGTCCTCGCCCGCATGGCCGTGCGCAGGCGGCGGCGCGGATCTCTGGTATCGCTATGCGGCGCTCGGCACCGGCCAGATGACGGTCGATACGTGCACGGGCACCAACTACGACAGCGCGCTCGAAGTCTTCTCCGGCGCATGCGGCTCGCTCACGAGCCTCGGGTGCAACGACGACTCGTGCGGTCTTTCGTCCTCGGTCACGGTCAACGTGGCGGCTGGCCAGACCTACTACATCCGCGTCGGCGGCTATGCGTCTGCAGCTGGTTCGTTCCAACTCAACATCAGCGCTCCTGCGGGCGGCCTGCCTGCGTCACTGTCGTCCTACGGCGCCGGCTGCTACTCGCAGTCGCGTTCGTTCTACGAGGACTTCGCCACGGCCGCGTCGATCGACCTCAACAACACGACGATGACGTTGGTCCGCACGGGCAATGCGTACATCGCGTTGCCGATCGGCAGCTACGTCGCTCCGAGTGGCGCTGCGACGTCTCTGACGCTCGGCGATGATGCGATCACGACCGTCGCGTTGAGCGGCGCGTTCCCCTACTCCGGCGGAACGACGACGAGCCTCGAAGTTTGCTCCAACGGCTTCGTGTCGGTCGCAACGGGCAATGGCGTGGCGTACACGCCGAGCGCCGTAGCCTGGCTCAACAGCGCGCAGGTGCGGTGGGGCACGTGGCACGACTACTACCCGGGCACGGTCGGCTTCGTGAAGTTCGAGCAGATTGCCAGCGTGGCCTACGTGACGTGGGACAACGTGCGCGACTTCTCGGGCACGGGCACCAACACGTGGCAGCTCCAGTTCGACCTCGCGAGCGGCAACGTCACCTATGCATGGCAGACGATGAGTGGCGCCGGCAACGGCTTCCTCGTCGGTTATGCGGCAGCAGGCGGCGCGTCGGCGGACCTCGGCTCGACGGACATCTCGGTGCGGTTGCCTGCGGGCGGCTTCTCGACGAGCGCGTCGGACTCCAATGGCCTCGCGCAGGCGTCGGACCTGCCGCGCATCAACTCGCTGATGAACGTCACGACGAGCAACTACGCAACGGGCAGCTCGATCGGGTTCGTCTGCTTTGGCGTGACCGGGTTCAACCCCGGCGTCGAGATGTCGCAGTTCGGCGCGCCGAACTGCTACATCCACGTCAACACGGACTTCAACTTCCTCGTGGTTGCCACCAACGGGACGTCCGTGCTCCCTCTGCAGATTCCCAACGATCCTGGCTTCCAGGGTGCCGTGCTCAACACGCAGACGTTCGCGCTCGCGCCGGGCGCCAACCAGCTTGGCATCACCGCGTCGAATGGCATTGCGTTGACGTTCGGCTACTGAGGCTCTGAGCCCGCGGCGCGATCCTCCGATGCCATCGGCGGGTCGCGCCGCTCGCACGAACTTCATGCGCAGCTTGCGCCGCGCCGCACCGGAGGCCGATATCCTCCGCTGCGACCATGCCCTCGATCGCTTTCGACGCCCTCGACTACTGCGCCGACCAGACGTTTGCGAAGGCGCGCTATCGCTACGACGGCGATGAGCAGCGGGGCTACGTGGTGGAGCGCGACGGCAAGGAGATCCTGCGACTCGGGCCAGGCTTCCGACTGCTGCGCGTGCAGCACTGCGGCGTCTGCTCGACGGATCTCGCGCGGCACTTCCTGCCGTTCCCGTTGCCGCAGGTGATCGGCCACGAGGTCGTCGCCAAGGATGCGGACGGCGTGCGCTACGTCGTCGAGATCAATGCGTCGCATGCCGCGCGCGGCGTCGCGCAAGACTGCCCGTTCTGCGCAGCTGGTCTCCCGACGCACTGCCCACAACGCGTCACGCTCGGCATCCACGATCTGCCCGGCGGCTTCGGCCCGTGGATCCTCGCTCCCGTGCATGCGTGCATTCGCGTGCCCGATGCAGTGCCCGACAGCGCAGCCGTGCTCGTCGAGCCGTTTGCGGCGGCGCTGCATGGCGTGCGCACGATTGCTCCCAAGGATGGAGAACGCATCGCCGTGCTCGGTCCGCGGCGGCTCGGCATGCTCGCAGTTGCAGCGCTCGCTGGCGTGCGAAGGGAGCGCGTGCGAGTTGGCGGCGGCTTTGACGTTGCTGCGTTGGTGCGCGATCCCGCGTTGCTGCCGCTCGCGCGCGACTTCGGGGCGACCGAGGCGAGACTCACCACGGGTGCCGACGCGCCATCGCCGCAGTCCTACGACGTTGTGATTGACACGACGGGCAACCCGGATGGCCTCGACCTTGCGGTGTCCTTTGCGCGACGCGAAGTGCACCTCAAGTCAACGCATGGAAGGCCAGCCTCGTCGCTGCGTC
>Ga0114980_10001309_pt1 | contig 17826 bp, 12 predicted proteins | sample S_140806_EF_Meta_FD_87018 | JGI IMG/M metagenome (GOLD analysis project Ga0114980, IMG submission 87018) | Freshwater microbial communities from Lake Simoncouche, Canada to study carbon cycling - S_140806_EF_MetaG | ecosystem: Environmental > Aquatic > Freshwater > Lake | place: Lake...
AATAAAGTTAATTTTTTATTTATATCAATAACTCCATTTAATTTCATAGTGTATATTTTTATTAAATTACTAGGACAAAAAAAAATATATTTTTATTTACTTAGTAATGGATTTTTAGAATATAAAAAAATTTATGGAAATTATGGAAAAATTTTTTATTCTTTTATGTATTATTTTATTAGTCTAAAAGCGTTATTTATTGTCACTTCAAAAGAACTTTTAAATTATAATAGTTTCGGTAAAAAAAGTGTAAAAATTGTAAGACCATCAGAATTAAATGATATTTGGTTATCCAATAGAAAATCAGCTAATCTCAAAAAAGTTCAATTGCTCTACGTTGGTCGCATTAGAGTTGAAAAGGGTATATTTAACCTTTTAGAATTAATGAAAAATACTCCTAATAATTACTATTTAAATGTTGTTGGATTGGAAAATTTTAATGATTTTAATTTAAGTAATAAAATTAAATATTATAAGCAGGAGGATAAATTAAATAATTTAATAAATTTTTATGACAATTCAAATATTTTTATATTGCCATCCTACACCGAGTCTGCACCAAAAGTTATTTGGGAAAGTTTAGCTAGATTAAGACCAGTTATAGTATTTCGCGAAATTAAACATGTTGCTCATGGGAAATTTGGTGTTTATGTGTGTGATAGAGAGGTTAATGATTTAATTAAGACTATTAACTTTATCATGAATAATTATAAATTAATTCAGAATAAAATTAAAAATAATAATTTTCCTTTAAAAAAAGATTTTAAATTACAATTCTGTAAATTTATTAATTAATTTAAATGTACTATAAAAATAATATATTAAATAAAATAGTAGTATTTTTTATTATTTTAATACCTTTTATATTCATTTTAGGACCTACTTTCGTTGAGATTTTTTCTTTTTTTGTAGTTAGCTTATTTTTATTTGAAGCAAAAGGTTCCTTCTATAAAATTAACAAAAAATATATATATTTATTTTTAGTATTTTTTTTATTTATTTTATTAAGATCTTTAGTATTTTCGCAAGAATTTGAAAAAATTCGTTCAGTAGTATTTTATTTTAGATTTTTATTTTATGTTTTAGCGCTAATATATTTTCTTAATAGAATTGATAATAAACAAAAATATTTCACCAAAATTATTTTTTTGGGATTTTCGCTATTAATTTATGATTCTATTATACAATATTATCATGGAAAAAATATATTTAATATACCTCTTTACGATCAACAAAGAGCATCAAGTTTTTTTGGAAAAGAATTAATTTTGGGAAGTTTTTTATTTAGGTTTTTACCTTTTATTTTTATTATTCTAATATTATTTAAGTTTGATTTCAAGAAAAATAAATTAAATTTATCTTTTTTTCTTGGGTCATATTTTTTTTCAGTACTAATCTCAGGAGAAAGAACTTCTTTTTTTTTACTACTTTTAACAATTTTTTTACTAATTATTTTAATTAAAGATTTTAGAAAAATTTTACTTTGTAGCTTAATATTTTTTTTATTTATAAATTTAATTTTTAGTTTTTCTAAGAAAAATCCTTATGACAGAATGTTTAAATATACATTCAGTCAAATGATTTCGCAAAAAATGGATTCAAAAATAGATTTAGAATTAAATAAAAAAATCAGTTTTTTTTCTTATAATTATGTTTTTTCAAGAGAACACCAAGGGCACTATATTATTGCTATTAGGATGTTTTTAGACAATCCTATTTTTGGTCAAGGACCAAGATCATTTAGATATTTGTGTTCTGAAGACAGGTTTATTAAATCTGATGGCATATGCACAACACATCCTCATAATACGTATCTTCAATTGTTAGCTGAAACAGGTTTGATAGGCTTTCTTTTTATTTTTGTATTATTTTTATTTACTTTAAAAGAAGTTGTTAAGAAATTTTTTAAAAATTTTAAGCATAAAAATAGAGATAATAATTTTGTACAAATCAAATATATCTCTTTAATAGCTATTTTTGTTTCTTTATTTCCTTTAGCTCCAAGCGGAAATTTTTTTAATAATTGGTTATCATTTGTTTATTATTATCCAATAGCATTTTACATATATTCTATTAATAAAAGTAAATACTAAATTTATAAATGCATTTATCCTTAATAACATTTTTTATTTTATTAAATATTTTTTTTTATTTTAATATCAATTGGTTAATAAAAAAATTCAATATATTCGATAAACCAGATAAGAATAAGATTCATAAAAAAAAAATATCATTAATTGGTGGAACGTTTCTTTTTTTAAATATTTTTATTTTCTTAATTTTTTCTAAAATAAATTTTTTAAATTATTTTTCCTATAATAAAGAATTTATTTCATTTTTCATTATTATCTCCGGATTTTATTTAGTGGGTTTGTATGACGATAAGTATCAACTGTCACCTTTGTCTAGAATAGTTTTAATGACGTTTATATTATATGTTTCGATTGCGATTAATAATTCATTACAAATTTCTAAAATAGATTTTTCTTTTTTTAATAATAAATTCTATTTAAATGATTTATCAATCTTTTTTACGATAATTTGCATTCTTATTTTCACCTATGCACTAAATATGTTTGATGGAGTAAATTTACAATCTATTACTTACTGTATTGTTATTTTCTTCATATTTTATTTTCTATCTAAATTTGAAATTTTTTATTTAATAATAATTATTTGTTTATTATTTTTATTTATTTTAAATTTAAAAAACACGATCTTTTTAGGAGACAGTGGAATTTATATTTTGGGTGGATTTATAAGCTTTGTTGTTATTACGGAATACAATAAACAAAGTATAAAATTTTTTGCAGATGATATTTTTATACTTATGATGGTACCCGGATTAGATTTTATTAGAATTTTTATCGAAAGAATTTCTAAAGGGAAGAATCCATTTTTAGGAGATAAAAATCATTTACATCACTTATTACTGAATAAATTTGGTTTTTTAAAATCTTATTTATTGATAGTTTTATTATATGTTTTTATATTTTTATTAAAATTCATTAATATGAGTAATGCTTATATTATTATGTTTTATGTAATTTTTTATAATATTTTATATTTGTATTTAAAAAAAAATTTTTTTATGAAAAAAAATAATTAGTTGTGATCTTATAAATTTGAATGATTAATATTATTATTGGTAAAGAAAGTAATTTAACAAATGCTCTTAAAAAACAACTTTCGAATAAAGTTATTTTTTCTGCAAGAGACCCAAGACTAATTGAAAAAATAAAACTCTTAAATAAATATAAAAAAATTAATCTTATATTTAATAATTTTTATCCTGCATCAAGAATAAATAATTTGAATAATAGTAATTACGCTGATTTTTATAAACAGTCTTTGCTTGTCAATTCTGAGATTCTTAGAAATATTAATAAGAATAAAATAAAAAAAATAATTTATACAAGTAGTTCTTCAATTTATGGATCCATTAATGAAAATTTTGATAATAATTTAAATAAAAAAATTTATACATCCACAAAGATTGCAAACGAAAATTTATTTATAAGTTTTTGTAAACAGAATTCAATTCAATGTATTATTGCTAGAGTTTTTAATATTTACGGTTCAAACCAAGATAATTTTTCAATAGTTTCTAAATTGATAAGTGCAAGTAAATTAAAAAAAATGATAATTGTAAATAATAACGGTATTTCAATTAGAGATTTTATTCATGTAAAAGATGTTGCAAAAATTTATAATATTTTATTAAAAATTAATGATTGTAATGGAGTGTTCGATATTGGAACGGGGGAGGGGATTAAGATTAAAGATATATTAGACTTTGTAGGCAAAAGTAAAATTAAATATAAACTTTTAGATAATTCTAATAATGAAATTCAAACTTCAATTGCCAATACTGCTAAATTAACAAGTTTTTTAAAATATTACAAATTTATTTCATTAGAGAGTTATTTAAGAAAAGAACTTAGAATTAAAAATGAGAACAATATAAGAAAATATTTAAATATTAATCTAAATAATATCCAATTAGCAACTGATGAGAAAATAATTTACGGCGCTGGTAATGCTGGTCAGCAAGCTTTAAAAGAATTAATCAATAATAATATAAAAGTTACTTATTTTGTAGATGATAATATTTATTTATATGGAAAAGAAATATTAGGAGCGAAAGTAATATCTTTTGAACAATTAAAAAGTTTATCTAGAAAGATTTATATTAAGTGTGTTTTGGTTGCTATTCCATCCCTATCAGAACCAAGAAGAACAGAGATTATAAATAAATTAGAAAAGATTTGCTCTAATATAGAATTTTTACCTAACAAAAGAAATTTAATATCAGATAAAATAAACTTATCAGATATAAACTCATTAGATGTTAATCGTATACTTAATAGAAAAGAAAAAATTTTTAAAAAAAAAGATTTCAGTCAGTTAAAGAATAAAAATATTTTAATTACAGGCGCTGGAGGATCTATAGGATCCGAGCTGTGCAAACAATTAAGTATAATTAACGTCAAAAAGATTATTGCTTTAGATCATTCTGAAATTTCTACATATAATTTAAAAAAAAATTTTTTAAATTATAAAAATATTCAGTTTGTTTTAGGAGATATACACGACGTAAAAATGGTAGAAAATACCATTAAAAAAAATAAAGTTGATGTTATTATTCATGCAGCAGCTTACAAACATGTATCAATTTTAGAAAAAGATTTATTAGCAGCTGTAAAAAATAATATTTTAGGAACATTAAGGGTTTTGGAGGCTTCAATAAAATTAAACTGCAGATTTGTTCTAATTTCAACCGATAAAGCGGTAAAACCTATTAAAAATTTAGGAATTACAAAAAGAATCGCTGAAATTATCTGCCAATCTTATAGTCAACTTAATAAATCATATAAAATTGATATTGTCAGATTTGGTAATGTATTTGGAAGCGTAGGTTCGGCTGTCCCTTTATTTTTAGAGCAGATTAATAATAACTTACCCATTACTATTACAAATAAAAAAGTGACACGATATTTAATGACCATAAAAGAAGCTTGCTTATTGCTACTCAGTTCATTGAAATACAGTAGGAAAGTAAGTAATGGTGTTTTTGTTTTAGATATGGGCAAACCAATATTAATTTTTGATATTATTAAAAAATTAATTGAACTTAAAAAACGATTTAATCCTAATCTAAATTACAAAGTACAAGAGATTGGTTTGCAAAAAGGAGAGAAGATGCACGAAGAATTAATTATTAACAAAAATTACAAAAAAAATATAAATAAAAATATTTTTATTTGTTCAGAGCCTAAATATTCTTTTAAAAGTGTTCGAAATTTAATTACAAAAATTAATCTAGAATTAAATAATTGTAATATAAACAGACTCTTAAAAGATCTTAAAAGTTTTTTAAAAAAGGAAATTTCAAATAAGAAGTACATTTAATTTTGAAATTATATTAAAATGATAAAAAGTTTTTTAGAATTTATATTTCTCTATTTTTTTTTTTGTTTTTCCGCAATAGGCTATGGATCATTAATACTTAAAAAATTTAATTTTAAATATTTTTACTCTGGATTAGCTGGAATAATCGGTTTATTTTTCTATGCATTTATTATTACATCTTTACATTTTTTTATTGCGATTTCACCGATAATAAACTTATTAATATTACTATTTGGTTTATTTATGTTTTTTTTAAAAAACCAAAAAATTAAATTTAATAACTTTAAATTTAATTTTGAAAATTTTCTAATAATTTTCCTCATCATAGCAATATTCTTTATGTTTTACGGTTACAAACCGCATGAAGATTTTGGTTATTATCATCTGCCTTATATTAAAGCTTTTCTTTCGCAAAAAATAATATTTGGTTTCGTAAATATTTTAGAGCCTTATTTATGGAATTCTATGTTCCTAAATTTAAGTAGTTTGTTTGTAATTCCTTATTTTGATTTAAAAGGTATATTTCTAGCTCCATTATTATTCTATTTTTTTTTTTTATTAATTTTATTTAATGAAATTTTTATAAATTTAAGGAATAAAAAATATGTTTATCCTTCAACTATATTTTCTTTATTAGTTTTATTTTATTTTCTTCTGAAGTTTGCAAGGGTTAGTGAGTTTGGTGTAGATATACCATCGCATATTGTAGCATTATTAGTGATACTTTATTTTATTAAGTTTTTTGAGATCAAAAATATTTCTAGTGGAGATAGATATGACTATATCGTTTTAATATTTTTACTATCTACTTTCTCTTTAACTATTAAAATTAGTAATATTAGTATTTTAATATTTTTTTTATCAATTTTATTTTTAAATTTAAAATACTTTGATTTTAAAAAATTTATTTTACCAACCAGTATTATTTTATTTTTTATTTTGACGTGGTTAGTTCAGCAATTTATTTATAGTGGGTGTTTGTTATTTCCTTTGAACTTTACTTGTTTTGATACTCTTTGGTCTAGTAAAGAAAATATAAAAAATATTTTATTGTCACTAGAAATTACAAATAAAAGTTTTGGCGTCTATAAAGGAGCACTATCAGGAACTGAATATATTCAAAATTTTAATTGGTTTGAAAATTGGTTCACTAGAAATAAAATAGAGTTTTCTGAACATTTTGGAGCCTTAATTTCAACTCCAGTATTTTTACTATTTATTAATTTCTTAAAAAAAGATTTTAAAATTAAGATTTTTAATATCAAATCAATGATATTTTATACAACTATAATACTTTTCATATTAACTAGCTTTATTATTTGGTTTTTAAAATCGCCAGTTGCAAGATTTGCAATACCTTTCTTTATTGTTGCTAATTTTTATTTAATTTATTTTTTTATCAGCAAAAAGGTTAATTTAAGATTAAACTATAAAATAGTTTTGATTACTATTCTAATTTGTCTTGCCATTAATTTAAGCAAGAATTCTTTCAGAATAAGTAAACAGGTTGATTTTAATAATCTTTGGCCTAAAATTAATGAGAATAAATTTATTATAGTAGAAAAAATAAACAATAATTTATATCAAAAAAGACCAGATTCTATATTAAATTCTGGTCATCAAGGAATTCTATGTTGGAATATTGATTTTATTTGTTCTTATAAAAGTGAAAAATTAAAGTATAGATTAAATAATAATTATCTAATAATTGAAAAATAAGATTTATGAAAAGTTATTTAGTAGTAGGCGCTGGTGGTTTCATAGCTGGACATCTAGTTAATCGATTATTAACAGAAGGGTACAAAGTGAAAGCTGTTGATATTAAGCCTTTAGAATTCTGGTTTCAAAAATCTGATAAATCTGAAAATTTTAGCATGGATATGAGCGATTTTGCTAATTGCGAGAAAATGACTGAGAGTGTGGACTATGTTTTAAATTTAGCATGCAATATGGGCGGCATTGGTTTTATAGAGAATAATAAAGCAGAATGTATGTTGTCAGTTTTGATAAACACACATCTTTTAAAAGCTTGTTTAAAAAACAAAGTTAAAAAATATTTCTTTTCATCAAGTGCTTGCGCATACAATACTAATCTCCAAAAAGATCCAAATATTGAAGGTTTAAAAGAAGAAGATGCTTATCCAGCAATGCCTGAGGATGGCTATGGTTGGGAAAAATTATTTAGCGAAAGAATGTGCAGACATTTTACTGAAGATTTTAAACTTGAAACTCGTGTCGCAAGATTCCACAATATTTATGGTCCCTTTGGGACATTTGATGGGGGCAGAGAGAAAGCTCCAGCTGCACTTTGTAGAAAAGTGATTGAGGCTAAAATAAATAATAAAAAAACGATAGAAGTGTGGGGTGACGGCAATCAAACAAGAAGCTTTCTTTATATTGATGATTGTGTTGATGCAATTTTAAAACTTTTTCATTCTAATTTTAAAGACCCAATAAATATTGGCAGTGAAGAGAAAGTCTCAATTAATCAATTAATCGATATTATAGAAAATATAGCCAATATTAAATTAAAAAGAGAATATCAGCTTGATAAACCAAAAGGAGTAAATGGTAGATCTAGTAATAATGATTTAATAAAAAAAGTATTAAATTGGAATTACAATTACTCTTTGAAAGATGGAATTGAGAAAACTTATAATTGGATAAACCAGCTTTATCAAAATAAAAATAACAATAACTTTATTAAATTTACAAAGAAATAAAAGAAATTATAATTGCAAATTAAACTTATATAAAAAAGTCATATATTGTTGATGTTTGTTAATATTTTGTAATTCTTTTACAATTTATTTATGAAAACAATTTGTATTATTTTGCCCGTACTGAATGAAGAAAAAAATATTTTAATTCTTGTTAAAAGAATTGAAGCAGCGCTATCAGATAGGAATTATATAATTCAATTTGTTGAAGATGGTAGTACTGATGCAACTGTTAAGATAATTGAATATCTAGTTAACAAAGATGTTAAATATAAGTTGTTGCAGCGTAAAAAGTTATCATTTGGATCTATTAGGGGTTCGGCTTTGTATGAGGCTATGGAATTACAATTTAAAAATTTAGAAATTGAGGTATTTATTGAAATTGACGGAGATCTATCTCATAGTCCGGAAGAGTTGATCACTGGTATTGGAATCATTGAAAATCAACAGGCTGATGTTGTTATAGCTTCTAGATTTGTCAAGGGGGGAAGAATAATAGATCGTAGCATGAGCAGAAACCTTATATCTTTTATCTCTAGTAAAATTTTAGGTTTTATTTTTAAGCGTTCCATTAAAGATTATAGTAATGGCTATCGTTTTTATAATCGCATTGCTGCTAAATTAATTTTAGATCATACTATTTATTACTCAAGCCCCATTTATTTAACAGAAGTTATTGCTATTTGGTTAAAAAATAAATTACGTATAAATGAGTTTGCCAGTACCTATTATGGCCGAAAGGAAGGTTTATCTAAACTTCGCTTTATTGATTTATTTAAAGCTTTTTTTTGTATTTTTGAGATTACCATACGTTATTATATACGTGGTTTCCAAAAAAAAAGTTCATCATGACAAAACATCATCCAAAACCTTCTTGGCGAATTCGAATTATTGCTTATGTTTTTATTACACTTTTCTGCTTTATAATTCTTGAGGGTTTTTCCATAGGCTATTTAACTTGGCGTGATGGAAAATTTATTAGTGCAAGTGAACGTTTTCAAAATTTTAGTAATAACACATTTGTTGTTCAGCTGCGCTCCAAAGACTCCGTATGTCGCTACATTGATACTCTTTATCCTCATCCCTATTTAGCCTTTGTCCATCATAATAATCCACCCTGCGGTATGGAGTATATTAATAATATTGGTTTATTTGGTTATGATTTTCCGGTCACCAAAGATAATAATTATTTTACTATTCTATTAACTGGAGGGTCCGTAGCAGCTCAGTTTGCAGGCGTCAGATCTGAATCTATTCGTTTTCTTGAGAAGGAATTAAACACGCATTATAAAAGTACAAATGGCAAAAAGTTTCGAGTATTGAATGGTGCTGATGGAGCCTGGAAGCAGCCGCAGCAAAGTATTTTGTTGTTGATGTATGCAGATGCTATTGATGCTGTAATTTCTTTGGATGGATTTAATGAACATTACAGTATTGGGGCTGATAAACGTCTAGAGTATCCAGCCAATAATTTTGCTTTGACAAATCCATTGGTGAATGAAAGCTATACGCAAGTATTTATTCGAATTTTCGTTGGTCAATTTATTCAAGCATTGTCGCAAAAAACTGTAATTAAATATTCCCATGCTGCATTTTTATTTACTAAAGGTGTAGATAGACTTCTTAAAAAAATTCCAGTTTCTCTTCAGGCTAAAAAAACTACACTGGAGTCGGTCTTTGCTTTGCCTGCAGATTGGAATGAAAAACAACGTCAAGATTGGACGATTCAAAAATATCAAAATTATATTCGTTCTATGAATGCTCTTGCCAATCAGTATAATCTGAAAAGTGCATACTTTATTCAGCCTGTTCCTGCTATTGATAAAATTTTAACTGTAGAAGAAAAATTGGTAGTAGGAGATTTGTCTTACGCTGAAAAATATCAACAAATGACGAATCAGCTACTTAAGCTTCGCCAAGAGAACATTGCTGTATTTAGTTTATTATCTATTTTTAAAAACTTTAACGATGCTGTATACAGCGATCACATTCATTTACTTTTTAATCCTGATAGCACAAGTTCAGCAAATGAAAAAATGGCTAATATAATTGCCGAAAAAATTGCCGCTGAGTGGAAGTTGCAACCAAAAAAAATACCTTGATGAATGAAAGATTTAAAATATTTTTATTATGCGGGAGTATAGCTGTACTTTTTTGTTTTTCTTTTTCCACTTTATTTTTTTTGGACATTATTAATGTAGTAGATGAACTTGGATTGTGGAATCCAGTCTATACGTATTTGCATTATGGCAAAATGACTTACCCAGCACATTACTATTTTGATGGTATGTTTGTTCATCCTCCGACACGTTATCTAGAAGTGGCTTGGCTTATGAAATTTGGTATGCCTGCATTTTTCGCACGTAATTTTTCTTTATTTTTTATAATGCTGATCATTGCATACGCAATTTTTAGATCTTCCCTGGATATTAATTGGCGTTTAGCATTTATTTTTTCCGTAATTTGGACTTTTATTTATTTTATAGGTTTTGTAATTAATCATAATATTCGACCTGATATTCCCCTAGCAGCAGCCTTTATTGCAGGACTTCTTTGTTTAGAAAGTGGTCGTCAAAAGAAATGGAATAGGTCATGGCTTTTTGTGGGAAGTTTTCTATTCACTTATGCATGTGGTCTTCACTATTTTGCTTGGCCTGGGCTTTTAGGAATACTTGCCTATTTTTATGCTAGTTATAAAGAGCAAAATGAAAGGGACAAGAATTCATCTTGGCGATCAATGATTTTAGGTTGCGCTCTTTTTGGAGTGCCATATCTTTTTTTATTTGTGCTACCTTATTTTTCTCAGATTAAAGATTATATATTCGCTGTGCAAAAAGACGGTGGATTTTTCTCTGGTGTCCTTCGTCATTATGACTTTTATGTCTTTCATTTGCAGTTTTTTAATTGGAAAAATATCTCCATTGCTTCAGTTATTCAAAGTTTTTATTTCATAAAAGCCCCTGTGTTTATAGTAGCCGGTTTAATTTTACTTAAACCTAAAAATTCTCGCTATTTTTTTCTGTGTGCTTTGCCTTTATGTTTTTTTGTCTGGTTTTTCTCTTATGCGAAAAGCAATGGTTATTATATAATTGAAACCTTCTTACTTTTATTTGCCTTATTGCGTGCATTGCCAAAAGTTTTTGATTTACTTTTATCTTTTCACTACTTTAAATATTATAAAAATGCAGCTACACTTAGTATTGTTATAGTCGGTTTATTTTTTGGATTACAGCCCACAAATAAATACTTTGATCGTTTGAAAATTGTAAATAATTATAATATTCTTGAAACTGATATTGCACGAGCAAGCGCTCGAGACATCATCGGTTCTGACGCTCTTGTTGGAGGTAGAATCGCTAATTGGTTTATTGGTGGCGGACAGCAATGGTATGATCTTATTCAAGATTTAATATGGAATAAAGATCGGCCCATAAACCAACAACAATACATTTCTACATTTGATGCGATTGTTGAAAACAACTTCATGAGCTATCAGTCTAGTAATATTGCTTTTGGCAATCCTAACAATTGGTACTTAAAAAAATTAGTTAATCTAAAAGGTTTTTTTTTTGGAAATAGCTCGGAAAATGTATCATTCCCTATTTATACTGCAAAGCCTATTAACGCGATTAAGGGATATATTTGGAATGGTAATCAATTATTTCGTTTTGATGAAACATCAATAGGAGATAAGTTATTTGTTACACTGAGTTGTAAGTTTGTATTTGATAATGTACTAGCGCCTAATCCCCTCAATATTCCTAATTATTTACCTATGTTCTTACCGCAAGCCGACGAGCTCGAAACGAATATTGCACTGAAATTTAATAATTCACCAACTCGTCTTCAGCAAGCAATTGTCTTTAGCTTGTGGGATAAAAAAGACTGGCAAAAACGTCGTGCAGATATATTGAAATCTTGTCAGCTTCATGAACTCATCCCCGGAAACTTAACTGAGATTAATTATCATAAATTTGTTGATAATTTGCAAAAGACAGATTCAGTTATCCAGTTTGATCGCGAGATAATCAAGCGTAAACTTTTCTTTAAAAAACCGGAAATAAATCTTGGCTTTGCTTCGTCTTTAGATTTGCAGCAAGTAAAAGCGTTCTCAAAAAATAAGATCATCTTCCATGAGGGTGAGTTATGGTTAGCACCCAAACTTCGTAGATTAAAAAATATAGCGTCTATTCCTTTGCCAAAAATAATTAATAATCCAAAGTACGTTTCTATTGAGGCGTCAATTACCGGAGAAGAAATCGATATTGCTTTTCTTGATAAAAATGGTCAGTTAAAAAATATGCACCGCTTAGGATCAACAATGTTAGTTCATTATTATGATTTTTTTATTCCTATTCTTGAAAATCAAGATTTAGAATCTTTTGTCATTCGTACAACATATGGCAAGAATAAAACAAATATTCGAATTCGCTCGATATCTATTTATTAAAATTTTTTGACATTACTCCATGTCATGAAATTTTAATTTCCTTACTGTCAATTAGCTGCAAGTCACACAATGGTATATATTATTTCAGTATTTTGAAAATAAGGACGCTGATAGTAAATAGAATTATTTTGCAAGGATGCAATCAATTTGCCTGGGTAGGTTAAACTTAAGAATACTTAGACGATTTCGTCAAAAGTTAGTCAACGTTACCCACGAGAGTATAGGCTGCAAAAAACATCAAGCCCTTGATAAATATGGAAAACTTTTATCGCTAAACAACTTATATTTCATTAGATTATGTTAATAAACTGACATTATAGAAAATAAAGAAAATGTTCTAAAAATTAGTCAATATAAAATTTTTCCATTTTCTAAGTAAAAAATTTTACTACAGATTGAATTTAATTTTTCTAAATTGTGAGATGCTATAATTGTTATTTTAGATTTTGAAATTTTTTGTTTTATAATATTATCTACCATGTCTCTTAATTTTTCATCTCCAGTTCCGATCCATTCATCCATAAGAAGAATCTCGCTGTTTAAGTATTTTGCAATAAAAAAAGCAAGACGAAATCTCATTCCCGATGAGTATGTTCTTAATGGTAAATTTAAATATTCCTCTAAACCGCAATCATTTGCAATCTTCTTTGATAAATCATTTACTTCTTTATATGGAACTTCAGATAAAATAAGCTTAAATTCAATATTTTCTAATCCTGATAATTCTTCAGTAAATCCAAAGTGAATATTAATTAAAGAGCTAACAGAGCCAGTTATATTTACATTTCCAAAAGTTGGCTCATAAATTTTTGATAAAATTTTTAGCAAAGATGTTTTTCCGGAACCGTTTGGTCCATATAATCCATAGATACCTTCAGTTAAATGAAGATTTATATTTGAAAGTCCTTCTATATGATTATCTTTTATATTTTTTCCAAAAGCTGAATTAATAATTTTTTTTCTAAGAGAGATATTCTTTCTGTTACTAGGATAGTGTAAAGATACATTTTGCAATAGTATATCGGTCATAAATATAATCTTACAATTTTTTCATATTTTTTATTAATAACATAACTTATAATTATAATGCAAAATGTTATTAATAAACTTATCCCTAAATGAAAAAAATATTGTTCATTGATTTTATTTAAAAGAGGATCTCTGAATATGCTGATTAAATGATAAAACGGATTAAAATTAAGTAGAAATTTTAATTTTGGTTTCATTATTTCCTCATTCCATATAAGTGGAGTTAAAAAAAAGATTATTAACAAAATATTTTCTACTATTTTTTTTATATCTTTAAATACTGGACTAAGAATCATCACCATGTTGATCAAAAATATGAGGTTAATTAAAATTATAAAAAGTCCAATTGTAGATAATAAAAAATAGGAAGTTATCGAAATATCGGATATTATTAATAAGATAAAAATTACAACAAAAGAGTGCAGATAAATAATAAAATTAGAAAAAATTAATTCATAAATAAAGAATTTAATATTAGTATTTTTTTCTAAAATTATATTTTTTTTCTTTTCAAGAATTGACGTGCCTTCATTTATACTATTTGAAATAAATATCCAAATAAAAATTCCAAGTGCAATGTAATAAATAAAATTTTTAAAATTTTCAGGATTAAGAAAAGATAAGTATCCAAACGAAAGAGCTAGAACAAGAATTGTACTACTTATTACATTCCAGAACGGACCGATGATCGAGTCCCTATATTTAATTTTAATATTGATCAGTGTAAAATAAGACCAGTATCTAAAATTTAAAAAACATCTCAAAAAATCTTTTAAAAAATTAATCAATATTATTGGTTGCGGGGCTTGGATTTGAACCAAGGACCTTCAGGTTATGAGCCTGACGAGCTACCAGACTGCTCCACCCCGCGATATGTTTAGTTATTATTAAATTCGTTTTATAATGGAATATGATGATTATAACAAATTATTTATTATTTTGTTTATTGAGGAATTAATGACTTTTTTTTTAAAGTTATTAAGGTGTGCCATCCAATATTCTTTTCTAAAATTGCAAATATTTTTCTAGGCATTTTTTCAAACCATGACTGTTTTTTATATAAATGTTTTTTATAATATTTTATTTTATAGGGAAATATGTGATCTTTTTTTATCTCTATTATTCTAAATTTTTTAAAAAGTTTTTTTATTTCGTCAATAGAGTATGTATTTGCAATAGGTACATTGTCTTTTCTTTCAAATCTTTCAATATTCTCGTTGATTAGAAAATTTTTATAAGAATTTTTAGAATATATCATTATTTTAAGAATAGAGTTTTTATTCATTAATTTTCTCATCTCATCAATAGCTTTAGAAATATTGGGAGTATGATGAATAACACCAAAAGAAAAAATTAAATCAAATTTCTTGTTTTTTTTAAAACATTTGGACAATTCCTCGCAGTTAGCCTGAAATATATTTCCCTGTAGTTTAAATAATTCAAAACGCTTTTTTGTTATATTAACGCTTTTGTCTGATAGATCTATGCCTGTGTAATTAGCGCCTTTTTTTGCAAAATAACTTGCCATTGTACCAATCCCGCAACCAATTTCCAAAATATTTTTATTTTTAAAATTTTTTATTTGAGCAAATTTTTTTAAATGAGGCTCTACGAAGAATTTTTTTTTATCCACTTCATTAAAATAACTTTTAGATAAAAATTTTTTATTTGAGTGTTTTATGTTGCATGGATTTAAATTCCAATATTTTTTTATTTTTGTTATTGAAGTCATATAATAATTAAATCTTATAAATTGAAAGTTTTTCTTTAGCTAAACCCCAGTCTTTTCTTTTATCATCTTTATGCAATTTTTTTATTCTATAATTTTTTATAAAACTAAATAATTTTTGATTATTTATAAAATCAAGTTTTATATCTTTAATTTTTTTTATAGAGATTTTTTTATTTATACTATATCTTTTTCCTGGTTCATGGTTTATGTGGTATATTGGGAATTTTAAGTTTATAAAATTTAGTTTGAAATAGTAATAAGCTTTAAACAAAAGCAAACTATCGATGTGCCAACTAAATCCATCGAATTCATTGTATCCATACATTGTAAAAAAAGATTTTTTATCAATCATCGTAAAGTCTCCGCAGGCATTCGTATGTAATTTTTTATCAAATAAGATTCTTATATTATTCATATTGAACATTTTTATAAATAAGATAGTTTTTTTTTTTAAAACATTCATTATTTTATATTTATGCCAATTTTTATTGAAAGAATTAAATATTAAAGAACTAAAAGAATTAAATATTAAAGAACTAATACTTCTTATTAAAAATATTAATATATAAAAAAAAGTTTTTCTTAAATAAATTTTTTTATTTTCTTTTATATCGTAGACATAATCTTTTGTATTTATATGAGTAGTTATTTTTTTAATTTCATCTTCTGAAATTTTATAATTTTTTAATTCTTTTAAATCTATGTCATGTCTGTCAGTCCTATAAATTATTTTATGTTCGATTATTTTTTCTTTTAAAAATTTTAAAAATTTCTCAGAAAAAATTATGTCTATATTTGTAAAAATTAAGAATTTACCATTAGCTCTTCTTGCACCGACATTCTTTGCTATCATTTGATAAAAATTTATTTTTTTTGAATTTTTAAATTTATTATGAGTCTTATTAGAAACTTGGATTATTTTTATAATTTGATTTTTTTTTAATAATGAAAGTTTAATTAATTTTCTTAGCGGTATTTTTGAATTCCAATCAACTATGATCAATTCACAATTTAAATCATATTTTTTAACGTGATATAACCATCTATTAATGAAAAATATATTTTTCTCTCTCATGTTGCCGCCATGATTGTCATTTCTTGACGCAACGATGAATGAAAAATCGTACATGATTTTTGATATTAGTAAGACAATATTTATATAAACAACTTACAATATTTTATAAATAATTTGCATAAAACTTCTGATTTAATATTATATATATTTAAATAAGCAATTTATAATATTTATAGAAATAACTTAGAACGCGCTTAAATAATGAAAATTAATTTAATTGGTCTTGGAAAGTTAGGTTATCCAATGTCTTTATTTTTATCATCCTCAGGGCATAACATTCAGTGTTTCGATATAAATAGTTCTATTTATGAAAAAATTAAAAGCGACAATTATTTAAATCATGAAGAGAACATAAGTGACTTTGCCGAATATAATAATAATTTATTTTATTATGACAGTATTCAATCTAGTTTTGCAGAAACAGACATTTCATTTATTACCGTTCCAACTCCCAGTAAAATTGATGGCTCCTTTTCTTTGGATATAGTGAAATTAATTTTAGATGATTTAGGTGTCTACTTAAAAAATAATAATATAAAAAAAAATCCTTATCTTATTAATATCTGTTCTACTGTTAGCCCTTATTCCTGCGAACATGAACTTATTCCTTATTTAGAGAATAAATATAACTTAAAAGAAGGAGTTGATTTTGTTTTGATCTATAATCCTTATTTTGTAGCACTAGGCAGTGTCGTTAAAACATTGCTAAATCCAGATTTTGTCCTTATTGGCACAAGAAATAAAGATAAAATTAATAATCTACTTAATATTTATAACTCAATATATTCCAAAGACGTAAAATTTAAGATTTTGTCTTTAAAAGAAGCTGAAATAACAAAAATATTTGTTAATACTTTTTTAACATTAAAAATTTCTTTTTCAAATTATGTACAATTATTATCTTATGAAGATAAAGAACTATCACCTAGCAGAATATTAGATGCCATTGGTGAAGACAAGAGAATAGGCAAAGCTTTTCTTCAACCAGGATTGCCCTATGGCGGACCTTGCTTACCAAGAGACAATAACGCTGTAATAAATTTTGCAAATAAACTTGATGTCGAAAGCTCTTTAAACAAATCCACGGAAACAGTTAATAATTATTTTATTTCAACTTTGTATAAGCAAATAAAATATTTATTAGAAAATAATATAAAAAGTATTAGTTTTATTGGCTTAGGATATAGAGCTAATACAGACTGCATTGATGGCAGCGTAGCGCTTAAATTAATAGATTTCTGTTTAGAAAAAAATTTTAAAGTTTTGTTATATGATTTTTATATTAAAGAAAGTTATAAAAACTTGAAAAAATATTCAAATCTTGAGGAGTTGTTATTGCATTCTGATATAATTTTTATTCCCTACAAAGATAAAAAATTTAATCAATTATTAAATTTTAACAAGAAAC
>Ga0114980_10001311_pt1 | contig 17825 bp, 14 predicted proteins | sample S_140806_EF_Meta_FD_87018 | JGI IMG/M metagenome (GOLD analysis project Ga0114980, IMG submission 87018) | Freshwater microbial communities from Lake Simoncouche, Canada to study carbon cycling - S_140806_EF_MetaG | ecosystem: Environmental > Aquatic > Freshwater > Lake | place: Lake...
ACTGCGATGGGATTGGAGTTCATGCCGCGCATCACGCGCGCGCAGAAGATGGACATCCTGTCATCGCAGGCGACGTGCGGCGGCTACCAAGCCGTGCTGCTTGCGGCGGTGCACCTCCCCAAGCTGTTCCCGCTGATGATGACTGCGGCCGGAACGATCACGCCGGCGCGCGTGCTCGTGCTCGGCGCGGGCGTCGCGGGCCTGCAGGCGATCTCGACCGCGAAGAAGCTTGGCGCGGTTGTCGAGGCCAATGACATCCGGCCCGCATGCAAGGAGCAGGTCGAGTCGCTCGGCGGCAAGTTCGTCGACACCGGCACGCCGCCCGACGCGGAGACCAAGGGTGGTTACGCGAAGGAGGCGACGCAGGACTTCTTGAACAAGCAGCGCGAGATCCTGACCAAGCACATCACTGCGGCCGACGTGCTGATCACGACGGCGCTCGTGCCGGGCAAGAAGGCGCCGGTGCTCGTCACTGCCGACATGCGCAAGGGCATGAAGCCTGGCTCGGTGATTGTCGACATGGCGGCTGCGATGGGTGGCAATGTCGAAGGCACGGTGAAGGGCGAGCGCACAGTCGTCGACGGCGTGACGATCCTCGGCGATGCCAACCTGCCCGCGCAGGTCGCTGGCGACGCGAGCCGCATGTTTGCGCGCAACGTGGTCGCGTTCCTTGGCGAGTTCGTCAAGGCGGGCGCGGTCAACCTCGACATGAACAACGAGATCCTCGGCGCCGTCGCGATCGTCCACGCTGGCGAAGTGCGGCACCAACCGACCGCGCAGGCCTTGGCCGCGCAGGGGAGCTGAACACCATGATTGCACTCGTGCTCGCAGACGCCGCGGCGGACGCGACGGCGCAGAACGTCTTCTTGACGATCTTCGTCTTCGTCATCGCTTCGCTGCTCGGCTTCGAACTGATCAACAAAGTCCCGCCGACGCTGCACACGCCGCTGATGTCGGGATCGAACGCGATCTCCGGCATCACGGTCGTCGGCGCCATCATCTGCGCCGAGTCCGGCGAAAGCTGGTTTGCGCAGACGCTCGCGTTCCTCGCGATCGTGTTCGCGATGATCAACGTGGTCGGCGGCTACATGGTGACCGACCGCATGCTGGCCTCGTTCAAGAAGAAGGAGAAGTAAGGTGGTCTACCTCTATCTCCTTGCGACGTTCCTCTTCGTCTTCGGCATCAAGAAGCTGACGAGCGTCAAGACCTGTCAGAAGGGCAACCGCATCTCCGAGATCGCGATGTTGCTCGCCATCGTCACGACGCTCGTGACGTTCTCGAACCTCAGCTGGGGCGTCATTGTCGCTGGCTTGATCGTCGGCGGCGCCATCGGCGCGGTGATCGCCAAGAAGACGGCGACGACGCAGATGCCGGAGATGGTCGCTGCGTTGAACGGCTTCGGCGGCTTCGCTTCGGCGCTCGTCGCGATCGCGTTCATGCTCATCGATGAGACGCTGAAGAACCCGGAGAAGACGCTGTGGGACACGGGTGCGGTCAATGCGATCAGCACGCCGCTCACGATCTTGATCGGCATGGTCACATTGACCGGCAGCTTCGTCGCCTACTTCAAGCTCGGCGGCAAGAAGATGGCTCACCCGGTGAAGGGAGCGAATCGGCACCTGCTGCACGCCGTGATTGGCGCGGCGATCCTGTTGCTGAGCTGGTGGCAGATCGCCACGGGCAGCCACGCGCAGATGTCGATCGCGACGGTGCTCATCGTGATCCTGTCGTCGGCCCTCGGCGTGTTCCTCGTCATGCCGATCGGCGGCGCGGACATGCCCGTCGTCGTGTCGCTGCTCAACAGCTACTCGGGCGTCGCAGGCGCAGCAGCTGGCCTCGTGATCGGCAGCCCGCTGCTGGTCGTCGTCGGCGCGCTCGTCGGCACGTCGGGCCTGATCCTCACGCAGATCATGTGCAAGGCGATGAACCGTTCGCTCGGCAACGTGCTGCTCGGCGGCATGGGCGAGGAGACGGTCGCGAAGGACGCGAAGGACTACAAGTCGATCAAGTCGACGACGCCCGAAGAGGTAGCGCTGCTGCTCGACGGCGCCTCGTCGGTTGTCATCGTCCCGGGCTATGGCCTCGCGGTTGCGCAAGCGCAGCACGTCGTGCGCGAACTCGGCGACCTGCTGATCAAGCGCGGGTGCAACGTGCGCTACGCGATCCACCCGGTCGCAGGCCGCATGCCGGGCCACATGAACGTGTTGCTCGCCGAGTCGGACGTCCCCTACGACCAGCTGTGGGAGATGGACAACATCAACAGCGACTTCAAGAACACCGACGTGGTCATCATCGTCGGCGCCAACGACGTCGTGAACCCTGCCGCGCGCGAAGCCACGGGCCCGATCGCCGGCATGCCGATCCTCGATGTGGATCACGCGCGCACGGTCGTGGTGATCAAGCGCTCGCTCGCGCCGGGCTACGCAGGCATCAAGAACCCGTTGTTCGACATGGACAACTGCTTGATGGTCTTCCTCGATGCCAAGGAAGCGCTCGAGGGCATGGTCAAGGAAGTGAAGGAACTGGCGAAGTGATCGCCGCGCGTCGGGCGATGAGGTCGCCCGACGCAGTTCGCCTTCTCACTTGAGCGTCTGCAGGATGGGCACCAGTCCGTCCGCGACGCATTCCGCCATGATGCGATAGCCCTCGTCGTTGACGTGGCCATCCGCGGAGCGCAGACCCAACCTGCGCGACTCTGGAACGCGACCCTCCCACCAGGTTTTGACGTCGAGGAAGTGGATGGCGTGATCGCTAGCCACATCGTGCAGGCAGTGTTGGAGTGGCGCTTGTATCGGGTAGTCCAAGAAGACGGGCACTGCGCCTTTGCTGCGAGCGATGTCCGCGATCCGTTTCAGATGCGAGCGCAGGATGCGTTCCGCGGAGCTTCCGTCGCGCCGACTCAGGGCTTCGTTGACGAGGGTGCGGATGCGAGCCTTCGTGCTCGGGTCGCATGCGAATGCATCCGATTGGTCTGACACCCATGCTCCGTCCACGGTCGGCAACTCAAGCATCGTGTTGAGCATCGAGGCGGTTGCCTCGTGTTGATTGGTTGCCACGTAGGCGCGGACGATCGTATTCACGGCCTCTGCGTGATCTCGCCGATCGAACAATGCGATCTTGAAGAGGATCGAATAGGCATAGACGTTGTGCCACGTCTCGGTGCACTTGATGAGGGACTTCGCTGCGTCCTCTTTCATGCCGAGGCGGTATTCGGCCTCACCCCGCTGATACCAGAGGGTTGGATCGGCGGGGAAACGCTCGAGGAGCATGCATGCTTGGTCGAGTTGCTCCTGGGCGCGTCCAGAGAAGCTGTAGAAGTCGAGCAGCGCTACGCCGTGGTAGAAGTCCTGCGTTTGGCTGCAACGCTCCACGAGCCATGCAGTGTGGGTTTGCGACTCGTCGGTCAGGCCGCACTTCTGCGTGAGTCGCGCGAGCATTCCTCTGGTTTGTGGATCTTCGGGCGCTTCAGCAAATGCTGCGCGGAACTGATCCAGCGCCTCCTCCGAAAGACCCTCTGCCTCCAGCTTCCAACCCGCTGTTTTGGCCGCGATGGCTCCACTGCTGATCGCGACCGGATACACGGCATCAGGCGGAGGCGGTGGCCAAGGGATCTGTTTCGCAGCCCATTCTGGACCTGACTTGGCCGATGGCCCGAAGTCGGAGACGGCTCTGAACGAGTCGATCGTCCACGCGAACAGTCGCGGCAATCGCCAGCGGAATCGATAGGCAGTGAACCGATCCTCTATGTCCGCATTCGGCGCCTCATCTGGCGTTGACCACTGGTCATTGCGTCCAACCAGCACGCACACGATCTGAGGCTTGGCGGCATCGATTTGAGAAGTCAACCGCAGCAGCACATCGCGCGAGTTCTGTCCCGACTGGCCGCCATTGACTACGGACCATTCTTGCTTCGTTCGTTCGCGCAGCAGTTGCTGCAACACTGCTGGGTAGCTGTGTTGCGCCGCGTCGCTGGCCCCCATCCCGTGAGTCCAAGAGTCGCCGACGCATAGCATGGTCCGGATTTGGCTTTGCGTAGACGCGATGTCCTTTCGGTTCGCGATGTAGACCGCATAGGCGCCGGCCTGAAGCAAGACCTCGATCAATCCAGCGGTAGCCGCCAGGACAAACAGAGAGAACGCCAGCCACCGCTTCAACCGGGACCCATGCCACATACGGGCATAGCGGACTCAGGAAATCGTTCCTGTCAACCTGGGTCACGGCCGAGCACTCCGCGGAAACCCCGTTCCGCGAAGGCGTCGGCTGTTTGTGGCGCTCGGTCCTGCGTTATCCATTCGCAATGCCTGCTGCCGCAGGCGCGTTGAGCCACCAGTGCACGAGGATGCTCGCGCAGTAGCCTGCGAGCACCGCCGGCGTCCAACGCAGGTGCGACGCGAACGTATATTGGCCGCGCGCCGCGCCCATCAGGCCGACGCCTGCCGCCGATCCGACCGACAGCAGCGATCCGCCGACGCCAGCCGTCATCGTCACGAGCAGCCACTGGAACAGGTTCTCGTCGTGCGTGACGCCCATCACCGGGTCCATCTTGAGCACGGCGAACATCACGGGGACGTTGTCGATCACCGCCGACAGGAAGCCGATGCCGACGTTGGCCCATGTGGATCCCGCGCCCGCGTAGAGCGAGGTCGACAAGTTTGCGAGGTGGCCGAGTTCGTTGAGCGAGCCGACGCACATGATCACGCCGAAGAAGAACAGCAGCGTGTCCCACTCCACCGTCGCGACGTCCGCGAACACGTCGAGCGGCTCGCCGATCTCGTGCTTGTGCGCGCGAAGCGTCCGCCAGTAGCCGTAGGCGCAGTAGTAACAGAGGCCCGTCGTCATGCCGAGGAACGGCGGCAGGTGCAGATACATGTGGAACGCGACCGACGTCAGGATCGTCGCCAGGAACAGAGCGATCACGACCCACCATCCGTCCTTGAGCTTTGCCTCTTCGAGCAGCGGCTCCGGCTTCTTCTTGGGCAAGGCGAAGTGCATCAAGGTTGCGGGCACTAGCCAGTTCGCAAGGCACGGAAGGAACAACTGCAGGAACTCACCCGTCGCGGCTTTGCCCTCTTGCCACACCATCAGCGTGGTGATGTCGCCAAACGGCGAGAACGCGCCGCCGGCGTTGGCAGCAACGACGATGTTGGTGCACGAAGCGCCGATGAACATTGGGTTGCCGCGGCCAACCGCGACGACCACTGCTCCCATCAACAGCGCTGTCGTCAGGTTGTCGGCGACTGGCGAGATGCAGAACGCAAGGCCACCCGTTGCCCAGAAGATCGCGCGCAAGCCAAAGCCTCGCGACACGAGCCACGCGTTGAGCCACAAGAACACGTTGTGCTTGCTGATCGCGGAGATGTAGGTCATCGCCACCATCAGGAAGAGGAACAACTGCGCGAAGTCACCTACGTGATGCGCGACTTGCTCTTCGATGTGCGCAGCTCCTGCTGGGCCTTGCCCCTCGAACGCGAGCGCCGTCAGGATCCACATCGCGCCAGCTGTCAGCATGATCGGCTTCGACTTGCGCAGATGGATGCGGTCCTCCAGCACTACGAGGAAGTAGGCGAGGACGAAGATGACGACCGTGGCGATGCCGAGTGTCGTTCCGGCGAGAGATGGATCCGTGATGGCGAACATGCGATCTCCGTCCCGAGAGCTTGGGACGGGTCGACATCGGCGTTCGCGCGTGTGGCTCTGGCTGGCAGTGCGGTCTGCCCCGGTGTCTGCGGCTGATCCGAGCCGCTGTCTCACGCGCCGTTGAGCAGCGTGTGGACCCAGATCGATGCGGCGTAGCCGAGCGCGATGAATGGCATGACCTTGAGGTGCCCGCCAAACGTGTAACTGCCACGGGCTGAACCCATGAGCGCAACTCCTGCTGCCGAGCCCACGGAAAGTAGCGAGCCACCAACGCCAGCCGTGAGCGTTACGAGCAGCCAGTTGTAGTCAGCAAGCGGCGTGTGCAGTGCGCCACTCGGGTCCATGGGCGGGTTCATGCCGATCACGGCGAACATCACGGGCACGTTGTCGACGACCGCAGAGAGGATGCCGATGCCCACGTTGGCCCAGAACGCGCCGATGCCGCCATCCGCGGCGAAGAGCCAATTGCCGACGAGCGTCAGATAGCCGAGTTCTTGCATCGCGCCGACGCACATCACGACGCCGAAGAAGAACAGCATCGTGTCCCACTCGACGTCCGCGACGTTCTTGAACACGTCGAGCGGCTCGCCCTTGCCACTCTTGTGGTAACGACGCGTGACGAGACAGCCGTACACGAAGTAGTAGCCGAGGCCGGTCATCATCCCGAGGAACGGCGGGATGTGGAACGCCATGTGGAACACGATCGAGGTGACGATCGTGGCGAGGAACAGCAGGATCACGACAAGCCAGCCATGCTTGAGCTGCGCATCCTGCTGAACCCCCTCCGGCGAGCTCTTCGGCACCAGGAAGTGCATGCATGCGGCGGGCACCAACCAGTTCACGAGCGAAGGCACGAACAAAGCCAAGAACTTGCCTGTGTGCACCTTGCCTTCTTGCCACACCATCAACGTCGTGATGTCGCCGAAGGGTGAGAACGCGCCGCCTGCGTTCGCAGCGATCACGATGTTGGTGCACGCGAGGCTGATGAACCACGCATGGCCCCGACCAACCGATATCGCGACTGCGCCCATCAGGAGGGCGGTGGTCATGTTGTCGGCAACTGGCGAGATGAAGAACGCCAGCGCACCGGTCATCCATAACACGGCGCGGAGGCTGAATCCGCGCGAAACCAGGATGGAGTTGAGCTTGAGGAAGACGTTGTGCTGCGAGATGGCGGAGATGTAGGTCATCGCCACCATCAAGAAGAGGAACAGCGCGCCGTAGTCCGCGACATGGTGCATGACGCGGTCTTCCATGTGGGACGCGTCGAGCCGGTGACTCTCGGGATGCGCGTGATATGCGATTGCGACCAGCGTCCAGCAAGCGCCCGCGGCGAGCACCACGGGGATCGACTTGCGCACGTGTAGGCGCTCCTCAAGCACAACCAGCAGATACGCAACGCAGAAGAGGACGAGCGCAATTTGCGCGGGCCCGGTCGACGTGAGGTCGAACGAGAGGAGGTTTGCCGTCACGGACGCATCCTTGGCCTAGAGAGGGGAGCGTCAGTGTCCTGGCTCGCGCGCCTCGCTCAAGCAGCAGTGCCGTGAAAGGACGCGTTTCGTCGTCCGAATCTGCGTCAGGCTTTCGGCTTCATGAGCGCTTCGAGGCGCGTCTTGACTGCCTCAACTGCGCGTGGCGAAACATCGCCTAGCAGCCAGCGAACCTGTGTCGGGGACAGCGCCGCGTCGAGGTCCGCGCCTTCCGCTTCGGGATAGAGCACTGGTTCTTCAGGGGCGCCAAACGCAAGCGGCGGCAGGTCTTGGTCCGTGGCCTGTTGACGGACCTTCGCAAGCAACCCGTGCAAGTCGATGCCGCGCAGCACGAGCAGTTCCCAAGGCTTTTCGTCGAGCCTTCGCGCGAACAGCTCGTTGAGCGCGAGCACGTGGCGGCATGGCTTTTCCTGCAAGTCACAGGAGCAACCAAATGTCACGCGGCGCGCATCCGGGAACAGCGGCTCGCCGACGATACGCGCAAGGAGGCGGTCGAAGGCGCGCGGCACCTTGCCTTGCTCCAAGGCCTCGATGATCGACTTGCTGCGACGCAGCACGCGCACCACCGTGTTCCACTCCTTTTGCGGGAGCGTCATCACCTGGAGGCTTACTTCGTGGATGGAGCCCATGGCCCCTTCCATCTCGGCGCGCATCGATCCTGGCCGAATGCGGACCATCGGCTTGCGGATCGAGGGCAGCAACTCGAGCGCGGCGGCGAGACGCTTGTCATCCACTCCGCGCGTGGCTTCGCGGCGCCAGCGCTCACCGAGGGAGACGCTCTTTTGCTCGCTCATGCCATCGCCTCCTTGCGATCCAGCGCGAGGAGCTTCTTCAAGTCCTCGTTGCTGAGTTCGGTGATCCAGTTCTCGCCTGCAGCAAGCAGGTTGTCCGCGACCTCGCGCTTGCGCTCGAGCATCTGCTGGATGCGCTCTTCGAGCGTGCCGGTGCACACGAACTTGTGCACGAACACGTTGCGCAACTGGCCGATGCGGAACGCGCGGTCCGTCGCTTGGTCTTCGACAGCCGGGTTCCACCAGCGGTCGAAGTGGAACACGCGGTTGGCGGCAGTGAGGTTGAGGCCGGTGCCACCTGCCTTGAGTGACAGGATGAACACCTTGGGGCCGTCGGGCCGCGATTCCTGGAAGTCCGCAACCATCGTGTCGCGTTCCTTCTGCGGCACGCTGCCGTGAAGGAACAGGACTGGGCCGCCGATGCGCTCTTCGACGTGCGTCTTGAGCAGCGATCCCATTTCCTTGAACTGCGTGAACACGAGGCAGCGATCGCCTTCTTCGAGCGCCTCCTCGAGCATCTCGGTGAGCAGGTCCAACTTGCCGCTGCGAGACGGCAGCGAGCTGCCATCGCCGAGGTAGTGCGCCGGATGGTTGCACACCTGCTTGAGCCGTAGCAGCGTCGTGAGGATCGCGCCGCGGCGGGCAATGCCTTCTTGCGCGCGCTCGACTTCTTGCAAGCCCTTGCGGACCACGGACTCGTAGAGGATCGCCTGCTCGCGCGTCAGCGACGACGCGACGATCTGCTCGGTCTTCTCCGGAAGGTCCGAGACGATCTCGGAGTCGGTCTTGAGGCGGCGCAACACGAACGGGCGCACGAGCCGCGCGAGCGCGGACATCGAGCTCTGTCGGCGCTGCTTCACGATCGGGTGCTCCAGCGTCTGCAAGAACTGGGTCCGTGAGCCGAGCAGGCCTTCGTTGAGGAAGTCCATGATCGACCAGAGGTCGAGCGGCCTGTTCTCGAGCGGCGTGCCGGTGAGCGCTACGCGGAAGTTGCCGCGCAATGCGCGAGCGACCTTGGACTGCTTGGTCGTCGGGTTCTTGATGTTCTGCGCTTCGTCGAGGATCACGCCCTCGAACGCACACGACGTGAGGAGCTCTTCGTCACGCTGCAGCAGGTTGTAGCTGGTCAGCATGATGTCGTGCTTGTCGAGGACCTTCTGGAACTCCTCAGCCGACTCCGCGCGCGTCTTGCCGTGATGCAGGGTCGTGCGCAACTCGGGCGCAAAGCGGATCAGTTCGCGACGCCAGTTGCCGAGCACGGAGACCGGGCAGACGATCAACAGGCAGCCAGGCTTGTCCGTGCGTTTGCGCCAATCGAGCATGACAGCGATTGCTTGCACTGTCTTGCCGAGACCCATGTCGTCCGCGAGGCATGCGCCGAAGCCTTGGTCGACCAGGTAGTACATCCACGAGTGGCCGCGTTGCTGATAGGGCCGCAGCTCGCCAAGGAAGCCCTTGGGCATTGGACGCCCTTCGACGTTGCGCGACTTCTCCAGGCTCTCGAGCAACGCTTCGAGTCGAGGCGTGCTCGCGATCGTCTCCATCGCGAGGCCGTGCAAGTGCGCCGCGCCGCCGAGGCGAAGGCGAAGGGCCTCGAAGAAGCTGATCCGCTCCCCGGTCTCCGCCATGCGCTTCTTGAAGTCGATCAGCGCTTGCCGGTCCTTCGGGCTCAGCAGCACAGGGCGGTTGTCGAGGAACACCAGCGGCGACTTCGCGTCGACGAGTGCATCGAACTCTTCGCGCGTCAGCACGGTTTCGCCGAGCGCTAGATTCCAGCGGAACTCGAACCAAGGCCGCGTGGAGTCGCCACCCGGGATTTCTGCGAGCGTGACGTGCGCGGCGAGTCGCTGCATCGACTCGACACCGGGGACCCGCAGTTCGAAGCCTTCGGTTTCGAGCAGCGGGATGTGGTCGAGGATCTGGTCGAGTTCTTGGCGATTCAGGCTCGCCTTGCCGTCGACGAGATTGCGAGCGCGACGCAGCGGCGGCAGCTTCTCCGACAGCTCGTCGATCTTGTTCTCGAAGCGCTGCACGCTGTCGCGCAGCAACTCATGGGGGAACAGCGATTGGCTGATGCGCTGGTGCACCTGCTCGAGCGTTTCGAGCAGGTTCACAGTCGGAATCGGCCGCGCCAGCAACTGCAGACCCCACGGCGCGTTCTCTTCGAGTGGCTGGTCCGGCACGAGGATCTCGAGCACAGGAACCATGTCCGTGTGCCAGAACTCGCGCGGCAGGCGCTCTGCCTTCTCGAAGGCCGGCTTCGCGTCGTTTGCGATCTGATCGATCGCGTGCGCTGCAAAGCTGACGAGCAGATTGCGCGCCGTGACGGCATAGACGGGATCGTCAGGAACCGCGGTGCGCGCGGTCAGCAGGCTTCCAGGCACCAGTTCGGCCAGCGCCGCGAGGCACCACTGAGAGTCGGCCGACCAATGCGGCGCGAAGCGCGCGACGCCGGGTTGTGGTGCTGGAGCGAAGTCGCCGCGATCGCGCATCTGCACGACGAGCTTGCAGGCTGCAGCAAGCGCGCGGAGCGTCGGCGCAAGTGGATCGATATCGAGCGCCGCGAGGACCGGAACGGCGTCTGCGAGCGATGCGGCGAGAGCGGGCATCGTCCAGAGGGACGGCGCGATGCGCGCATTCTTCTGCTCGTCGTCATCGGCGACGACGGATTGGACCGGCTGCAGCGATTGCTCTTCGATCGGCAGCAAGATCTGGAGATCTACTGGCTCCGTCTTGCCGCGCAGCGACTCGGGCAGCGCGTCCTGCGTGATCCCTGACTGGGACCAGAATGCAATGCGAGCACCGCCAGGCGCTCGCGTGTGCAGGTAGGCAGCTTGCAGTGCTGCCAATGGGGGCGGCGTCACGCCACGGTCGTCGGACATCGAGGCCGCCCCAGGCGATCAGTGGTTCTCTGCGTGCGGCTTCGGCTGCACGAATCCGTTGTCGACAGGCAGCTTCACCGTGCGCAACGGGTCGTCATCTCCGCGCGTTGCTTGATCGCTCAGCGTGAAGATCAGCAGCAGCGACAAGAACAGGAAGGAGCTGAGGAAGACGAGCTTGTTGATCGCCGTGTCCCACTTCACGTGCATGAAGATCGCGATCACCAGCGACGCCTTGACGCTCGCGATCAACATCGCGATCAACAGGTTGGCGGCACCGAAGTCGACGCGCGACGCGGCGACCGTGATGATCGTGAGGAACAACAGAACGAGCAGGACGCTGACGAACGTCTTGGTCGACGTGACGTGATGCGGCCCGTAGCCGTGGGCGTCGTGGCCGTGCGCGTGATCGTGGGCGGACATCAGGGCACCAGGTAGAGCAGCGGGAAGAGGAAGATCCAGATCAGGTCGACGAGGTGCCAGTAGAGGCCGACCAAGTCGACAGGCAGGAAGTAGTTCGCGTGGAAGCGGCCCTTCGCGGCGCCGAACATGATCCAGACGATCAAGCCTGCGCCGATGATGACGTGCAGACCATGGATCGCCGTCATCGTGAAGTAGATCGAGAAGAACAGGTTGCCGTGCGGCACGCCGGCCATGACGCCGTCATGGTCGGTGTACCACTGCAGCTGTTGGCCGAGCGCGTCGTGCATTCCGCCGAAGACCGGCAGCAGCCCGTGATCGAACTTGGCCTGATACTCGACGAACTTGATGCACATGAAGATGACTGCGCCGAGCACCGTCAGCGCGCAGTACATCAATAGCTTGCCCTTCTGGCTCACCTGCGCGGAGCGCACGCCCATGGCCATGGTCCACGAGCTCAACAGCAGCACGATGGTGTTGACCGCGCCGAGCCGCCAGTTGAGCTGCGCCCCGCCGACCTTGAACGTCTCGGGGTAGACCTGGTGGAAGTAGAAGTAGGCAGCGAAGAGGCCGCCGAAGAGCAGGATTTCCGTCGCGAGGAACAGCCAGAAGCCGAGCTTGGCTGCCTGGAACTCCTGCTTGGGAGTGTCGAAGTGGTGCGCGACGGTGTGCGGCAGGAAGCCGGGTCCCGGCGCGGGGACGACGACGGAGTGTCCGTGATCGTGGCTCATGGGGATCTCGTGGATTCTGCGTTGTGCCGCGTCAGCGGACCGGGGTCTGCGTCGTCTTGAGGTCGAGCGTCGAGTAGTCGTAGACCTCAGTGGTCACGACCGGCGCCTCGTCGAAGTTCTCGAGCGGCGGAGGCGTCGGCGACAGCCAATCGAGCGTCACTCCGCCCCAGTGATTCTGCATCGCCTTCTTGCCGGCGAGCAGCGAGTGGACGAGGTAGCCAACCATCAGCGCCACGCCGGCACCGAGGACCATCGCGCCAATCGTCGATGCCTGATGGAAGGGCTGGTAGTCCTCGATGTAGGTCGCATAGCGACGCGGCATGCCGCGGCTGCCCATCACGAACTGCGGGATGAACGTCGCGTTGAAGCCGACGAAGATGATGCCGCACGCGAGCTTCGCGAGGCCTTCGTTGTAGATCACGCCGAAGATCTTGGGCCACCAGTGGTGCAGGCCGGCGAAGAACGCTAGCGCGATGGAGCCCATCATCACGTAGTGGAAGTGCGCGACGACGAAGTAGGTGTCGTGCAGGTGGATGTCGACGTTGAGCGCGCCGAGGATCACGCCCGTGAGGCCGCCGATCGCGAAGATGATCAGGAACGCCAGCGTGTAGAGCATCGGCGAGTTCATCGCGATCGAGCCCTTCCAGATCGTCGCGACCCAGCTGAACTCCTTGATGGCGGTCGGGATCGCCACGAAGAAGGTCAAGAACGAGAACGCGAACATCGCGTACGTCGACTGACCGCTGGTGAACATGTGGTGGCCCCACACGAGGAAGCTGATCACTGCGATCGCGATCGAGCTGAACGCGATGAGCTTGTAGCCGAACAGCGGCTTGCGGCTGTGGACCGTGACCAGCTCACTGATGATGCCGAAGGCCGGCAGCACCATGATGTAGACCGCGGGGTGGCTGTAGAACCAGAAGAAGTGTTCGAACAGCACCGGGTCGCCGCCAAGGCGAGGATCGAAGATGCCGACGCCGTAGAGGCGCTCGAACGCCACGAGCAGAATCGTGATGCCGAGCACCGGCGTCGCGAGGACCTGCAGGATCGAAGTCGCGTAGATCGCCCAGACGAACAGCGGCATGCGGAACCAGGTCATGCCCGGGGCGCGCAGCTTGTGCGTCGTGACGATGAAGTTGAGGCCGGTGAAGATCGAGCTGAAGCCGAGGATGAAGATGCCGAGCCCGATCGAGATGACCGCTTGGGTCGAGTAGAGGCTGTATGGCGCGTAGAACGTCCAGCCCGTGTCGAAGCCGCCTGCGAGGATCGCGTAGAGCGCGAAGCAGGTGCCGGTGACCCACAGGTAGAAGCTCAGGAGATTGAGTCGCGGCAGCGCGACGTCTTTCGCTCCGAGCATGATGGGCAGCACGATGTTTCCAAGTGACCCGGGGATCGCCGGGATCACGAAGATGAACACCATGAAGGCGCCATGCAGGGTGAAGATCTGGTTGTAGGTCGCGTTGTCGAACAACAAGCCCGTCGGCTCCCAGAGGTGCAGACGAACCAGCAGCGCGAAGAGGCCGCCCGCGAGGAAGGCCGCCGTCACGCCGATCAGATACATGATGCCGATGCGCTTGTGGTCCAGGGTCGCAGCCCAGGACATGAAGCCCTTCGTGACATTCAGGAAGTTGGGCTTCGCTCCGCCGTGCTCGCCGGCGTGCACCTCGTAAGCAGGAACGTTGGTCGTCATGGCTGGGCTCTCAGTTGCTTGCGAGCGACTTCATGTAAGCGATCAGGCAATTCACGCGGCGCTCGTCGAGGTCGGCGAACGCAGACATGTTGTTGTTGCGGTAGGGCAGCTCCGCGACCTTCTTGGCGTTGGGCATCGCGATCGACTCCTTGATGTAGGCCTCGTCGACCGTGACCGTCTGCGTCGAGCCGTCGGCTAGGACGACCTCGCGAGCGCGGCCGATGACCTTGTCGCCATCCTTGGCGAACAGGCCCTTCGCCCCGCCCCAGCTCGGGCCGGTGCCCGGCGTGCCGTTGACGCTGTGGCAGCTGATGCACAGCGCCTTGTAGATGTTCTCGCCGCTGGCGATCGATTCTGCCGGAGTGCTGTCCTTGAGGACGTCCCACGGCTTCTTCGCGTATTCGTCCGCCGTCACAACGTGGACGAGCGCGTACATCTTGCTGTGGTCCTGGCCGCAGTATTCGGCGCAGAACAGGTGGTAATCGCCGGTCTTCGTCGGCCGGAACCAAGCCGTCTGCTGACGACCCGGGACCACGTCGCGCTTCACGCGCATGCCCGGCAAGAAGAATGCGTGGAGCACGTCGGTCGACTGCAGCGTGAACGCTGCGGACTTGTCGACCTCGAGCCAAAGCTCGTTGTAGCTCTGCACCTTGCTGCCCGGGTAGCTGAAGGCCCAGTTCCACTGCTTCGCGACCGCCTTGTATTGGCGCGCGTCCGCAGGGGCGACCAGCATGTCATTGCTGCCCTTCCAACCCCACACGAACATCACCATGACGATGATGAGCGGGATGATCGTCCAGATCACCTCGAGTGGAGTGTTGTGAGTGACGTTCGAGGCCGCCGGTTGGTCGAAGGTCTTCCGCCGATACTTGACGACCGACAGCGCGAGCACGCCGGTGATCAAGACGAAGAAGAAGATGCAGACGACGTAGGTGAAGTAGAAGAGCCCGTCGACATGGTCGAACGTCGAAGCCAATGGCTCGAGTTGGCCCCACTTGTCACTGAGAACCGGCAGCTTCGCTGGGTTCTCGACGTAGTTCTTCGGATCCTGGATCAAGGTGGAGATCACGGGCGGACTTCCTTCGGCGCTGCCCCTACAAGGGCCTGGCTGCCAGTTGCTTGCAAGGGGTTCCGTCGCAGAGCGACAGACGGTTGCACGGGGGAGAGGATCATGAGGCGGATGGGGCTTGGGTGCCTTCCGCTGGAGTTTGGATTGCGGTGCGCGCGCGTTCGCGTTCGCGACGCAGCATCAGGGCGATCATCGCGAGGATGACCAGAATCGTGAGCACGCCGCCGATGCGCATGACCGTCATGCCGAGCAGCGCATAGCTGCCGGTGCGGTCATCGAACGTCAGGCAGTTGAGACGTACCTCGTCCCAGAACGTGCCGAGCTTGCCAGCGCTGGCTTCGACGATTGCGAGGCGCACGTCTGCTGCATCGAACGTCGTTCCGGTGAGCACGCGGCTCAGCACGCCCTGAGGCGTGAAGAACAGAAGGGCGCCAGGGTGCGCGTAGCGGTTGTCGTGCTCAGCCCAGAAGTAGCGGAAGCCGACGCTCTCCGTCAGCTTCTTGATCTCGCTCTCCTGCGGCGTCGTCAGGAAGCGCCAACCATCTTCGCCGCCAACTCGAGTCATCAGCGCGAGGAACTTCTGCTTGCGCTCCTTGGCGGTCTCGGCGGTCTCGCGCGGGTCGATGCTGACATTGACGATCAAGTAGTCGTTGCCAGGCGACAGTTCGACGGCATTGAGCGCATCGAGCATGCCGTGGATCACCTGGCCACACATGTCTGGGCAAGCGTAGTAGCCAGGGACGAGCACCACAGGGCGATCGCCGGGGAACACTTGTCCGAAGCGGAACGGGTAGTTGCGCTCGTCGATGAACGTCAGCTCGGGGTCGAGCTTCATTCCGATCTTGTCGAGCATCGACGCAGCCTCCTGCACGACCTCGATCGAGGACGGCGGGTGGCCTTGTGCGCATGCGTCGGCGCCAGCCACAAGCAACCAGAAGGCTGCTGCGGACATGGTCGTCGCGAACGTGCGCGCAATGCTCGACATCGAGGAGATCACTTCTTGACCATCTCCTGCATCACTTGCTCGATCGTCTTCTTGCCGCCACGGAGGAACTGATTCTCCGTCGCGCGGGCCGCGTCGAGTTCCTCGGTTGGGGCGAGGTTGATCTTGCGGTTGCGTTCCGCGGTCATCACCACGTCGAACAGCGGCATCAGGAAGTAGAGCGAGATGAAGAGCACTACCGAGGACCCGAGCACCCAAACCGCCGTCGACTTTGCGTCGATGTCGTGCTCGGGATCATGCGGCTCGGGGCGAGCGCCGTTGTGCGTGTGCGTTGCGTTAGCGTGGCCCATCGTCGTTGTTCCTCGCGGGTCAGATGTTCTGGAAGTGCAGCGTCTCCGACAGGCGCGGATCGCGCAGCGGGACGAGGTTGTTCTTGCGCACGAACAGGATCGCGATGCCCGCGACGAGGCACAGCATGCCGAAGTAGCACAGGGCGTCGTTCGGCTGGATGTTGTGCAACCACAGGTTGAGGTCGTGGCTGAACGGCGGGTGGCCCGCATTGCTGATCTCGACCGCTTCCGTCGCGTGTGCCGCGCCGTGCCCGTGCCCTGCTTGCGGCAGGATCAGATACTGCATGTCGATCCAGTGGATGACGAGCAGGAAGACCGCGCCGAGGCTCAACGTGAAGCCGTTGCGCTTGATGTGGCGCGACATCAGGAACACGAACGGCACCAGGAAGTGGCCGAACACGAGGATCGTGCCAACCGAGCTCCAGCCATCATGCCTGCGATGCTCGAACCAGACCGTTTCTTCGGGCAGGTTCGCATACCAGATCAGCATGTATTGGCTGAAGTTCACGTAGGTCCAGAAGACCATGAACGCGAACATCAGCTTGCCGATGTCGTGGAAGTGCTCGGTGTTGATGACTTCGCCGAGGTAGCCCTTGCTGCGGATCCAGCGCGCGAGCAGCGCGGTGAACGCGAGGAAGGACATGAAGCCGCCTGCGAAGTAGCAGATGCCGAACATCGTGCTGAACCAGTGCGGGTCCAGCGACATGATCCAATCGAATGCCGCAAACGTGATCGACAGCGCGAACAGCAACAGGCCAGGCGCTGCGAGGCGCGCCATCTTCAGGCTCAACGCGCCATCGCCCGTCTCGTCTTGCTTGAGCGAGTTGCGGCGGAAGAACAGCGAGAGGCTGATCCAGATCGCGAAGTAGATGCCAGCGCGGATGAAGAAGAACTGCTTGTTGAGGTAGCCCGACTTGCCCGCGAGCACGTGGTCATAGCCCGGTTGGCCGGGAAGGATCGCCGCGTGCGTCTCCGGGTTCACGTTGGCGTGAGCCCAGTGGTGGTAGAGATGGTCGAAGCCGACCAGCGCGATCGGCAGGAACAGCAGCGCCATCACGGGGATCGCTGCGGCAACGTTCTCAGCGACGCGGCGCACGCCAACGCTCCAACCGGCGCGCGTGATGTGCTGGACCATCGTGAAGAACAGAGCGCCCAGCGTTATGCCGAGGACGCCCATGTAGCCCGTCAGGTAGCTGAACCAGAAACGGCCCTGGTGCTCCTTGTCGCCGCCCAGTCCGGTGGCGAACGCGATGGCGAGCAACGCGATGCCCAGTCCGAGCATGGCCATTTGGCCGGCCTTCAGGTCCCCGTCCTTGACGCGGGTGACGAGGTTCGGTGCCACCTTTTCGATCGGCGGCGCAGTCATGGTCGCGGTCATGGCTTACTGGTTCCCGAGGGTCTGGAGGGCGCGGATGTATTGGACGATGGCCCAACGGTCTTCGACGGTGATGCGCGCGGCGTAGGACGGCATGGTGTTGCGTCCGACGGGGCTGGACATCACTTCGAAGTACTCGCCATCGGTAAGGTTGGCGACGCGGTTGTCCTTGCCTTGGACTGCGTGGAAGTTCGGAACCGCCACCGGCCAGCGCCGGCCGACGAGGCCATGGCCTTGATCACCGTTGCCGCCGCGGCCCGACTGGCCGTGACAGATCGCGCAGTTGATCTCGAAGCGATCCTTGCCGCGAGCCAGCGACTCCGCCGTGAGAGCGAGCGGGTTCTTCGCGAGCCAAGCGCCATCGACACCCTTGCCTGGGTTCTTGGGATCCGGCAGCAACGTTGCGTTGGGCAGCGAGCCGCGCGCAACCGTGCCTGCGACCGGGAGTC
>Ga0114980_10001312_pt1 | contig 17815 bp, 14 predicted proteins | sample S_140806_EF_Meta_FD_87018 | JGI IMG/M metagenome (GOLD analysis project Ga0114980, IMG submission 87018) | Freshwater microbial communities from Lake Simoncouche, Canada to study carbon cycling - S_140806_EF_MetaG | ecosystem: Environmental > Aquatic > Freshwater > Lake | place: Lake...
AACAAATGGAAAAGATAGTATATCATTAAATATCAACAATGTGACTATAAATGATTCTATTTATTTTTTTATAGAGCATCTTCAGATTGATGCTTTTAACAATGTGATTTTTAATGAAAATATTCCAATAGAGTTTACTATTAATAAAGTTAGATTAAACGAAATTGCTTTGTTTTCAAATCAGTCAATTGAATTGTCTGATACGGTTGTATTTGATGCAGGTAATTTAAGTAGCATTTATGATTCTGGAAATTCGGCAATTAGTGACAGTTCTATTTCTGGCTATTTTAATTTTTATACAGATAATGCAATGCCTATTTTTTCTAAAATGCAAATGGTTTTTATGAAAGATGCGGAAAGAAAAGATTCAGTGTTTGAAAATTCATTTATTCTTGATGGAGCTAGTGTAGATGGTGCTGGAAATCCTACAAATGTTGTCAGTAAAAAGAATGTTGTAAATATTCGAAAATCAAAATTAAAAAATATAGAAAAGAGTAATAAAATTATCTATTCGTTTTCAATTAATACCAATGGTTACATGGTGCCTTATGTGGTAATTTCTAAAAATAATTTGTTGGGATTACAAATAGTAAGTGATTTGAAATTGATTTTAAACCCTTTTAAATTTTAACGAATGAAAAAACTTAGTTTACTTTTTGTAGGCCTATTTTGTAGTCAAATTTTGTTTGCACAAATTAATATAGCGTCGTTGCATAATCAAAATGCTGATGCAGAAAATTCTTTTTTAAACCCTTCTATGATTGGTAATGAGTATAAGAATTTTAAGATTTCTTTTTTGCCTTTTTATGCCAACTTTGGCAATAATTTTACTTCTGCAGGTGATGTTATAAATTATGTAAAAGAATTTAATAAGAAGAGTGATTCAATACAGGTTAATACATCAACTGTAAATGGCATAATGAATAATTTAAAGAAAACGAATTTAATTTATGCTGGAGCCGATGTTACGATGTTTAATGTTGGATTTAATATTCATAGAAAAAGAAAAGTATTTTTAGAATTTCAACTTTCTGCAAGACAACATATTCATGCAAACATTTCTTTACCCCAAGAATTATTCTATTTGTTTTATAAAGGCAATAAATATTACGAAAATCAATCGATTGATATTTTACCTAAAATAAATGCATTACAGTATGCAGATTATGGAATTAATGTTGCGAAAAATTTTCATTTGAAATTAAATCAAAAAACAAATTTAATTATTAAACCAGCAGTTCGTTTTCGTTATTTAGTGGGTACTGCAAATGTAAATACTCAAAATTCAAAACTAGATTTTTATACTGCACCCGATGGTCGTTATATTGAAGCTTCATTAAATGGACAGGTTTTACAAAGTTATATCAGTGAAAAAACATTTAGTAACTTGAACACAAATTCAATCTCAAGTTTAATTACAAAAGGTGCAGGTACTGGATTTGGAGTAGACTTTGGTGTATCGGCAAAGATGAATGATCAAATATCAGCTAGTGTCTCAATGGTTGATAACGGTTCGATTCAATTTAATGAAAATGCTTATACAATCAGTTCAAAATATGCATACAGATGGGAAGGCTATGATTGGAATAAAAATATAGACAGTTTTATTATTAAAAAGGATATGTTGAATTTAGACTCAACAGCAGGTGCTTATAAAGTTAATATTGGTTCTAAATTAATGATTAGTGGAAGTTATGGTTTTGGTAAAAAAGCATCTTTTAAGCGTTATTTAAATCATTATCATCACACTGTCTCATTGTTTTATGTGCAAGGATTTCAAAATTATTTAAATGCTACAAAATCACCAATGTTGTCGGTAGGGTATAGTTATCGTTTGAAAAATATATTGAATGCAGGAGTAAATGCTAGTTTAGGAGGATTAACCAGAGGCTCATTAGGAGCACACGTTCATTTTGGATTAGGTCCTATGCAATTTGGTTTTGCAACCAACAGTTTAGGTTATTTAGTTAGTAAATACAATGCAAGAGGTGTTGATTTACAATTTTATTCTGCCTTCAATTTTTAATTTATTAATTAGGAATATTATAAATCACCCAAAATTGGGCGTAATACAATGTCTTCCACAACCGTTTGCTTCGAAAGCTGATATGCATTCCAAAGAACTTCAGCGATGTCGGATGCTTTCATAATTCTATCTTCCTCTATGCCACTTCCACTCCATGAGTCAGACATGGTAGCGCCTGGATTAATCGTAGTCACTTTCACGAAATAAGATTTTAATTCTTCCCGTAAATTTTTAGAAAAACCTTGCAATGCAAATTTACTAATACTGTAAGCACCTCCATTTTTGTAGGCTTGCAAACCTGCTATGGAACTCATATTAAAAATGTGACCTGACATTTGAGCTTGCATTTTAGGAACGATAATACGAGATAAATGATAAGCAGAATATAAATTGGTTTCAATCATTTTTTCTATAGTACCATCCGCTTCGGTGGTAATATCGCCTGGTAAATAAGATCCTGCATTGTTAATTAAAATGTCTATGGTTGGAAAATTTTCTAAACATTGTTTTCCAAATAACTGCGCCTCATTTTTCTTACTTAAATCGGCAACCATAGTGAAAATAGCTACAGCAGGATTTAGCATTTGTAATTGAGATTTTGTCTCTTGTAATTGTTTTTCATCCCTTGCACAAATTGCGATGTTGCAGTTTTGCAGTACTAATTTTTCGGCAATGGCTTTGCCTATTCCTTTGCTTGCTCCTGTTATAATTGCGTTCATGATTTATCGTATTTTATTTGTGAATTCGAATTCTTTGTTTTGGTGGTTTCGGTAAATTTAATAAATGCTCTAATTCTGAAATTAGCATTGCGGTTGCTCCCCAAACAATAATGGTTTCATCTAAATGATATGTAGGAGAGATTACATTGGGCTTCACTTCTTGTTCTTTTTTCATTTTTGGATGAAATAAAAACTCTAAAGGAACTTGAATGATTTCTTGTACTTCTTTTTCGTCGGCTTTTAAATTTTGCGCATTGGCAATGAAACCAACCGTTGCGGTCACGACAAAATTACTGGGTGGAATATAAATAGGGGTAAGTGTTCCAAGCACTTCAATATCATTTCTTTTGATGCCAATTTCTTCTTCACATTCTCTACAAGCAGTCGCAATAATATCTACATCAAATTTTTCATTTTTACCACCCGGAAAACTAATTTGCCCACTGTGGGTTTGTCCGTCTTCTGCCCTACGAATTAAAATGGTATTCCATTTTTTATCAATTTCAAATAATAATATCATTACTCCAGCAACTCGAGCGTCATACGGAATTTCTGTTTGTTGACGACGAATTTCAGGTGCCATTTTTAATTGTGCTTCCAAACCTGGCAAAGGTTTTAAAAACTTCTCCTTTACTTCCTCTACAAATTGATTGCTTATTTTTTCGGTTAAAATATCTTCCATATTCTATTATTCAAATTTAATAATTACTAATCAACTTTCAACTATTGTGCCAAGGCAGCTAACTTCAATTGTACCACATTTTCTACATGATGTGTGTGTGGAAACATATCAACTGCTTGTGATTTTGTAATCATATATTCTTTTGATAATAATTGTAAGTCCCTAGCTTGTGTGGCAGGATTACAACTAACGTAAACAATTGTAGGCGCTTTTATTTCTAGTAATTTTTCAATTAATTTTTCATGACAACCTGCACGTGGAGGATCTATTACAACCACATCGGGTTTGCCATGCTTTGCAAAAAAAGAATCATTGCAAATCTTGATCACATCGCCTGCATAAAAAGAGGTGTTCTCTAATCCATTATTTTTTGCATTGAGTTTTGCATCTTCAATCGCATCTTCAATTGTTTCTACACCTATAATTGTTTTTGCATTTTTTGATAAAAATATCCCAATGCTACCTGTTCCACAATATAAATCATATAATATTTCATCACCTTTTAAATCAGCAAATGCTCTCGTTATTTTATATAATTCTTCTGCTTGTGTTGGGTTGGTTTGAAAAAAAGATTTAGGGCTGATTTTAAAAATAAAGTCTTCTAATTTTTCATGGATAAATGCTTCACCAGAAAAACAAATAACTTCTTGGTCATAAATGCTGTCATTCATTTTTAAATTGATGGTGTAGTTTAATGAATGTATGCTTGGGAATTTTTCTTTTACAGCATTCATTACCATTAAAATACTAGATTGATCATCTTCTCCAAAAACGATATTCACCATCGTTTCATTTAAAGAGGAAAACCGAATCATCATGGTGCGTAACAAGCCTACATGATTTTTTATATCATAAAAAGTGATATTATTTTTATGAGCAAATGCTCGAATATAATTTCGAATGGCATTGGTAGGTTCGTTTTGTAAATGACATTTTTCAATATCAATTACTTTATCAAATAATTTGGGTGCATGAAAACCTACTACATTTTTTTCAAAAGATTCGCCATTATTTAATTCCTCACTGGTAATATATTGTTTGGTAGAAAATGTAAACTCTAATTTGTTTCTATATAATTCGGTCAATGCAGAACCTTTGATAGGCAAATATTCACCCACTGCTACATGCCCTATTCTGCGCAATTGATCTTTTACTTGTTGCTCTTTATATTGTAATTGTAATTCATAGGGAAGCATTTGCCATTTACAACCACCACAAATACCAAAGTGTTCACAAAAAGGTTCAACCCTGTTTTCCGAATATTTTGTAATTTGATTAACTCTTGCTTCGGCCCAATCTTTTTTATTTTTGTACACAAACACATTGGCAACATCGCCAGGTACTGCCCCTTCTACAAAAATGACTTTTTCGTTGTGCCGGGCAATGGTTTTGCCTTCGGCGGCATACGACTCAATCATTAAATCATTGATGACAAATTTTTTCTTTCTCGACATAATAAAAAGTACAATTAGTAACAGTGTTGCAAGTTAAGGTGTCAATATTAATTGCATCAATTTTGAGTTAAAAAAAGGTAAACTATAACAAAGTGTTAATCCTTTTGAAATGCTAGACTTTCAATTTTTTTAAAACGTCTCCATGTAGTAATTTCACCCCTCATAATTCAAAAAAATAGTTTTTTATGAAAAAAATATTTCTTTCGTTATTCATTTTAATTGCATCATACATTCAAGTAAATGCAAAAGATGGTTACTCAATAAAAGCAAAATTTACAGACCAAAAAGATACCATGGTTTATCTCTGTAACTACTATGGAAAAGCATCAAATGTGTATCGAGTAGATTCGGCCAAATTAAATAGCAATGGTGAAGTCACATTTAAATCAGCTAAAAAAATTGTAGGGGGGATTTATTCAATCTTATTTTATGATAGAACGACGAATGTAGAATTTATTTTAAATAATGGAGACGATCTTTCATTTGAAACTACCCGTTCTAATATTTATCAAAGCATAGTATTTAAAGGCACTTCAGAAAATATAGATTTTTATGATTACCAGCGTTTCTTGGTAAAATATGGTGCTGAATATCAAAAAATAGAAGGACAATTGGTATTGGCAAAAAATAAAAAAGATACGACTGCTGTATATGAAAAATTAAAAGTGAAAGGGAAAGAATTACAAGATTATCGAGAAAATATAATCGCTAAAAAACCTACTTCATTTTTAGCTAAATTATTTAATGCGGTAAGTGAACCTGAAATTCCAACTGTATTGCCAACAAATCCAGATGGAACAAAAGATTCCTTGTATCCAAGAAATTTTTATAAAGGACATTTTTGGGATAAATATGATTTTAGAGACGACCGGTTAATATATTCTCCATTATATGAATCTAAATTAGAAAACTATATGTCTAAATTAGTGATTCCAACCCCAGATTCAGTAGAAAAAGAATGTGATATGATTTTACAAAAAGCAAAAGGAATGGAGGAAACGTTTAAATACTCATTGTGGTATTTAACCCTTTGGACAGAAACCAGCAAAATAATGGGCATGGATGAGGCTTTTGTTTACTTGGTAGAAAATTATTATATGAAAGGGTTGGCTCCATGGACAGACTCTGCCCAATTAGCAAAATATGTAGACAGAGCTCGAAAAATTGCGCCCAATATGATTGGTCAACCTGCTATGGATATAAGAATGATGGATACTTCTGGTATCAACGTTTTACCTTTATCTGCCGTTAAAGCAAATTATACTATTTTGATATTCTGGTCTCCAACTTGTGGACATTGCCAAAAAGAAATGCCCATATTTGATTCGTTGTACAAAGCAGCATTAAAAAAATACAATGTAAAAATATATGCTGTTGAAGCAGATGGCGAAACAGACAAATGGAAAAAATTCATTTCAGACAATAAATTAGGAGAGGGTTGGGTGCATGTTCATGATCCAAATCACACGTCTAATTTTAGAGCTTTTTATGATGTGTATAGCACGCCAACCTTATATCTATTGGATGAAAATAAAGTTATTCGTGGTAAGCGAATAGATCATACCAATGTTTTGGGGCTCATTGAATGGCTAGAAAAAAAGAAAAAAACAAATAAATAAAAGAAGTAAATTCGCAATCTCAAACATTAAAATAAAGTCGTAAAATTTATTATGAAAAATATTCTTAGTTTAAATCTGTTACTTTTAGCTTTAATCACTTCTTTTACTATAGATGCTCAAAAAAAGGAGGATGTATTATTTACCTACGGAGGGAATGCAGTAACTAAAAAAGAGTTTTTGAGAATGTACACCAAAAACATTAACAATCAACAACCCGATTTTAGTGAAAAAGCGGTAAGAGAATATTTAACGCTATATAGTCGTTTTAAAATGAAAGTAGCGGAAGCAAATGCCTTAAAAATAGATACCTTAGCAAACATTGAGTCAGAATTGAGTACTTATAAAAAACAATTGGCAAAGACATATTTGACAGACGCTGAAATGAAAAATAAGTTGTTGAAAGAAGCCTATGAACGCTCAAAGAAAGATGTTAGAGTTGCGCATATACTGATATCAACCCCTCGTAATAATGACGACACCTTAAGTGCTTATCAAAAAATAGATAGTCTTTATAATGCAATCACAGTTAATAATGCCGATTTTTCTGTCATCGCTAGAATGTTTAGTGATGATAAACAATCGGGCTTAAACGGAGGAGATTTAGGATTTATAACGACATTGCAAATTGTATATCCATTTGAAAATGTAGCTTACAATACACCAGTAGATGATGTTTCAAAACCATTCAAAACGATTTATGGTTATCACATCATTAAAAAATTAGAAGAAAGACCAGCAAGAGGTGAAATTCAAGTTGCTCAAATTTTGGTTAATGTGAAAAAAAGTGCTGGAGAAGCAGGAGATAAAATAGGCAAAGCTAGAATCGACTCGGTATATACGTTGCTAAAAAATGGAGCGTCATTTGAAGCCATGGTAGAAAAATATTCTGATGATAAATTTTCATTGAATTCGAAAGGGGTGTTGCCAACTTTTGGTGTAGGACAAATGTTACCTGTATTTGAAGATGCCGCATTTAGTTTAAAAAAAGCAGGCGATATTTCACAACCTGTAAAAACAGAGTATGGTTATCATATCATCAAATTAATTAGCAAAACGCCTTTAAAACCTTTTGATTCTGTTAAAACAGATTTAGGAAAAAGAATTGAAAAAGATAGCAGAACAGATATTGCTCGTTTGGAATATACAGAAAAAGTAAAAGATAAATTAAACTTTAAAGAATACCCGATTGCGTTAAACGAAATAATCGCTGCAATTAGTGACTCTACATTAATGAATGGTACGTACAATGCAAATACATATGCTAAGTATAAAAAGCCATTGTTTACAATGACGAATGTAGAATTTACCCAAGCTGATTTTGCCAACTATTTAGAAGCATTTACCAAAGCAAAAATGTACGGAAAAAAAGAGTCTACTTTACGTTCGTTATATAAAAACTATGCTGATAAAGCAATGAATGATTTTCAAGAAAACAGATTGGTTGATGACAATGAAGACTATAGAAATTTATTGACAGAATATAGAGATGGTATTATGTTGTTTGAATTAACTGATAAATCTGTATGGTCTAGAGCCTCTGTGGATACAACAGGCTTAAATGAGTTTTATACAAATAATAAATGGAACTATCAATGGGGATCATCTATAAAAGGAACTATTTATAAAGCCAATGATGAAGCAACTGCAATTTTACTAGAGCAACAATTAAATAATCCGAAAAATAAAACTTCTGATGACGTTTTAAAAGCGGTAAGTGAAGCAGGTGCACAAAATAAATTAGTAGCTGAAAATGGAAAATATGAAAAAAGTCGATTCCCAATAACTTTAAACATGATTGCTGGAAAATATTCCCCTTATTATAAAAATGAAGAAGGTACATATACTATATTAAAAGTGGATGAAGTAGATGATGAACCATCCCAAAAAACGTTGAGTGAGGCCCGCGGTTATGTAATTTCTGAATACCAAGAGTATTTAGAAAAAAAATGGATAGCAGATTTAGAAGCAAAATATCCTGTAAAATTGAATGAAAAAGTGATTAAATCAATTATTAAATAATTGACGAACAATTATAAATTGAAAGGCTATCTCAATGAGGTAGCCTTTTTTGTTTATTAAAGTCATTACTATTTTAAAAAATCCTATTCTATTAAATCGGATTGATCATTATATTTATTCAAAAATTAGCTACCAAATACTTTTTTTAATAAACCAGTAATTTGTGCTGCAGGATTTGTACGAATATTTGCTTCTTCTTGTGCAACTGTTGTAAACAATCCAGCCAGAGCTCTTTCTGTTACATAACCGGTTAAATCGGTGTTTACTTTTTGACGAGATATAGGTAATTTGTTGTAGGTAGTAAAAATAGATTGCCATAAAGCTGGTGCATTTACTCTCGCTAATGATTTTTCTATCACAGGTCTAAATGCTTGTGTCAATGCAGCTGTAGTAGTTTGTTTTAAAAAGTTAGTTGCGGCATTGTTTCCACCTCGTAAAATTGTTAATCCATCATTGATATTCATGTTGGTAATTGCATTGATAAATATTGGTACGGCTTTACCTGAAGCATCTTCAGCAGCTCTGTTCAAACTTAATATTAATTGATCACATTGTTTATTAAAACCAAATTGACGAAGCGTAGTTTCAATTTTAGAAACTTCTTTTGGCATTAAAATTTTTATTAATTGATTTCCAAAAAAACCATTGGCAACATTTAATTTTTTTGAAGAGTTTTGTGCGCTGATTTTTAAGGCTTCCTTTAATCCATTGACAACTTCTGTATTGGATACATTCGCTCCTAGACCACCTAAAATAGTTCCTTGATTTTGTTGACCACCAGATTGATTGTTTAAAACTTTATCGGCATTTTTTAATATATTTTTTAATGTTTGTGCCTGAGCATATTGGCTAGCTATTGCAAAACCAACCAGTAGAATGTATTTTTTCATATAATATTGTTTTTAAAAACCATAGACTATTAGAATTTGATAAAGTTAAGTCTTATTTATTGCTTTATTATTTTTTGTTAAAAAACTCCATTACTGATTCTCATATTGGCAAACAGTATCTTTATTAACTATTCAAAATATACTGTTGATACTAATTAATTTGTTATCAAATTAAATCCTTTACAAACCAAAAATCCGTTTGAGGAGTTGTTCCTAAAGGAAAATCATTTTCTTTGCCAGTATTTACAAAGCCTAATTTTTCATAAAACCCCCTGGCTCTGAAATTATATTCCCATACACTGAGGTACATTTTTTCGTAGTTTCTTTCTTTCGCAAAATCAAAAGCAAACTGCATTAAGTCTGTGGCTACATGTGTACCATGATATTCTTTTAATACATATAATCGAACGAGTTCAATGCATTTAAATGCCTTCAAATCTTCAAAAGGGTATTCATGAATTTCGTTGATACGAATATAACCTTTCGCAATACCTTCTTCTTCCAAGAAAAAGAAATTATCATTTTCATCTTGCAAATCGATTTTACATTGTTCTAAATTAAAAAATTTATGTAATACAAATTGCATGTCTTCTTTGGTGCAGGTTCCACCAAATGTGTCGTCAAATGTTTTAACACCAATGGTATGTAAAAGTGCTGCATCGTTGATGTTTCCTTTTCGAATCATATTTCAAATATAAAAAAAATGGAACACATCGTTGCATTCCATTTTTTTAAATTATATTCTTGTATTCATTTATAATCCACACATATCTTCAGGTTTTACCCATGCATCAAATTCTTTGTCTGTAACATACCCTAATTTTACGGCCATTTCTTTTAATGTAGTTCCTTCTTTATGTGCTTTTTGAGCAATTTCTGCCGATTTATAATAACCAATTTTTGTATTCAATGCGGTTACCAACATCAATGAATTGTCTAAATGTTTTTTAATATTAGCTTTTATTGGTTCTAATCCAACGGCACATTTATCATTAAATGAAACACAACCTTCACCAATTAAACGAGCACTGTGTAAAAAGTTATAAATCATCATTGGTTTAAAAACATTCAATTCAAAATGACCCATGCTTCCTCCTACTGAGATGGCTACATCGTTTCCCATCACTTGTGCAGCAATCATCGTTAACGCTTCACATTGTGTAGGATTTACTTTTCCTGGCATGATAGAACTTCCTGGCTCATTATCTGGAATAAAAATTTCACCAATTCCAGAACGAGGTCCTGATGACAACATACGAATATCATTTGCAATTTTCATCAATGAAACCGCAACTGTTTTCAATGCACCATGCGCTTCTACGATGGCATCGTGTGCTGCCAATGATTCAAATTTATTTTCTGCTGTAACGAAAGGAAGTTTAGTTAATTTTGCAATGTGTTTTGCTACATTTTTTGCATAATTTTTTGGTGTATTAATTCCAGTTCCAACGGCAGTTCCACCCAATGCCAATTCGCTTAAATGAGCCAATGAATTTTTGATAGTTTTTAAACCATGGTCTAATTGAGAAACATATCCACTAAATTCTTGTCCAACAGTTAGTGGGGTAGCATCCATGAAATGAGTACGTCCTATTTTTACCACATGCATAAATTTCTTCGATTTTTTATCTAATGTATTGCGAAGTTTTGTGATGCCCGGTATAGTGGTTTCCATGAACATTTTATAGGCAGCAATGTGCATTGCAGTTGGAAAAGTATCATTGCTACTTTGGCTTTTATTGACATCGTCATTAGGGTGTAAAAACTTTTCTTTGTCTTTTAATTTACCTCCCATCAACACATGCCCACGATAAGCAACTACTTCATTTACATTCATGTTGCTTTGTGTTCCACTACCTGTTTGCCATACCACTAATGGAAATGCATCAGCATGCTTTCCTTCTAAAATTTCATCACATACTTTGCCAATTAATTCGCATTTTTCTTTCGACAAAACCTTGGCTTCCATGTTGGTGATAGCTGCTGCTTTTTTCAAATAAGCAAATGCCTCAATAATTTCTTTTGGCATTTTGTTAATGTCTTGTGCAATTTTAAAATTGTCGATAGAGCGTTGTGTTTGCGCTCCATAGATGGCATTCATTGGTACTGAAACCTCACCCATCGTGTCTTTTTCGATTCTGAAACTCATTGTTTATTTTACCGCTGGGAACATAAGATCGCAGAGGATTTTTTTAATTTTAAAAAATAATTTTGCAAATTTAAAACTTATATACGATTCTTTTAAATTCTAGTTTTAAAAAAATGTTGATTCATAGAAGAAACCGTATTTTCATAATTGTTAAATACTCCAACTTACACTTCCATCTTTTTCATCTTTCAATTGAATGCCAGCTTCCTGTAATTTATTTCGAATGGCATCGCTTGTAGAAAAATCTTTTTTCACTTTTGCTTCTTTGCGAATATCAATTAATACATTCATCACATCATTCATTTTAGAAGAAGTATTTTCTGTTAAGGGTTTTAAACCAAAAACATCAATCAAATAATTATTCATTGTTTTTTGCATGAGTGTAATAGATTCTTTACTAACTTCTGCTTGTTTGATTTGACCACCTTTTATTGAATTAATAATTGTTGCCATTTCAAATAAATTAGCAATTACACGAGCTGTATTAAAATCATCATCCATAAATTCTTTGCAAGAAGAGGCTAGATGCTGGATGTCAGATGTCAGTTTATGGTTTGTTGTATTTTGTTCGCTGCCAACTGCCAACTGCCAACTGTCAACTATTGCAAGTGCATCCATCAATTTCTTCAAACCTTTTTCTGCATCTTGTAAACCTTTAATATTGATGTCTAATTCGGAAGAATAGTGTGTTTGTAAAAACAAAAATCGCACTACCGAAGGAGAATAACCTTTGTCTAAAAGCGGATGATTTCCTGTTACGAATTCCATTGGAAGTATAGAATTACCAAATGACTTACTCATTTTTTGACCATTAAAATTAAGCATATTCGAATGCATCCAATATTTTGCACCACCATGTCCACAATAGCCATTATTTTGAGCAATTTCACACTCATGATGAGGAAATTTTAAATCCATGCCACCACCATGAATATCAAAATCTTTTCCTAAATATTTGGTACTCATAGCAGAACATTCTAAATGCCAACCAGGAAAACCCATGCCCCAAGGTGAACGCCATTGCATAATATGTTCTGGACTTGCTTTTTTCCAAAGGGCAAAATCTATTGCATTTTGTTTTTCATCTTGCCCATCTAAATCTCTGTAACCAGCAATTAAGTCATCGATATTTCTACCAGATAAAATACCATAATTATTGTTTTCATTGTATTTTTTTACATCAAAATAAACATTGCCATTCACTTCATAGGCAAATCCGTTTTTGATCAGTACTTCAATCATTTCAATTTGCTCAATTAAATGGCCTGTAGCTGTTGGTTCAATTGTGGGTGGATGTGTATTGAACATTTCCATTACTTGATGAAAACCAACCGTATATTTTTGTACAATTTCCATAGGCTCCAAGCTTTCTAACTTGGCTTGAGACTCCATTCTGTTAACTCCTTCACCTCTATCATTTGTTAAATGTCCTGCATCGGTAATATTTCGAACATATCGTACTTTATAACCACAAAATGTTAAATAACGATAAATCATATCGAAGGATGTAAATGTTCTAACATTGCCAATGTGGGCATCACTATATACGGTTGGACCACAGACATACAATCCTACATGAGGTGCATTTATTGGTTCAAACTTTTCTTTTTTTCTGGTAAGTGAATTATAAATGTGTAAATCAGACATATTGCAAATATAAAGAGAGTTGACGGATGTCGGACGAGGGATTTGAGGTTTTTGTAATTTAACCTAATATAAAAAAAGCGACTCCATTTCTGAAGTCGCTTTGATAAGCATATGAATGCAACAAATTATTTTTGTATGGTGAACTTTTGAACTGTGCGTTCGCCATTTGAAATCATTTCTAAGATATACATTCCTTTAGAAAGATTATTTACATCAAATGTCATTTTATTTTCTCCTTCCATAGTAGTTACTTTTTGAGTACTTACTTTTTGGCCGAGTGAAGTATAGATAGTAGCAACAACATTTACATTCGCTTCTTCAAAATATGAAATTGTAACGTTATCTGATGCTGGATTTGGATAAATATTGAAAGCAGGTTTTGAAGTGAACTGATTCTCTTCTTCTACTTTCCAAGTTGTCGCACTGGTACTGGCATTTAATGTATAACAATTTGTAGCACTATATGCGCCATTATAACCATACACGTATATATAGTAAGTAGCTCCAGTAGTTGCAGTGTTGTATTTAATGGTTTCAGTTGTTGTTCCACTGGCAGCAGCTGTTGACAATAAAGTGCCATTTGCATTGTATAAACTAACATCATAATCAAAAGGCAATGTACTAAGCGTTACTTTCAATTTAGGTGCAGCAGTTGTCGTTACAATTTTGAAGTAATCTTTGTCTGTGCTTGTTGCAAGCATTGAGGTAATGTTGGTATTAATAGCTATAGAAGTAGCTGTATTCCTTGTATTATTTGACTCATAATTATTTGTACATGTTACACCACTAGCGGTTGTAGTAAATGTAGAAGCTATATAAGAACTTGTTCCGCTTGCACAAACTGCTTGAACTTGGAAATTATATGTTGACCCTGGAGTTAAACCTGTAATCGCTTTTGAATTAGTTGTAGCGGTAGTTGTAGTCCAAGTAGTTGCCGTGCTTAATTTGTATTGAATGTTATAGCTGGTAGCTCCTGAAACTGCTGTCCAACCTAAGGTAGCGCCTGTTGTAGTAATTGAAGTGGCTGTTAAACCTGTTGGATTTCCACAAGTAGCTGCAGTGGCCGTTGTAAAGCTAGAGGCTACATAAGAACTTGTTCCGCTTGCACAAACTGCTTGAATTTGGAAATTATACATAGAGCCAGCGGTTAATCCGGTTAATGTAGATGAAGTGGTAGAAGCAGTTAATGTAGTCCAAGTAGTAGCCGTACTTAATTTATATTGTACATTATAGCTAGTAGCCCCTGAAACTGCTGTCCAACTGATTGTTGCACCCGTTGTTGTAATTAAAGAGGAAGACAACCCTATTGGATTTCCACATGTTGTAACGCTTGGAGCATTACATCCATTTGATGTGGCTAAAGAAGCTCTAGATCCACCAGCAGCAAATAGTGCACTGAGTCGTGTTTTTTGGCCAGTTGTAAACATATACATACAAGCATCATTTGTGTAATCCATGTAATTCATAAACAAGTCACCATTGGGACCATTTGAACAAGATATTTGAGGGAATGTAGGACAACCATAGTTTTCATCTGCTTGATTAGGGGTATCAGCAACTAAATCATCTCCAGTGCATGCCGTTCCATCATCACCCCAAATATGATATAAGTTTAGCCAATGTCCTACTTCATGAGTAGCCGTTCTTCCTTTGTTATATGGTGAAGCAGCCGTTCCCATTGTACCTAAAGCAGTATAGTTAATTACTACGCCATCAGAAGCAGCAGGGCCTCCTGGAAATTGAGCATATCCTAAAACACCTCCACTTAAGTTACAAACCCAAATGTTTAAATATTTGTTTCTATCCCAAATGTTATCTCCACCTTGAGCAGTATATTTTACGCCATCGTTTGTTGAAAATGAAGTGGTGGTAGTGCTTTTACGTACAATCCCTGTCGTGGCTAAGCCAGCAGGATCTTGTTGTGCTAAGCAAAATTGAATTTCACAATCCGCAGCTAATCCTGTAAATGCAGCAGGCAATAGAGAAATATCGGTATTTAGCTTTCTAAAATCAGCATTCAAAACGGTTAATTGTGATTGTATTTGAGCATCTGTAACGTTTTGTACTGTTGTATTATAAACAACATGAAATACAACCGGTATAGTTACTACTGCTCTTTTGTGACTGGAAGGGTTATTTTCATAATTGGCAGTTTGTGTTTCAATTAATTGTCTTTGTTGTGCAAACGAAGGGTTGTTCTGCAACATTTCGTGGTAATGGTCTGCAGAACCACATTTTCTTTGTGCCATTATGTTCAAAGAAAATAACAATGTCATTGATAAAATAGAAAAGAGTATTTTTCTCATTTTTATTAATTTTAATGGTAAATGTAAAGGTTTTTTTTAAAAATCACCTAATTATAAAATAATACAATAGGCAATTGAACTATATACTATACAAATTTCTTGCCAAAAATAAAAGGCTGCCCATTTGGACAGCCTTTATTTGATAAAATATTTCATTATTTAGACCATGTATAAACATGTTGGTTAATCCATAACCAAAACGCCCCATCGGCTATAAAGGCAATGGTGAACCAAATAAATAAAGTCAATGGAATTAATATCATCATAATCATTGATTTTACTTCATCACCTAGGTGCATGAAAATAGAAACAATTAAGCCTGCTTTTAACAATGTCATTAAAATGAAAATAATATTATACGCAGTTTTTAAACCACCTTCTGCATGGCTGTAATGAGAATATAGTCCAATTCCTACTTCAATCAAGGTAATTAATGTAAGATAAGCCGTTATTTTCCAGATATTTTTTACTTTAGATTTGCTTTCTGCTGAGTTAATATCACCATGGTGAGCATTGTATAATCTTGATTGGTCTGATTCGTAATCGCTAAAGTGCATATTTTAATAATTATTAGTTGTTAATGTTTAAGTTTATATTTTTTGATAGAGCATTATAGTAAGTAGAAACAAGTGAATACGAATACCCAAACTAAATCTACAAAGTGCCAATAAAGACCTACTTTCTCAACCATTTCATAGTGTCCTCTTTTTTCGTAAGTTCCATTGATTGTATTTAATAAAATAATGATATTCAATACCACACCTGATGCTACGTGTGCACCATGAAACCCTGTGATAGAAAAGAAAAAGTTGAAAAACTTATGCGCTGCATCAGCACTTTCTCTGGTTACAAATTCAGCACCTTCTTTTGCTGTCAATGCAGCTATGTGACTGTGATTGAATAAATGAGGTAATACTTCTGCACCTTCCCCATTTCTGAATGAACCCCATAATGTTCCATTGTGGTGAAATAAATGCATCCACTCCCAAGCTTGACAAGATAAGAAGGCAATTCCACCTAAAATGGTCCAAAGCATCCATTTGATTACTTGTTTTTTATCGTTGCAATGACCTGCATGTACTGCTAAAACCATTGTTACCGAGCTGATAATCAAAATAAAAGTCATTAAACTTACAAATGCCATGGGTGCTCCGCCATTCGGTGCAAACCAAGGGAAAGAAGCAAAAACTTCATTTGAATCGGGCCACAAAACACTTGCAAAACGAGTGGTTCCATAAGAAATAAGAAATGCGCCAAACGTGAAGGCATCACTCATCAAGAAAAACCACATCATTATTTTTCCATAACTTAATTGGAATGGACTTTGACCACCACCCCATGCTTGTTTTTTATCTATTGCTGCTGTACTCATCGTGTTTTTTATTCTATTATTTTTGATTTATTAAGAAAAAGAGAAACAAATATATCCAAAGCACATCAACAAAATGCCAATAAGTGCCTAAAATTTCTAATCCGTTGCTACTTAAATTATTATTTTTAATTCTGTGTTTGATTACAAAATTCATAATGATCATTGCGATAACACCCCCTAACATGTGCAAAATATGCACACTAGAGATTACATAAATAAAACTACCGGAAACACCTTCTGCAGAACTCGCTAAGTTTAAACCTGCTTGGTGCATTTCGGCAAATCCCATCAATTGAAGAACCATAAATGCAATGCCTAAAAGAGTAGTGGCATTGAATAATAATTTGAATTTTGTGAAATTGCTTTTTTTAAATTCTTTAATAGCTAAAAACATCGTGAAGCTACTAGCGATAACCACTCCTGTGGAAATCCAAAAAGAAGTTGGCATTGAAAATAATAGCCAATTGCCTTGTGCCTTTCGTACTAAAAAAGCACTCGTCCAACCAGCAAACATCATACAAATACTCGCGATTCCTATCCACATCAATAGTTTGTGTGGATGAATTTTTTGGTTTTGTGTAGAAATTGTAGACATGATTCTTATACCTTTCTTTTAAAAGTAAGCAAATTTAACAATCTTAATTGTAGATTCACAAAAATTTGCTGATTTTATTACGAATTTTTAGGGTTATTTTTAGAATAAGCTATTATTGATATTTATTTATTTCAACGTTACTCCGAAAACATCCTCAAAATGGGTTTTAATTTTTTCTTCTACTTCGTTTAGATTCACTTCTTTTCCCAATTCTTTGGCCATACTGGTCACTTGCTTGTTTTGTATGCCACAAGGAATGATTAAATTAAAATATTCTAAATCGGTATTTACATTTAAGGCAAAACCATGCATGGTTATCCAACGACTGGTTCGTACG
>Ga0114980_10001313_pt1 | contig 17812 bp, 38 predicted proteins | sample S_140806_EF_Meta_FD_87018 | JGI IMG/M metagenome (GOLD analysis project Ga0114980, IMG submission 87018) | Freshwater microbial communities from Lake Simoncouche, Canada to study carbon cycling - S_140806_EF_MetaG | ecosystem: Environmental > Aquatic > Freshwater > Lake | place: Lake...
AGACATCGATGCCGCCCAGAAGCAACAACTGGCTTACGCAAGCTACCAAGCACACGCAGAAGAGGCTTGGAGTGATGCCACCAGAGAGAATCCAGACTTAACGCAACAAGATAAGAATGCGTGGAAAATAAAGTGGGCACAAAGCCAGCCAGCGTCATTCCACGAAATGGTTCAGAAAACTGCCTTAACATACCTCTTTGACTATAACAACGTCCCAGCGTGGCTAGATGGGGATAACGCTGGTGTGTTTAAGAAGCTGATGCAGGCTTCCGTTTTCCCATTCTTCAAATTCTTGTACAATTTAGCAAGACAGGCCGTGAAGTTTGTTCCTTACTCAGCGTATAAGGCAAATGCAATAAACCTCCCGTTCAAACTGATTGGCTATGGAGTCCAGAAGTTGGGAGCAAAGGAGACTGGCGAAAAGATCGGCTCATTCGCCCGTGCGGAATCCACCCCGCAAGAGAGGGCAGACGCAATATCTAACCTTCTACTTATGGCGGGTATATTCGGATTAGGTGCGGCGCTTGGGCTTGGGGATGATGATGAAGATCCATTGATCGGATCTGATTTTGACGAAGAGGGTAAACAAAAAGACGCAGCACAAAGAGCCGGCGGGAGGCTTAACGTGTCGAAGGTTGGCCGTATCGTACTCGCATTCTTCAGAATGAAGGGAACGCCTTTATACCAAAAAGTCAATACAGATGAGGACGCATACCTTAGGATGCGTAACTATCCATACATCCGTGAAGCGATGATCGTTGGAAACATTTCTCGGTTGCTACGACTCAGGGCAATCTCGGTAGGAAACCTTAACGCCCTTTCCACGGAAACAACTGAAGACGACTTGAAGATCGAGGGGCCATCGAGCGAGGGTGCATTAAGAGCTTTGATCCAGCGCAGAGAAGCGGAACTGTCGCAGGAATTAAGTTCTATGCTTACGGATTACGCAACCCTTGGTATTGCAGGCAAGATGGTGGTTGGTGCTGTATACGGAATGAGTAGCCCATATGATATCGGCAAGGCTACGTCTTGGAAGATTGGTGAGTCATTGATGGATCTTGTATCCTCTGGGGTAGCCCCAGTAGCTGCACGTAATTTTGCAAGAGACCTAGCAGACCCTATCGCACGAAGGAATAGGCCGTCAGCCGCACTTGCGTACGAGGGCGGGTTTGTTGATGCAATTAAGAATGCGACCCCATTCCTATCAAGGTCGCTACCCCCACAAGGCGATGTTAAGACAAGGACATATGACCCATTAAACCCCAAACAGGCTGTTGATATGGCTGGCCTTGCGGATCTAGGAATTGAAGACTCGCTCAAAATGTTTTCCGACGAAAAGGGCAAGCTAAAAGTATCTTACCCAGATCCTTTCGCCGTTAGGAAACAAAGCAGGATAGCAATTTTAGCAAGAGGCATAGCAGGGCTTAATGTTGTTAAGGTTAAACGCAAAAAAGAGGACATGGAAAATCCTTGATGTTAAAAATAAACAAGATAGGATAAGCCACACCCATGAGCGAGTTGCCATCAATCATAGAAAACCTTGTAAATCAGCCTCTTACGATCAGCAAGAAAGAGGAAGAGGTTGTTCAACCGCCATATTCAAGCCTAATTTTAAGGTCTGAGCAGGAAAAACGGGTTGTCGAACGCATCTGCAAAAAGATCGAAGACCTACAAAGAACACGCAGGGACTGGGTTGAGAAACGCAATAGCTACGTAGCTCAGCACCACAACGACTTCGATTGGCGTGTGAAAGAAGGAAACATCTTCAGTAAGAGTAATCTTACATTCAATCTTTCCAGGCGAGTTGCAACTGCGGTGAGTGCCCAACTCATTAAAGGATTTGTTGGTAAAGACCCATACTTTAACGTGAAGGCAATAGGTTCTGAAGATGAGCAACTTGCACGTGAAGTTGAGCGTATGGCCAGATATAAACTTGGAAGATCGAAGCTAAAATCTGCTATCACAGAGGCCATTGAGGACGCACTAGTAGTCGGTGAGGCTGTAGTTAAAATCACACACGCCGATGACGCTATGTTCTTTAAGCGGTCTGGGGCAATCTTAGTTGACGGGGCTGGAATGCCTATCACCACACCAGACGGAGATATAATCTTCGAGGGAGAACCATTCGCACAAGACCCAGCTACAGGCCAGATCGTGCTTGCTTCAGATAGACGTGTGATTATCCCGATGGACTACCGATACGAGATGGGCGTGCAAGCAGGCCGTAAAACGATCTACAAGGGTACTGACGTGCGTGTTCTGCATTATGCAGACTTCCTCTGCCCTCTTAACGCAGCAGACATCCACGAGGCTGATTTCTGTGCTCATCTGTATGACCAGAGGCTCAATGCTGTAGCCCGTAAATGGATCTACTCGATTGCACCAGATGCAGTCGATACACCTGCAAAAAAGGCATTCCTGAAAGAACTCGCCCGTAGGATCAATAATCTAAAGAGCGAGACAAGTCTCCCCAAATCAGAGGAGAAAAAGTCCGTGTTTAGGAACGGAGAAATCGAAGAGCCGAACGACCACGACGTATCCGTTGTACAGCTTGCAGAGGTATATATGCGTGAGGACGTAGACGATGACGGGGTATTTGAAGATGTCTATATGGTGGTAGACCTAAAAAACAAGGTTGCACTTTTTTATGACTACACAGCGAATATCACACCTGATGGTCGCCGTCCGTTCGAGGTTGTGCGTTGTACCCCAGCCAGACACCGCTGGTACGGACTATCCGAATACGAGGTTAATGCCTCTCGTCAGGAGTTTGTAGACTGGGCATTTAACCGATTAGTGTACGAGAATAGCATCACAGGTGCTGTCCGTGGATACGACCCGAATGCGGCAGAGGAGTGGGAGACGGAAGAGCCTCAAGCTGGAGACAAGCTGTACCGCATCAGAGATCCAGAACGATTTAAGAATGGTATTATCACCCTGCAAGTACCGCCAGTAAGCGACAACCTATGGCAGTTTGCCGAGTACCTAATGCAGAACGCCCAGCTTGATTCTGGTAATGTTCAGCCGGGAGAACAGCAACTTGCTGGCGTTCCAGCAGCCAAACTCGCAGCAGGAATTAGAGCCATCGAGCGTGCTTCTGGAACTATTTCTGCCTTGCGTGATATTCGAATTGACCAAGGCGTATCCAAAGTTATTGAAGCGGCGCTTAAATGTATGCTTGCTCACCTAGATCAAGAAGAGGAATACAGTTACTTTGAGGGAAGTAGCAACATAACAGCAAGAATTAGCCGAGAGGATGTCGTTCGGTTGCACTACATGATCGAGACGACAACCGATGTTACAGAGGCAGAAACAGCCCTGCAAAAGTCGACGACAGCAGCGAACCTAGTCGTCCAGTACTACCAGCTTCCTCCGATTGTTCAGCCTAGAGTGACAGCATTCTACGCAGACGCTCTTCGTGCCTTGGACGTAGCAGACCCAGAGCGTGCCCTTGTTCCAGTACAGCCCATGGAGATGATGCAACCCATGCCACAAGAAGGACAACCAAGCGGGCAGATGCAACAGCCTCAATCTGGAATGCAACAAGCACAGCAGGGAGAGGCACAACCAGTTTCAACAGAAATGGCCGGGATGACACAGGGCGTGGCCAATGCGTCCATGGCCCCAAATCAACCAGTAAATATATAGGAGTTATATGCCAAAAGACGAAAAAAACCCAAAATTACGTATGGCCATTGGTGGCCCAAGCGATGTCGAAACCCGTGAGGAATGGAAAGGCCGAAGAATGGCTGAGACAGAGGTGGGCAACCTAAACCGAGCGGAAAAGATCTCCCCAAACCCTGTTAACGAGGAAAAGAATAAAAAGTTCAAAGAACAAAAAGAAAAAGAGCAAATGCTTGAACGGATCAAGGAGCAAAAGAAGTATAAGAGAGATCCGTACGGCGATGCATAAGTTTGGGAAGTGGAAAACTGCACCATATGGAGAACCAGCTAGTACCTGCAGAGGACAAAAGGCCAAGTGCCTATCGGGATGCAATTCCAGGCTCAAGACCCGCCCACGTAACAAGGTCGATGAGGATGTTCCAAAATCACGGAAGCCCATCAAAAGTACTGGACGTAGAGTACGAGGTAATTGAAAAGCCAAAAGGCTTCGATGTTGTAAAGCCGATCACAGATGTTCTGGTAAAGCCAAATGAGTGAGGCGTGGCAACGTAAGGAGGGGCAGAATCCGAAGGGTGGGCTAAACGCCAAGGGCAGGGCATCTTACAATAAAAAGCACGGGGGAAACCTAAAAGCACCAGCCCCAAACCCCAAAAACGAGAAGGATACCAGTAGGCGTAAGTCGTTTTGTGCAAGAATGAAGGGCATGAAGGAAAAGTTGACAAGCTCAAAGACTGCAAAAGACCCGTTTTCACGCATCAATAAATCCTTGCGTGCTTGGAACTGCTAGGCTAGAACCTTTGTATGCCTCGATTCGTTACAAACAACCCAGGACTCGCCGAATCTAATGTTGGCGACAAGTCTTATCGATCCGATTTTACAAGCACAGCATCGCTGAAGCTGGCCGATGCCAATTCTACTCGGACTATGGTCACGATCTTTGTGGAATCCGAAACTCTTTATGTCCTTTTTGGTGCAGGAACTGCTAGTACCACAAATTATAGCCTGAAGCTTACCGCCAATGACTATTTAGAGATCCCTAGAGAGATGTATGACGGCGAGATTACTGCCATTTTTGTCGGTGCAGGAACAGCCAGAGTAACCGAACTCTACGAGTAAAAAAATGCCTCTTACGCAAGGGCAAGGCAATACAACGATTTCCGGAGTCTCAGGGCTTGAGGCCGCACTCTCGAAAATCTATTGGACAATTTCGATGTCACACACATCGACATCCAGCCTGTCTACGTCCCCAACGGACAGCACAAGATATTTTGGAAACCCAAACGCAAATGCGGCAGTTACGACTTCTTCGGAAAGGGCGTTTGGATTTCCGTTCTCTGGGAAAATTATTGCGGCAATATCAACGGCTTTTACAGGAACTACTGCCGCCGTCGGAACGGCAAACACTACTGGCGCAATCTCGATTCAGAATAGAACTACATCCACATTCTCAGATTTGGGAATTTCAGGGTCTAACCAGCATGTGTATACCTCCCTCAATTCTCCCGATATCAAAAGGGCGACAGGATTGAATATCACAGTAAACGCAACCGATGCATACAACCTTCGTGTAATTATACCAGGACACTCAACAACCAACGCAAGCGGAATTAGCCATCACATCACGCTTTTTGTAAAAGAGTAGTATGCCACTTTACTCGCATACTTTACCCCGAGGGGTAAAATCAAGAGTAAAAAGACGTTCAATCGCATTAGTAGGTTGCTCAAATGAAGATGCACGTGTTTGGATCTACGGCATAAACGGAGCTTGGAATTATGGCCCACGAACACTTACCCGCGTCTCGGATCGTCGCTACGAATACGGCTCCGAAGTGGTGCTTCACAGCGGAACTACATGGGAGTATTATTACCAACACCCCGGCGAAGCGAAGGTTTCGATTGAAATAGTTACGGGCAACCAGCTTTGGCCTTGGCTTGTTCCGTGGGTCGACTTTACAGCCCAGAAGCTTTGTCTGCCGCCGACATACCAAGCCTTCGACCCAGGAATTGTTTATAATGTCGGAGATAGAGTGACCCTTGACGGGGTTAATTATGTTTGCCTCGTTAACGCAGGTAGTCTTGGGTATGGCCCCTATGGTGGCTTCTTGGATGGTAGTGCTAACGGCATAATCTATTGGTCTGCAGAATAATAAATAAAATAAGGAGGTATAAAATGAAACCTTGGGAAAAGAAGAATCCAAAAGAAGGCAAGTCTAAGAAACTCACACCTGCCCAGAAGCAACAAGCTAAGGCTAGTGCCAAAAAGGCTGGAAGGTCGTACCCCAATTTGGTTGACAATATGAAGGTATCTCGCAAAGATCCTTTTGCGTGATTTTAACATCTTCACACAAAGATAACGCCCCTAGTGCAAGACAGCGACTTGTCTATATCTCACAGCTACAGAACCATGAGGGTTTTAAGTGGCTTTGGGGTCATGTCGAGGCCATTGTCGAGAGGGAGAGGGTTGCTGCTCTTAGCGAAGCTACTGATGACACCGAAAGAGCAAAAGTGCTTGCCAGGTACTGGGGAGCCAATACGATATTCAACTTACCAGAAGCGTTAGAAAGGGCGGCGAAACAGCAACTTATGAAGGAGGACAAATGAGAACACTTAAAATCACAGCAAAAATTAAATCACACATCAACAGGCTATTGTACCGGCTGTTTGAATCCTTGGGCAAACGCTGGTTCACACACGTTGTCTACTCGTATTGCGGAGATAATGTTGATGGTGTTGTATTTGCGACAGATATGAACACTTTGATAAAGCTCCGCAGAATGAAGTTACGCCCAGGCCGGGCCTTGATCCGTAACTAGATTAAATCACACATATGAGAGCCTTGGCTTGGACTCTTTACTGGATCGGTGACTTAATATCCAACACTATGCTTCGGTTTGGCTGGGGCTACAGGATTTACAACAAGGTTATGACTTGGTCTCTGAGGTTCGATAAAAACGACGAGATTTGGAAGAGGGTTAAGTGAAGACTATCTTGGTCGTGATTGGCCTTATAGGCCTAGCGTATATAGCGTTTTGGGCGTGTGTGATTTTTGTATATGTAGTTGTATGGATCGTCGAGACAATAGCCAAGTTGCTTAAATAGCCTGATCCTCCCCGTCGTCGTATCCTTCGTTCTTATCTTCGTCAAGTATGTCAGCGAACTTTGCTAATGAACGCTTGTCGTCATCTATTGGCCCGCCAAGTTGCTGAAAGTCACACGTCCGTACAGGGGAACAGGTAATATCCAGCAACACGCAAAATGCGACAGGCTTGCTTTCGATATCTGCCCACTTGGGTGTTAGCGGCAAGGCACTAGCCTTTAAGTCTTTAGCTGGGCCATTCTCGATATACATTTTAATGTCACTCGAATTAACGAAGAACCTACAATTAGCACACAGTCTTCCCCTAGCGTCGCCTTGTGTGACTCCCCACTTCTCTGCCTTTGCGTCCCAGAAATCATTGTTTGGTATGCGCGGATCTGCCGGCCCAAGACCCTTTTCACGTATCCCAACTAAGTGATTCTCAATGTTTCTTGAGTTATCCTTTAGTTCCTCTGGGCAAAAGGTTTTGGCTACCTTGCCTGATAGTGGGTCTTTTGATGGCATTTGCCCACAATAAGGCACTAGCTGTTAAAAATCAACGCCAAACCAATAATCACACATACTATCGCTATGGCTGTAAAGATGCTCATACCTTTGAGCAAGAGGCCATTTTCTTCTTGGACTCGTCCCATTTCCAACCCTTGCCACTAGACCTCCATCCCCTGGATTTTGCGTAGAGGATTGACCCATGGTCACACCCCCAGTCCTTGGCAATCTCGTTGATAGACATCCCAGACTCGTATTGAGCCTTCCAGATAGTCCACCTACGCTGAACAATATCTGCACTTCGGTTAGCTGGCTTACTGGAAGCCCCTCCCTTGTACTTTAATTCGTCTGGAATTGGGATTGTAGCACGTTCTGGCATCATCTGAACGGGATCTATGGCTACGTTGATAGAGAGGTCTACAAAGTACTTCTGAAGCCTTTTAGCTATGTCTGCGTAGTCATTAAAGTTCTTTACCGCACCGCCTAGCCTCTTCTCAAGGTCGTTAACCCTGTGGGTAAGCACCATTATGGTGTCCAATTGCTTTTCAAGGGCATCAAGCCTAGAGCCTATGGCTTGCTCGCGGATTATATCCGCATTCACGACCCCCTTTAAGCTATTGACCTCAAATTGAGGCCCACGATCTAAGTTACGTTCGAATGCTTTCAGTAGTGACATTGTGTGTTCTCCTTTTTAGTTCCTCCAAAAGATGCTTAGCGTATTGGCTACCCATCTCGCAACCCTTGATGAATGGATTGCCTTTTTTCCCGAGTTGCCAGTTCGGGTTTTCCTCACGAGAGGAAAGCTTGGTAAGAATTTCCTTAATCTTATCAGTCTTTAAGTGGTTGATTTTCACGTACTTTGCCCTTGGTCAGTTTCTTGTTTTTGTGGCTCAAAAGCTGGACCATTTTCTTAGTAACTGCTTCCTTGGCGTAACCAACTGGCCTCCTAGAACCATACTCCCAACTTTCCCACGTTTTACCAGAGACACCCAAGGCTTGCGACGCTTGTGACATCGTGAGGCCAAGTCCCTTTCGCCAAGCCTTGCACGAACAATCCCAATCGTCGCTCGAAACTTTAGCTCTCTCGTTAGCCATAACCCAAATACAATAAGCGGCATCACTAGAACCGCAATCACAAATAGCCACATCGTCGCAATCCCGATAATTATCAATGACTCGCATATGATTTTAACCATTATTTGAGACCACACGATACTTCGGTGATAATTCTACGTAAGAAGTCAAGCCCTCCACGTACGTCCCTAAGAGCCTCGCCCTCAAGGTGGCTTCGATCCGAGTGTGACTTGATAGTCGTTTTCATATGAGTGATAATGTCCAACGCCCATTGAAGCTGTTGCACTTGCCTGTGTGATTTAGACTTGCTATGGATCTCGGCCCCCTTACTCGGTACCGATTCATAGATTGCTGGAACTTTAACATCATAACCAATTTCTGCGAGTGTGCTGATCATCATACTTGTTTCCTCCTTTTTCTTATTTTGTCAATGACTGATTTACTGCTCTGATTTTTTTGAAGATCGCCTCCGCAACGTGCGGTACGATTGCATTTCCGAGGGCTTTAAGGCGGTCCACCCGATAGGGTATCCCATTAGCCACTCTACAAATGCCGGGTTCAAAGAGCCAGACTGCTTGTCCAAATTGTCCGTCGCTTGGACTGCTACATCGAGGGTGTCCCTCGATATTTTTCCGTCTCTCATTCTCCCACCCACGTAGCCCCCCTTCCCGTCCCTCGACGATGGTGTTGGCCACATCTTGACTGCTGTCTCCAGCGTTGCTCCCCACTTCACTCCCTTGGCCGAGACTCGACTCTTCCCGCTCTTGTCTACGCTTCCCGCAATCGAACCCGTGTGCGGACCACGTGGAGTTGCCGAAGGTGTAGGCCACATCATCACAGACTCGTTTACTGCCTTCACCAGACACCTGAATCTGTTCTCCTTCGGATTCACGTTTGATGCGTTGTCTGCTGTCGGAGTCGGCCACATCTTGGGGTGTACCACTTGCTCCCGAAGATTGCCCGACCTCGTTCTGTTCTTTCTGTTCTTCTGGTTCGTACTGCAATCTTCCGCTGGTCTGCTCGGAAGATGATCCATTGTGTTCGGGGTTGCCCAGAATGCGTGCGATGATCCAGCATCTGTCTCTTCTGTGCGGGGCATCGACACCTGCAGCCGGAATAATAAGCGTTTCGACTTCGTAGCCAATTGCTTCCAAGTCAGAATGCACTTGGTCGAGTGCCAGATTGATGAGACCAAACACATTCTCACCAACGACCCAAGTGGGCTTGGCTTCTTGTATAACTCGGAGCATTTCTGGCCAGAGGTAGCGGTCATCCTCCTTGCCTCGTTGCTTCCCGGCTTGGGAGAATGGCTGACAAGGAAACCCACCTGTGAGCAGTTCGATTTCTCCGTAGGCATCGCCCTTAAACTCTCTGATGTCGTTGACGATTGGGATTTCTGGCCAATGGGTTTTGAGGACTGCTCTGCAGTAGTGGTCTTTTTCGCAGAAGGCTTTTGTAGAGAATCCAGTTCTTCCTGCGGCCAAAGCGAATCCCCCGATTCCTGAGAAGAGGTCAAGATGGCCATTCACGCCCACCTATCCGACACAAGGTTTCCTTCTGTGTCAAATTCCTGCACTTGTGTCATCTTCTGCCCGTCTTTCGAGGCTACGGAGTATACCTTTCGGTTGCCCTTGCCCTTCCTGTACTGCGTGTGCCCAGAGAGTTCGGCTATCTTTCTTGCATACTCACGGCTTACTCCGACATTCCTAGCTATCTCTGCTAGGCTTCTTTTAGCCCCGACCCGCAACGCTTGCTCTATTTTTGCTCTCTTGTGTGATCTTACGTTGCCTTTTCGGTTTCCCCTGGGTTTGAGCTTTGTGTGCTTCCGAAGGTAGTTATACATCGTACCGACAGCCACGCCGTACTCATTCGCTAGAGTCTTTACTGAAACACCAGCTGAATATAAAGCTGTAAGCTTGTCGGAGCTACTTGGGTTTAACTTCATTTAGTCTCCTTGAATATCTTCTCAACTATTTCCTTGGCACGCTTCTCGCCTATCTGGGATGCGTTGTTGGACGCATATGCATGCATTAAGATGACTTGGCACAACTGCCTCATCTGCACTTCGTCAAGTCTTAGGGTTATAGCTGGCTCGGCCTCCACTTGGTGGGCGTGGCTACAAACGGACCACAATATCGCAAGTGCTATTACTTTTCTCACTTCTAATTCCTCCAGAAGTCGATGGACTTCTTTTTGTCGTCTGTCTTTCCAGCGTTAATTACTATGCGTGCCATTCGCATTCCTTGGGCTTGACCTAGCATAAGCAAAGCTCTTGCAAGTAGGTCGTGTCTTTCTGTGAATGTCTTGGCGGTTTCAGCACGTAGTCGAAGCTTCAATGACCGCCTCTCAATGGCATCTGCCTTGGCATCGACTGTGATTTTTGCCATCTCCTCGGCAGACCCTACGAGCCTTCTGTTTCCGATTAGTATTAGTGGTTTTTTATTCATATAGTTGGTGCATACTCCGTTTGCTTTTTGTCTTGATGGTAGATCGCAAGCGACCCTGGACCATTCCCTTCGTCGTCCTGCTGAACAATCATAACAGTTCCATCGTCTAGGTGTAGCTGAATGCCAGCCTGATGCCACCCACACATTTCCATATCCTCATCTCCAGTATAGGATACCTTTGTTATAGTAAGACCTACAAGCCTCTCCGTAAGCCTTGCTGTCCATTCCTCGCGTAAGGCATTCCTATGATCTGCCTTGGTTTTCTGTTTCATATATTCGTGTTTCATTCGTCTCCTCCTATGGCTTGGACTCTGCATTTGCGGGGTAAATCGTCCAAGCCGATTCGATTACCTCGTGAATCTGCGTAATAACCTTGTATTACATAACCCTTAATCCATCTGGCAATAGCCTCTTTGGCTAGTCCAACAGACTTGTGTCGGGCTGTGCTAATCGGTATGCCATCTGGTGATAGAACAATGTATTTAGTTTTCATATCTCAAAGTTCTCGTATTGCCGACCTTCAGCGTTGTCAATTATGTGACAAAGCTCCATCCAATGTCTATGTAAAATAGATCGCTGGCCATCAGTAATGGCCGAGCCATCCATAAGCTCACGGCATAGGTCTCTGGTTTTTCTGGCTATGCCAAGCAACTCTGGTGAAGCCACGGCAAGAACGCAGTTGTGCCAATTATCCTGCAATAGTTTTGGCAAATCCGACAAACTCCAGGGTGCCGGCGTAAACTTCGGCTTCTCACGAAGCCTAATCTTGACGTTGCCCTTGGCGATTGCGTGGGTCGCTAGGTGAACACTTCGGGTTTTGATTGTCATTCCTCATCTCCTATCATCCCCAGCACGGACGACTGGGAATAGATTTCCTTGTTTTTGATTTCAGACTCAGCTTGTTCAAGCTGATACTGGTCCATCCGTGTTAAAAACACACGTCCCGTCGGCGATCTCCAGCAACCGACATCCACAAGCGATACTCTAGCCCACTTATGGTCGTCCATTGTCGTGAGATGCTTTACCGACATAGAGATTGAGCCACGTACCCAACCGCTAGACCGCAGACTCTCATTGAGTTCTGTCTCAAGCCTAGCCTGTCTGGCACGCAACTCAGTCCTGAGTCGCTCGACACTCTCTGTAATACTATCATTTGTGTCCATTTTGATTATTCCCTTCTGTAGTTTTGCATTTCTTCCGTCAACTCAGCTTCACGAATCTCGTCAAGCTTACAAAGATCATTTTCGTCTAAAGGAGTTCCGTCAACGAAAGATGCTGACTTATGAATCCATTGAACTAGGTCAATCTCTATAGAGTTCTGATCGACTTCCTTCTCATTGATCACAATACTCATAGTGTTTATCCCTCCCTTTCTAGGGCTTCTGCCACGGCCTTAACTTTATGGTCGTGTGCCAAAGCAGAATGACGCAACCTTTTTGCAATCTCATTCTTTCTGTTAAGTGTGTTCCCAAGTTCCTGCACCAGCATTGATTTTGCTGTTTGCAGTCTTTTAGCCGAGAACCACAACCCACAAGAGTTACGCTTCATATCTAATTCCTCCTATTTGAACCGATGCTTCCTCCAGCTAGGAGTCTCATTTGAGCCTCCCCGAAGCTGGAATGGGTACACCGAGTCATTCTTCTTCATTACAACGCCCTCAAAAAACTCTGGGGCTTTCGCTAGTAGCTCTGCATACAGCGAGCGAGCGTTCTGCCCCAAGGCCGACGGCGAGACTACCAGTTCGTCCGTCCGTGGTATCTCGCACCATCCCAGCACCCTGCCCATTCGCTCGACTTTCTCACGGCGTTGGAGGTAGGTAGCCTCGACGGCACAATCCAGCGTATCTAGGACTATCAGCGAGCCTCTAGCCATTGAGTGACGGCGGGATAGGGCTTCCACGTCCAGCCACTCCGCATCTAGTTCGCTCGCTAGTTTTAACGCCTCTTCAAACTCGCCCTCACTCGAGAGCGGTTCGAGATGGCGATTCCACATTGTCCCGCTGGGGATATGCACAACCGCCCGCCATCCGTCATACTTCGGCTCAACCGAGTACTCTGGGTTGTCGGACGGCCATTTTTGCCCCCGCATAGGCCGAGCAGGAAAGGTCGGAGGGAATACTGCACACTCAGTTGTCATCGGCATTCCTATAGCAGTAGTCCTCAATCGCCTCCTTCGGGGAACGCCCCAGACCAGCGAGCGAGCCATCCTCCCCGCAGTAGTTCTCGTCCGTGCAACTCCACCATCCCATCGGCTCTTCCATAACGTCGAGCGTCATACATCGGCGTTCCAATCCGTCAGTTCCGTTTGACTCCATAGCCTCTCGCTCGATGGCATTCATTAGAAGCCCCCCGAAATCACTTTACGGCTCACCAGTATGGGGTAGGTGCGTCCAGTAGAGCAATCGAATCCCTCAAGCATAGAAGGCTCGAATATGTCCGTATGCCACTTTCCGTCACCCTCGTCCATCCAGCGGTTGCGGAGTCGCTTGCCAGTCACGTCGGCCATCTTCTGTAGGACGGGGTCGGGTGGAGACCACGCAGTTAGGAAGGAGCATTTTTTCTCTGTCACCCAGCTAAACTCGTAGCAGTTCCACTTCGTACCCCACTTGGCAACAGACCAGTCGTACCAGTTCGCAAAGCCGTAGAGCTTCACGTTTTTTGCGAATACCTTGGCAATCGGTTCGCTAGACTTGGGGTTGTAGGGAAGGCTCTCACCCCGAAACCCAACCGCATCGGGCATCGGTATGACTTTGTTAAAGTCAAGTTGACCATCCTTCTCCACGTCAAAGTCTAAAAACATCGCTAGGATTGTCTTGAGACCTTGTTTACCAGCTACGCTGACTATGTTTGTGATATGATTCGGCATTTATCTACCCTTCCTTTCGTCCCTATCGTTGTCCGTGGCAATTAGAATATCGTCACGCAATAGGTTGATTTTGTATTTTCTGTTAGCAACGCCAGCAATTATTTTGAAACAGCTTTCTAAAGCCGTATTCTGCCAGCGGGTCGAGCGATCAAAGCCATCGCCCATCCACGATTGCACCATTAAAGGTGTGATGTTTGTTTTTGGTGTACTCATTTCTCCTCCTGTTTGGCTTGCAAACGCTTCAGTTCATCTTGTCCGTACTCCGTCAACTTGTAAGGGTTGCGGATATACGCACAATGGCACTCCCTTATCATCCCCTCTTCGCCTACCAGTTCATCTAGTTCGGCATTAGAGAGGTCGTCGGGCAGTTCCTCGATTACATTCACATAATCCAGAATCTCAAGTAGCCTCTGGTTAGCGACGTACTCTGCTCCGTGGTCGTAGGCGTTGCCCTCACGCACTAGGAACATCATAGTTCCCCCGCCCATACTGCTTCAAAGCATTCGTCACAAGAGATATAGCTCATCTTCTCGGCCTCCTGCTTATCGGCGATGCACGGCCTCCTACGGATGCCATCACGCTTGTTACAAGTCTCGCAAACGCCAGTCTCGCAACTCATCGTACTGCCTCCAGTTCCATAATGAGATCAGCCAGTTCGGATACGGAGATCGCCACAGCGTCCTTAATCGTGGAATCGTAGTTACCAGACTCGACTCCACGTAGGGCGGTTGAGGCGTGGTCAACACCCAGCTTTGACAACTCTCCGAGTTCCTTCACGACTGCGGTACGCATCGTCCCTAGTTCAAGGCGAGGGTCGAACACGCTCTTGAACAAGTTCCACACTTCGTCAGACTCTTCGATCATTCGTTTTGTGGGACTCATAAGGTTAGGCCAGTTTGACTTGGATAACAGCGGGGTAGATCGCTTGGAGCTTGGCGTTGCCGTCAACACCCAGCACAGCGGGACGTGCCTCGTGGAATCCAGCCTTCGGGGAGAATCCGCTCGTATAGCTCACAGCCGAAGAAAGGCCGATAGAATCAAAAAGTTTTGCAACCTTCTGAGCCACTTCGGCGTGACGCTCGACTGGAATCTTCGAGGATTCGACTTTGATCGTAAACTGCTCCGCAAAGTGATCGCCAAAACCGAGGCGTTCAATCTGCGTAAACAGAGCAGAGTGTTCGGGCTTTGCCAAATCCAGCGAAGAATAGCGGTTGGTCGGCACTACCTTGGCCGAGCAATCCTTTCCTATCACTTCGACTGGATTGGGGAATGTCGCCCAGCAACGTGCCAGCACAGAGCCGAGAAACGCTTGCCGTGTCGCAGAGTTTTTATTCTCTAGCTCCGCAACTTCGTCACGTATCTGGTGCATCGTGCGGAGTTGACTATCCTCCACTTCGCTCGCCGTAACTTGCGGGATAGTTTTTTTGTTGGACTTCTTTTGCAGACCAATCCCAGCCAACACCGAGGTAGGTCGCTTGGTTTCCGTTGTTTGTTTTGTTTGTGTGTCCATATTCGAATCCTACATTGTAGGAGGAGCGTGTCAACAGAAAAAAAGAAAATAGTTTTAACAAAGTTGACATCGTGTTGCCGTACGTGATTCCAAAGAATCTGCGAAACGCAAAATCCCAGGCCGGGGGCAAAATCCCAGGCCGGGGGGTGATTTGCATCCCGTCTGTATGTTGAAAATGAAGAACTTACATTTTTGATGTGTGATTTGAGATTTTGATCCTGCGGCCGGCGCATTTTTCCCGTGCTGAAAATCAAGTAGTTATGCAAGCCACAGTGTTTACGACGGATCTGCCTAAAAATCTAAATCACACACCTCATCCATAGGCATTCGCTCGGTAGCTCGCTCGCTAGTTAACGGCAAGCGATGTGTAAGTATATGGTACTGCCAATTTTAGAATTATTCTAAAGAGTGGTCTGGGAAAACGTGGGAAAATTAGGACAAAAAAAAGGAGGCGGAGGGATCAGCCCCCGCCCCCTTGTGTGATTTGGAGTAGCTTAAACCGCCAACCACTCCTCAATAGCGGAGGTAGCTCGCCGAGCCTCCGTACCCCGCCCGAAACAATCTTCGTATGTCAGCCCCAGATCGGAGCAGATTGAACGGAGCAGGGTCAGCCCATAAACTCCAGACAATTCCTCCACCCGCTGTCCGTCCACGAAAATCATCCCCTTGGGGTCTTTCTTCGAGGATTTGAACGAACGGATGAAACGGCCACGGACTGCATCGGGAAAGCCGTTCAGAACGGACGGATTCCAGATAGTGTGACCATCGCTCCCGATTTCTTCCAGTAGCTTGCGGATTTCATTTTTTAGCGAGGAATTGAACCGCCCCGCTTCGGTTTTTTGTGTGTGTGATTTCATCTTGCGAAAATACCAACGGCCTCCGTACGTGTCAACTTAAAATCACACGTGCAGCCAGATCAAAATTGAGAATCACACACGCCGACCACACGCAGACAAAAAAAAGGAGCGGGAGATTTCTCCCCCGCCCCTTTCGTGTGTGATTTAGTTTTTAGTAAATATCGTCGACGGCCTCCGTCGTAGATTTAACCACACGGAAACCGCCTCCGAGATATTTGTTCAAATCCACACACTCTGCCTCTGCCTCCTTTCTGGTATTAAAAAAATAATCCCCATAGTTTGCCGAGCCGTCCACGCTCCTGCGAAGATCAGCCCAGCCGTTCACGCCTAGCGTTTGGATTTTGTACTGCATAACTAACCTCCGCACCCGCACCCGACATATCCGACCTTTACCGCCTCCGTCACGCAGGACATATCGCCACAGATTGCAATATGCGACAACGCAAAGGCTGGACGCTCGCCGTACATATGATGCATTGACCATTTGGCGGGACGCTTGTCACACACCACGCAGTCACACTCATAACCCACGGCGTTGCACGCCTCACCCTTATGGCGTTCCCACTCTGCCACCTCTTTTTTCTGCTGGGGAGTTAACATCTTAAACCTCCCCAATCGCCGTGCGGTTGCGGTGTGCCAACGACTGATTCAGCGAAGAATCCCAATGACCATCTTCGTAGATTTCTATGGGGTAAAAATCGCTTCCGTGAAGCGTAAACCCGAAACCCTTTTCGTCTGTTTGCAAGGTTGCCAGCCCCGCCTTAAATAACTGCATTAAGAAAATAAGGTTTGAGCCACTAACCGACATTTGCCCAGCCTCACTCAATGCTAATTCTGCTTTTGTCCATTCTCTTTTTGTTTCCATTTTTTTGTATCTCCTTTTTTTTAATTGAAAAAACCAGCCGACACACGCCAGCCGATAATTTCAAAATATCCATAACCGACAACCAATACCCGAACGCCACGATGCAAGACCAGACGGATGCGGGAGAGGGAGATTTGAACTCCCCTCCCCCCGCCCCACGCCACACACAGACCGCCGAGTGTGTAGCCACGGATGCCCTTGGAGAACTTAAACATCGCAATCGTCTCCAAAGTTATCCGTTACGAACTTGCTACCCGCATAGTCGGGCATTCCGTAATCGGATGCCCCGAACTTCCGAGCCTCCACCTCCTCCCAATGGTCAAGGTAGAGTTTACGAGCCACACGGAAGCCACGATTTGACGAGTAGTGGCCTTTGTCGTTTGGGTCAGTCATCCACCGCAAAAACGAATCAGAAACCGCTGGATTTTTGCGAACCCATTTTTTCCAATCCGATTTGTTGCCGTACGATTCCACCCAATCACACCACGCCTCTGCGTTCAAATGATCGCCGAGGAACTCTTGAAACAACGCCTCCGTGTCATCGTCCTCCGTCATCATCACGTCCGAGGAAACCGCAGTCTCTCCCGCATAATGCGAGGGAAGCCGAGAATCCACGCCACGGAAACCTAGCTCCGTTTGCTTGTAGCCTTTGTAGCCTCCAGAGTAGTAGGACGTTGTGGGGTACGTGAATGCCTTGTAGGAGCTATTCGAGTACCACACGCCCCGATCATCGTCCCAATGCCCCGCCCCTTCGTTCACGATTAGGTGCTTTCCGTCAGCACGAAGGAAACAGAACTTATTGGAGTACCCAGCGAGCAAATGCAGATTCAGCGATGCGTGACCGCTCCACAGCCATTCTCCCGCCGTGTCCCGCTGATTCGGTTTGACGAGGAGGTTTGCGAAATGCCAAGTATCGCTGAACTGCTTCTCTGGGGTGGGGATTGTCAAAACGCCGTTATGAATAAAGGCGGTAGAATCATCCACCAT
>Ga0114980_10001315_pt1 | contig 17802 bp, 3 predicted proteins | sample S_140806_EF_Meta_FD_87018 | JGI IMG/M metagenome (GOLD analysis project Ga0114980, IMG submission 87018) | Freshwater microbial communities from Lake Simoncouche, Canada to study carbon cycling - S_140806_EF_MetaG | ecosystem: Environmental > Aquatic > Freshwater > Lake | place: Lake...
CATGATAACCAACACTAAAAGTGCAGAAGGAGAAAACTTAGGTTATGTTACGCGCGTTTTTGCACAACATTTTAATAGAATACAACAGGAATCAAGCATTAAGGATATCAGCAGCATAGCCCATACTCTGAGGAGGTCAGACCACGTTTTCGACATGTTTGCGCTGCTCGTTGCGGCCGAAATTTCAGTGGCTGACTTAAAGAGCGGAACGCGAAACATATCCATAAGTTTGGCTAATGCTATTCTTGAAAAGCGAAAGGGCGCTGAAGACAGTATTTTGGAAAGAATCGCAGAACTTACACAAGATCAGCTCACAGCAGACAAAGTGGGACTGCCGCTCATGACAGTCCCATACAACCTCTGTGTCTCTAGGGGCGTCTTGCTCGTCGGAGAAGACACCAAGACCTCATATGTGCTGGACATTGATGGGTGCTTGGATAATTTCGGCAAGCTGGACCTCACAGGGGTAAAGACAATTGTGATCACTTCTGATTTCTCAGGCAAATCAGTGGCTAGGGCTGCTGAACCAGGAGCCTCTGAATCAAGTGCTGCTAATTCAAGGGAGCCACTAGCTGGAGGTTCAGGATCTTCTTTAATTGGACCGTGAACTTAATGATTAGGGATTGTGATAAAATTGGCCTATGAAATTTCCAGTAGTAGCAGCTGTGGGTACAGGGGCTGCAGATGACAAAACACTCTTCTGGCCGAGTTGTGGCTGTTGTTGTAGCGGTAAGTGTTTTACTTTGCTTGCAGTTCTTGTTGCACCAGCAGGAGGAGGGGAGGCAGAATGAGTGTGCGGAGGAATCAGATGAAATGTCGCGATTACTGTCAAAAGAGCGCAGATTATGCAAAGCATCACGTCGCTTTCCACAGCCCCAGGGCTATACGGGTGTATCAGATGCCCATCTTCTGCGATGGTCAGAAGATTACTATCTGACGAATCTCGCCCCCATCTGCTCATCCCCCCCACTGATGCCAGCATGGCCAGCTTATAAAGTGATATGTCATCTAATTTTCTTAATTCTGCTATGGTTTGTGGAATGTTTTGCCTTGTCATTAAATCTTGAACGCTTCTTCTGCATACCTCGTTGTTGGACACTGGGTTGGACTGACTCAGCATAGAAAATACACCATTTAGCGCTGAATCCCACGCACTGTCCTTTTCCTGCGTCAACGACCCCCTGTATGTTGTTGAAGACGTCGCTGGTATACTATTATTACTTTTACTGTTGATTGTAGCGGTGGTAGTTATCGCCGAAATGGTCGATGCATATTTAGCGGTATTGTTGTCTGTGGCGACGGTAGCATTATTAGATAGGTCATTCGCCAAAGAACTCGAAATTAAAAATCCGGGAAAAATTAATATTAAAAAAACAAGCGAATCTCTTCGTTGTGCACGTGACCTTCTGCAGCCCACCACACCAGCAGATCTGTAATAAATCTCTAGAATGAGTGATATTTGCAAACAAGCCGCAGCAACACACGGAACAAAAAAACGACCAGCCGATGAATTCAGTTTTTCCAATGAGATGAAACACATTCTCCACAAAAAAGCTGAGGAGAAAAATATTCCAGGGATATCAGACATGGACGACGCAAACCTGACCCGCGCTATAATAAAGGACGCGAAAGCCGACAAAAGATATCAGGCTCTTATAATTGCCAATAGGCTACTGTACTGCTGCACCAACTAATTAAAAAATATTTTTTTTTCCCTTTTGTTTACCTAATAAATCATTTTAGAATACCACACCAGAACAGAGGGACTGATGATCGCCATAGACATCGAAACTTTGGGAAAACTCGACGAAACCCCCCTACCCCCCATCACATGCATATGCATATACAACAGCCTAACGCAACAAAAGCACTCTCTTCGATTTTGGAAACTCTCACCTGAAGAAGTAAGCCGCAACTTGAAAATAGTAATAGACGAGCTAGACAACGCAAAGTTTATAGCTGGTTTTAATGTGGTGCTTTTTGACTTGGAATTTATAAGATTAACATTCCAAATTCCAAACGCGCAAATGACTTCGTGGGTTCTAAAGTGCATCGACCCATTTATGTGCTGCAAATACATCCTAAAAATAACGTGTCCTCTTAAAGCTATGCTAGCAAATAATAAATTATCTTCCAAAACTGGATGTGGGGCAGACGCCATCACATTGGCTAAAGAAGAAAAGTGGGAAGAGCTCCTAGATTACTGCATGATGGACACCACATTGACATATGATCTGTGTGCACTAGACTGGATTGTATTTTCGCCGATGCTAAAGGGAAAATGGGATCAAATGTCATCAAAGTGGATATTTCAACTGCGCACACCTGCGCACAAAGAGGGCAGCCCTGACAATCATCAGCGTCTTAATATGCAGACCCAGCTGCCCCAGATAATAGTCGACGAGTTTACATACGAATAATTTTTTATCATAATATAAAAAAAAATTCTCCAGCTAGTAACCATCCACCATTGATGACCACCACCCAACCTACACATCCCAAAAAACATTTACCACCCAAACCAACACAGACACGCAGCATAATATGAAGGCCAACATGTATTATGCTATGGGATTCCCCTCGTCCTGTGATCATACTAAAAGCAGAAAAAATGCAGACGAGGTCAACGTGAAGCTCTCACACTTTGTTCAACAAAAACTGCATGCACATCTTTTAATGACCCCTATCGTGATCTACAATCCCATATCCCAACACACTGAAATGCTTCTCATATCGAAATTGGAATTTACAGAAGATGAGTGGGAAGCTTTGATGGCGCCAGCCACCCCACCAACCGTTCTTCGCCTCCAAACAGGAGTCATGATTGAACCAGACCAAACAGCCCCTTGCATTGACAGATTAATATTGAATCAAATAAAGATATACCAGCAGCAGGACCCTTCCCTTAATGTAGACTCAGTGAACGTTGAAGAAGCGCTACTGGACGCATATCGCATCGGCACACATGGGCTCATGCATCACCTAGATCATCGGCCGTGGAAAATGAAAAAATCAGACATTTTAAGACTTCATAAACTTCAAGAGAGTGTAAATATCTCTGTAGCGGAAGCAGTCGCCAAGAGAAAAAAAATAGGGTATCAAATGCAAATGCGAGATATCATCCTAGAGCACGCCAACACGCTTTTAAGAAGGGATCCTGTCAAATATAGTGACGTTGTATTTTCTTTGTTGGAGGATCACGATTTAGAAGTCAAAAAGCTGATAGACCAAGAAATAGACATAATCTCAGAAATGGACGCTCTGTTTACAAAATCAGAGCAGATTATCAAGGTTTTGAAAAGACAAGTCTATATTCAGACAATGATTGCAGATCAAAAGTCCAAGTCCAAGAGAAACATCAACGACGATAACGACAAGCACACAAAACAAAAACCAAGGCTTGAATGAATGTCAGCCAATTGTGATTTGTGGTATCGTTTGGTTTATATATATTAAAAAAGTAAAATCACATGCGAGTAAATATATCAATATTTGAAAGAAAAGTAGATATAGAACAGCAGAAGCACTGACATTTAGTTTTGTGATTACTCTATGACAGTCACAGCAACCATCAACACAAATCTACCATACATAGCCATAGGTTCATGCGTAGTGCTTATAGGAATTTTACTGCACCGCATAGCGCGCATTTTTTGCACATCGCTTATAACGGGGCTATTCTTAATTCAAGCGAGGGATGTAAAAACTCCACTAAATATGTATGCACAGAGAGGTTTGATAGCACAAGCGATGCAATTTTTCACACTGATAATTAGATGCTTCCTTAGGCTGATAACTATGACTCTGAGGTTAGGTTGTCTAATTATTTACACACTACTACCGTTGGTCATGTTAGCAATTATACTTGCCCTCATTCAGCAAAGATGGTCAGAGTTTATGCTTGTTTTAGTCGAGATATTCAATGGGCCATTTGGAGATACGCTGGAAATGATAGTAACCATCCCACTTTCTATCTTGGACACAGTGGGAACTTATGTCTTACCTGTATACAACTTTCTTGTGTTTGTGCTTGTGCAAGCCCCACTACAGTTAGTGCTATGGACGTTCAAGGGAAAAGGCGCTTATCACATTATGGCAGGCCTAAGATATATTGGTGATGCTGTACCAATTATATCTACCAGTGTCAAAGCTTTTGTCAGTGCAAATTCTGTGTCATGTGAAACGTCAAGGGCGCTTTGCACAAATGTAAGCTATGGTGAGGGTATACTGTGCACAGACATCGACCCTCCAAGCGCGGCAACAGTATGCCTTGACCCATCAAGGCGCGCCTTGAAACTGGGCCCTGCATTTGATAAGCTGCGTGGAGCTTCAGGTCATTTTTTGATAGGCATAGGCTCATCATGTGAGGCACTGGGACTTATAGCCAACGTGACACTCTTTCCTGCCACAGACCCTGTGTTTTGGAATGCAATTGAAAGTTTTATTAATGGGATTTTGTTTGCCACAGTCGGTGCACCATCAAGTGCAATTCAAAGATGCAAGCTAGCAGGAGGCTTCACTACCAGGCCTGCAATGTGCACCCCTGATTTCGGCCCAGCATTTAAACTTTTAGCAGATGCTAGTCGAAAACTCGGAACAGCCATCACCCATTGGTTTGATGTAGGGTACCTATTTATTTTCAACCAACAGGACATTAAAACCACGTGTTCCTATGACGCAGATCTTTTAGCTATATGGCAAGATACAGTCACAAACCGCGTGCTTGGGGCTAATTTCACAGTCTTGATTCGCATGTCACAAACAACATTTGCAATATCAGATGGAAACAGTGTCGTCTACATAAAGGACAAGGGGGGTCAGGTAACAAGAACATATTCTCCTTTGGCTTGGCCTACCCCAGTAAATCCCACGTATGGAATTGTCAGAGTTTTGCTTCCAGGGGGCGTAGACGTGCAAGACGGTGGAGTTGGGTTAATGGGATGCACATGCAATGACACGTCGTCTGATCTACTGCAATGCCACGTCATAACTAGAAATGGAAATGTTTGGGTCTTGCCTGTCAAATGGAGTCTTTCATCTGAAACCCAACTTCTTACATGTAGTCGGTTGAGAATAAGCGTCCAGGCAGTTCGTTGGCCGCAGCGACGAGTGGTCTCGTCTCAGTTATCCTCAGCAACAGTCGCGCCAGTCAGCTGCCTAGACTCTTCTTCGTCATGTTTGGCTGGAGATGTAGTCATCTACGCGGTACCAATATGTGGTTCTTCTGATGGCTTCAAAGCTATGGCATGCTTTCCTGAAAAATTGTTTTCAAGGGGTATATGCTTTCCATATTGCATGGCAGTACGCATGCAGCACGAAGGACTGCAACCACTGACAATGAGAGGAGCGGCAGAATGGGAACATGGCGTGGTCATAGCCAAACGTGACTGTATTCCAACAAAACCACCAACAACAACAACAGCACCAACAATGACAACAACAACAACAGCCCCAATTCAAACTATATGCTCAGTGTCTGTGGACTCAGCAGGACAAACCATGGCCATGAACACTGCCACGACTGAAAACAGCGATACCATCAACCACCAATGCAACTATGACTATACATGCACAACTATTATCTCTGATAAAAGTATAATTGGAGAGTATGGTGCAAAATCTCACGTAATTCCATATGTAAATGCAGCCTCAGGAGGGGCTAGGTTAGTTCTTGACGGACAGCCTCTCGCTATGGCAGCGGGAATTCAAATGCGTATGTACAAGTCGCCAGCCGACAACAACGCATATTTCGTCGATTTTCCAACACTGGTAGGAAATCAATACAATGAATTTACTGTAGAGGTGAATTCCCCCGTTGGAATACCAGTAGTCCCATTTTCTGGCCCTGTACCAAGCAAAAGCATATTCTTTGAACGTCCGGGATATATTTTCCCACCACCAGAATACGTTCAATCGAGAATTCCGTATAACCCTGCCACTGTATCAACCGAAGCATTGTGGTATGCAGCAAACCCTTCATATGAATGGGCGTATGCCATGATCAACTACTGCGCATCTAAGGGTGTCATTGCACAGACCCAAATTATGATGCTATCTTCATATACGCCAACGCGACTGTGGAGAATAAGATATCAAGACGGGGGGTGCTTTATCTCGTCGCAAGACGGAGGTCACGTATGCGCCCAGGACATTGCAACTTCGTCATCCATTGATCCCGCAAAGGAATTATCAGTGATGAGCTCAAAGAGTGTCTCTGAAACCACAGAATTGTATGATATGTGTGTTTCCGGTGAACAGTTTAATCTTTGGGTAGAGACCTTAGAAGACTTTGACGATATCAATATAGTTATTGGAGTGCGAAGAGGTACTATGTCAGATATAGCAACGCTCTTAAGTGAAAATGGAGAAACAAGAGGAAAAACCGTTTTTTACTTTATCAAGAAAAGCGACATAACGCAGATTCGAGAGTCAATTCCTTGGATACATGAAGGGGGGCCTGACACTGAAATATTTGACCTGTCCTGCCCTGCGCTGAGATTTCTCCCAGACTTTGGAGCTGTGGTAGGCCACTCCTTTGCAGCTGTCTTTCATTTGTTTAAAACTCCTGTAAATTTTTTACTCAACCCTTTCGCTATATTGGAGCTTTTGAATGCCAGAGCCTTGCAAACTTGCCCAGAAAACAACCTTATGCACTCCACATTGGACGACTGCGGACTGGCCTTAGTTTCTCTCAACGACCTATTTCAATCAATATACAAGTCGTCACATGCTACCTGGGACATAGTTTCTTGGTTGTCTTCCGTCTTGGCCCCTTCACAGCAGCAAAGTACACAAAGCCTAACACCAGAAGCAGAAATATTTCATTCATTTTTGCAAGGAGCTTCAGTTGTAGCAGATGCTACAAAAACGGTAACACTCTTTGACGTGGTGAGAATTGTGGAAGGAATGGACACAGGAATTCAGGAGGCAGTGCTGGGTCGAAGGCGCAGGTTACTTTCAAAGGGAATGACGTTTCTGAGTCACGCCGCTAAAGGTGTAAAAAGCGGTCATAAGGCAGTGTTTTCTCTTACCAAGATGGTTGGATCAGCCGTCATGGGATCACCATTTGCAGGAGCAGACCTCGGAATGCTGCTAGCTAGTCAAAACCCCACGGTTCAGCTTATTGGTTCTGCAGTCTCAGCGCCAGCGATAGCATGGGCCCATTTTACATATGAGGCTTCTGTACCTATAGTTTTAGACGCCCTAGCTGCGGCCAAACTTGGCAAGTACAGTTTTGCGCCATTATGGGTAAACATTTACCAAGCAGCTGGATTGTATGACGATCTGATTGAAAAAAGACACCACCAAGCATGCATGGGATTTCGCTTGATGTTGGGCTACACTTCCTCGCTGGGAAAAGGCGTTTACTACAACTGCCTAGCCGGAGCCGACATGGCCAGGGGAATGTTAAGCGTTGCCCTTGTTGTATTTGTGGATATTCCACTTTACAGATGTATGTGTGTCAACGCAGCAGGACAAAATTATGAGTCATTTGTAGGGGAGGAGTGCATGTCAATGATCCCCTCATCAAGAAAAGCATTCTGGCAGAAAACAATGTACGCTGCTTCCAATGCAAATGTAGAAGGCAATGGCGTAGAAAGTATGTGCAAATTGTACCTGCAGGGCATAGAGGAACAAACATTTGGGGCATTTGACCCGTGGACCAAACATGCAGAGCTGTCCGCAGAGTATCTAGCTTCATTTTTGGACGAGGTTTTGGTACCAAGTAAAGGAAAGCCAAGCTGTTCAAATGTCGTGAGCAACCCAACCGCTATGGTATTGACGCCATTGCCGACAAGCCACTATCAAATTTGCGCACAAACGTCCATGTGCATGCTCAAATGTGCAGATTCCTTAAAACTTTTTAATTTCGAGCTGAACAGGCTCAAGTCAGTGGGATATGCTACTAATGTCCCACAAAACACTTTTGACTTGTCTACTGAAAGTCCAATGTTCAATAGGTACGCCTCGTCATCATACGACACAATAACCAGCGACATTGTAGCGTCAATGGTTTCAAAGGAAGCAAATGACTCGCCCACCACGTCCAGCTGTTTTCAAAGGTGTGGAAAGGACAGTAGATGTCTAGCTGTGCTTATTCAAAAACCAGAGCCGCCCAACATGTTCAAGGTTGAGTATTTTTGCGTGCCTGAAGCTTCCATGATTATGTCAAGTTTGTTCAATGCAGGCGCAGATTCCTTTGTATTATCAGATGCTGATGATTGGGTCTTAAATCAGGGGGTCACCATAACAAATGCAGAATTTTCACTGCAAAACCAAACCACATTTGTATTGATGTACCTGACACGCCTTAGTACAGCCCTTTCGTCTAAAGGCGAAACATCATCCACAACATCCCACGAAATACACGTATTCAAGGCAGATTCAAGTGGTGGATCCACATCTGAGAGAATTTTAAGATCAGAGGATTTGGCCGCTGAAATGCTAAATCCTCAAATGCAAAAGGCCATCTTCGGTGCAAATGTAGATAAACCACAAATCACAGGCTGTTTTATCACAAGTATAGTGGAAATAGCCAGCGGGCAAGAAGGAAAGCTGGTGTTTTTTTTGTCATTCAGTGCCAATATCAAAGTGTTTATCTCTCCCACTTTTTCCCCAGAGTATCCCAACGATGATGGCGCCAATACTAATCCAGAGTTGAGCCAGCAAGGATATTCAATTCACGCCATAGTCCATTGGTGCGACCACAGCATTCAAAGTAGCTGCACGTCAGACAGGATTTTTTATGTTCCGTGTCCTCTAGGATGCACAACCGCAGAGTGTCAGGCCACATGTCACTCGGGACTAGACGCCGTAATTTCGTTGTCCAAACAGGGGAACTTACTGCATATTGAAAAAAACAAATACTTATTTCTCCCCTCTTCCTCGACGTCCACAACTTCACCTATTAATGCTGGATTCGTAACCATAGATCCATTTTATGGAGTAGTTCTTCCCGTGGCGACATCTACCCAGGGCGTTAGAACAAGCAGGTTAACATCATTTTTCTCAAGCGCGGTGACCATAGCCCCATATGCGCAAAATCTAAAAACGCTGGGATCATGGACACGAGCCGACGTTTTTTCCATAATACCATCTTTGTCCAAGCCAGTACGAGATGTAAGAACACACTCTACAACAATCCAAGTCTCCGCTGCCAGCAGCACTGCAAACAAAACACAGCAAACAACAGCCATCCCATATTTTTTCCAGGCATCAGGAGGTTCACTTTCCACAGAATGGCTACAGCAAGTTAGATCGTCTCGAGGAAATAGGGGCCTAATGCTAAATCTGTATACATCACAGAATACCACGGGAACCCTCCTAATGAATGTCAACTGCACACACACAACATGCAGTGGGTGTGCAACGGCGCGCCTCAGACTCCTATGTCACGCGGCCCAAGATTGCGCCATCTCCAAATGCATAGGATCTGTGATTCAAACCAGAAACGTACTATGCGGCATAGGTAATGTGATGCAGCAAACTTCCTCGCACGCCATCTTGACTTGGCGGGCTATGTTTATGTCTATTGCAGAAATAGGACTTCTAATCATGAGAGGACTTTCAGGAGAAATCATCAAGACAATATCTCTCAACTTTCCAACCGACCAGTTCTACACATTAATCTGCTCTTGTAAAGATATGTATGCCAGTGTAGTGGGACTCGGCACGAGCATTTTCCAAATGTTCACAGCATCTTTGAGTAGTGGAGGAGGAGGAGGCAGTCTCGATTTAACCGGAAAGCAAGATGTGGGAGCCTTGGTGGGTGAGTCAACGCTAAAGGCAACAAGCATGGCAGGACTTCTATTCAATGCAATATCAGGTTCAACGCTCTTGCCCACCTTAGCGCTCCACAGATGGCTGATTTGCATGGCAAATAGTACCTTTTCTCACATTGAAACAGACCAAGGAACTATTTCCATTAATTTTGGAGACGTTGGGATGGACAAATCGTGGCTTCCCTGCGCCAAAATCGGCGGTATTTCCAATATTTTGAATAGTGATAATACAGAGGAAAGTTTGGGCACGGTAATTGAAATGTTCGTTTCCTTTACTCTTAGTTTAATGTCTGGAATTGGAGAAACACTACTATATGGACTCCAGTTGTCATTTGACAGTTCATTGGATTTTTTGATAGGAATGGTTTGGGGATTGCAGGATGTCTTATACACATTTAATCTAAGAGAGTGTAAAGTTCCTAACAGCGCAATGAGATATGTACTGTGGTGCTCCTGCAATGACATAGCATACAGAATCCCAGACATGCAGAGATCACACAATGTTCTTCTAGGTGGTTTGTGGTGCGTTGGAACCCTAAGTGTGACCACCATTGACGGAACCAACAGCATTATCTACAATCCATACACACTACAGCAGCTGTCTGATGGATTAAAGGGCACAGTAAGCTACATTGACTGCTTAAGCTCGTCGAAATCTCCAAGTTCATGCACCCTTCAGCCATCCTCATCTTTGCAAGTTTTAGTGAACCAGGGAGTGGAACCAATAGCAGTGTGGGCAAAATGTAAAAGTAACTACCTTCAAAGCTCTTGGGATATCGGATCAGGAGTTTTATTTTTAAATGATATGAGTGTGGCCAGCGACCAACTAACCCCAGCTGTAAGACAAGACGCTATAGATTGGGCAAAGTTATCAATAGGGTCAGATTTTTTGCAATGTATGCAAGAGCCAGCAAGACTCCAAATAGACTACTCATCTTGCATGAGGATTTACTTCAATGTCACACAGCAGAGAACACCTAACTCATACTTTGTTTACGACAAAATGGAAGCAGCAAACAGCAAAATTGAGCCCCCTGATGCATGCTTGGTATTTTCTGGGCTCAATTTATCTGCAGGGGCTGGAAGTCCCCTGCAAACAAAAATGAACGACTGCAGTATGCAAGAGGGTGTGGGAAACACGGCCAGCTGCGACCTCAATCCACTTATTTGGTCGGAAAAACAAGCCCCGAAAGCAGCAGCCGCCTCTCTGCACGGGACATCTCCACCATCAATTTCATCCGGTGATCACCAAAAAATTGCACAAACTTTGTACAAAGTAGTTTTGCAAAAACTGGAAGCAGATTTCACAAAATTTAATTCCACGTTCAAAGAAGAATCACAGTCCATTGACGCCGCATTGTTTAGTGCAGACGGGGACTTCATTCACGACTTCTTTGATTGTGTCTTTTTGGGACCATACACAAGAGTCGACATTTTGCCTTGTGACAGAGAGGGCAACCTTGACTGTCCATTTTACGCGAGAGACGATTTAGGTGGAAAATCAAGGGACTTTACGCCTTGTTTTGGCGACATTATGTACAAAGACCACAGACTCCCATTCACATGCGGAAGCAGAGCTAGAAGATCAATCATTAAGTTTTTCTTCCGAAATTATTCCAAAACAGCAAGTGGTGAACATCTTAGCAGCAATATATCCAGCGCCATTCTAAAAACTGTCCAGGAAATTTACAAGAACTATACCTCCAGCGGCTCCATGGGCTGCCTTGACAAAAGCACAGGCCTTTGCCACCTTGAAGCGTGCTCGTTCTATGAGAACGGCTACGCGCCTTGCATGGATACGGCCTACGAAATTTCCAGTGAAAAGGTAGGCGAATTTATCATCAACGCTATTCTAAAAGATGTAGACGAATATTTTCAATATACAATGCAAGACACCCTACCTTGGACACTATACTACAACGTGTCAGGCCCACCCAACTCCCCCATTGCAAACCCATTCCAGTGGCAAAAAGACGCTGAAACAGCAGCAATAGCAGAAAAACTATCTCATTTTTCACCAAGTGTGCCGCTATTGTCGTTTACAGCAGGTGAAGTATACAGTATGCCACTTTCCACAGAATCACCTGCTCAGCGAACCTTGGGCAGCATTTGGGCCACTTGCACTGCGCTATTATCTCAGGCGGCCATGACCATTCCAGCGGAACCCCAAACATTTAGGACATCCGCTTCCTCAACGTCAACGGAGGATGACTATGATCTTCCAATAGGAGCCAGAAATATGATGCTTGGAGTTGATATGTCAAACTTGAATCAGGTGGAAATGCTAGTGCGAAATATCACACGGCAGGCTACACAGAGTAATAATCCTTTTGTCTGGCACAAAGCGCGCAGACATGCGCCATCTCCATCCAAGGTTTGCAAAAAAATTGACAATAAAATATCCAATCCACACGTCCAAGGGAGGCTCAAAGTTGGGCCAGTCACAATCATAGCCGACAAAAAACCTTTTACTGTGAGAAAGGGCGAAGATCTCAGCTTTCCATTTCACGGGTTTTTGCAGCGTTCCATTGGAGAGGCCCATTCCATGTGCATTTGCGCCTTTAATCACCATGAGGACATAGAAAGCTGTGTGATTCCAGCTGAATCATGTGCCTCATTTTTAAATCTGACCAGAAGCAGCCCAACAACAGCAGCCTGCCAATTATTAAACCAAATATGCACACATCCGCCTCAAGGCATATACTACCGCCAAGATTCCAATCTTATATTGAACTGTCTCCAAACGTTACCTGGAGTAAGATGTCCAGAGCTAGGCCCTTCAGATTTGTGGGGGCTTTTTCCTGTTGATTGCACAAATCAAGAATGCGACTCCGCGAGTTCTTGGGTTAGTACAGGCTCCACTGACGTCTTCATAGAAGGAGCAAGGTTCATAAATGAAGGAAGGGCTGGGCTTAGATTGCCCAACTACAAGCACGTAAACAGCACATTTCACGAGGCAATACACTATGCAGCTCAATCACAACCTGCAGCAAACGTGCAGCAACCCAGGTGTTTTGATATACCAGAGCTGGCTCCATCAAAGCTTCAGGAAGATGAGGCTGACCTATTAGATGACTTTATAAAACTACTCTTCCCAGCATCTCAACTTGTGTTTGATTCACAGGCGGTATCTGTCTGCTCAAGATACATAATTGAGGTGGCCAGATCTGAGGCCATGAAATATGTTTCACCTTCCGCCGCACAATCAGCGCTATTAAAAGTAGCAGAGTGGAAAACAAAATGTGAATCAAAACTGCGACACCTATCTATGTGCAATATGAATGGAGTTTTTTACGACATTCCACCTCCTCAAAATTGGCCTGAATTAGCTATTGCAAATGGATGTGAAATATCAGTCAATTTACCCACAAGAAGCGAGTTCAAGGGGAAAGGCAGCGGGGTATATCTCACTCCATGGTGTACATTGGTGGACAGACTAAACAGGAAAATGTACGACGCAAATTTATGCGTATACCTTGCAAACAGGCAGACGTGCAAGTGTCTGATGAATTGGGAACAGGACATCTCAGATGCGTGTCTATTAGTTCCACAGCCCCTGAGTATTATCAAGGGAGACGTGCCTTACACCATGCTTTTCAATGGCAGTGGCAGGTTAGTTGAAGGCGACTGGCTCTCTGACCTTTCACAGATTTTCGACATTAACAGCGTGGATACAAACTCAAATGCTCAAAGTAGCCCCTCCAGGGATCACATAAGCCACGTATTGGATTGGTGGCCAGACAGCCACGTGGATATGCCTCCTGGATACCATCCAACAGCATCTTCCGATTTCTCCGAGTTAGCGCCAGCATTGTTTGATTCTCATTATATGTATGATCCAGAGGCTCGCATAGCCCACTATGTGCACACTGCTGCCAGAAACGGCAGTATGGTCTATAATGTTGCTGGTGCAGCTGGCGTCTGCAGAGCAACCTCCGTCACCATGCCCATGTTCGAAACAAATACAAACAGAGTATGCTCGAGGATGGCAAGGAGCGCGTCAGAAGACATTCCTACAATGCCTATTCAAAATCCAAAATTACCTGGGGGGGGAGCAGAGGAAGTTTGGCCGTACTCCGAGGCGTTCATGGATAAATATTTCGAAAAAGAATTATGCGCAGCCACCGAATTCGAGGTACCATGGCAAAGTAAAAAAAATGATCCACAATCACACTCAGCGGGAGGGATTCCTGGTTGGCAACAATATGTGACCATGGACGCCCAGGGCAGAACAACGTATGACACAGCATCTGAATCATACCCACCGGAATACTACGAGCTTTCTGAGCTACACACACTAAATCATGGATGGGGGCCCTGTGCAGGGGCTGTAAAATGGGGCACCGCGCCATCATGTACAATGGACGAAGGAGACAATTGCATCTCGCCGATATCCACATGCTTGCCACTCAAAGATAAGGACACAGGCGATGGAATATGTTTTTCCACAGCAGCTTTCGAAAAATCTATAAAATTCAAAACTGGGAGACAACAAATTAGACAGCCGTGTTTTAACACGTTTCACTGTCCAGATGGAATGATTTGCTTAGCAGACGGAGGCTGTTCAGCTCTCTACCTTCACATGTGGAATGACCCGCAAAACACATGGCCTATAGAATTTACAGTGGTAGCTGACTCCTGTGGATTTAAGGAAAAGACACATCCATATACGCAGTCCACCAGAGGCGCCTCTCCTTGGGAACGAGTGCCGGATTTACTCCATGCTCACGGTATGTGTTCCCATCATAATTGGTTTTCATACAGACACAGTATCCGCACGAAGTTGTGCCCTTCGCCTAAAGGCAAGGATATTCTTACTTGCAACACAACAGAGACAGACTGGCCGTGGATATTTCAACATTTCAATTTAAAAAGGACAACCAGCGCCACTCGTTTGTCCATGTCGCAAGAAAAAATGCTCCTAACGCAACCCCATCCATGCGACGACATATTCATGCACCTTCAAACGCCACAAGGTAAGCGAATGGAAGTGTGCTCTGGTTACCAAGGGCACAGGGTACTCCTGAATACTAACGCTTATTTGTCATACGCCCTTTCATCATCATCACCAGTATCATCATCAGCTTGGACCAACGCGATTCCCAGCATTGGCCCCCATGAAAACAATTCAACTAGCAGCAGCAGCAGCAGCTCACAGTGGATGCGAACATATTCTGAAGCGACAGGTGACATAGATATTGGAATTATACAGAGTGGCTTGGAAAGCGACGTGCCTTTTGGATTTTTAGGAGCAAATCAACTGGCTGATGACGTGGCAGGGGACATGGCATTTGGAAAAGAAAGGGTAAACTTTTTTAGATGCTCTGACAGGCTGTCTTGCAGCAACCCACCATTCAGATATAATGGAGTAAGCGTTGAACGATTAAACCCAGAAACCAAAACATCAAATTTTACAGAATCATCTCTTCGTTTTTGTGGTGCCGTAGGATATCTGCCCTCATGGTCAAACCAAGTTTGCATTCTTGATATAGCCCTATTTCCTCTTTTTGCGCAGATATTGTGGGGCGACGAAACTAGCAATACCCTGGGATGCGGGGCTCTTTGGACTAGACGCGACATTTTGACCGGATCATCAAGTATAGGTAATGATTTTGTAGTGATTCTAGAAAACGACCAAACAATTCTCTCTGTCGAGTTATACACCATTGTAGCGTCGCCAAAGCTGCTATTTTGCGAAAACGGAGGTGGAGGAGGAGGCTTTTACAGCAGCGGCGGCAGTGGACAATGCATGTATGCTGCCAGGCCAAGCTCACGTTTAACAAGCCTCAACACTGATGATTCAGTCGCGAGTATAATTTCCAGCCTAAATAATTTACTACAATCAGCCGGCGACGTGGTAATCAGTGCGATAAGAAAAGGAAAAACAGCAACCAGAACTTATGAACATATTAACAAGTGCACAACAATGCTTATGGAAAGAATTATGACATCGCAGGCTGATATTTTACCAGTGTATGGCACGCAGGGTCCAAGTGGATTATACTTTTCCTTCAGGTTAACATTGTACGAGATCCCACTCAGCTGGATACACCATGCCATGCTGGTAACATTGCTCAGTGTAGTTGATCCCAGAAATGCTCAACCTCCAAATCTAAACCAAATGGGCTCGCGAAAAATTTCACTGATGCTCTGGTCAGGGTCTGACAGAAGCATTTGCGCTAATGATGCAGAGCTTGATTCCAAACCCGTACTATGGAGAATCATTTGCTCCAACAGCCACCCCATGCACACATTCACCACAAAGCCCTACCTACTAGCTGACAAGATGGTGACTGATATAAAAAACCAAGCCCAGACAGACATCCAAAATAATCTCTTAACTAATGACGGCGACGTAGAGGTTTTCTGTTTTAATCGTGCAAGTTGGGACTGCGGCAACCTAGATGAAACTTCCTCTTTTGAATGCAGAACGGCGATGATTCAAGCTCACAACACCTCAGTGTGTGAACAACAAATGATGGAGCACAGCGCATCCGCTTGGCAAGACCCATGCATAAATCCTGAACACTTCAGACTTGATCAGAAAGTCCAAGTAAGTCTTGATGAACTAAGCAAAAATATGGCAAGTGGGGGTCTTCCGACGGCTGGCCTCAATAAATATTTGCTGGACACAAAGGATAAGCTACTCCAAGCCACAGATTCCATAGCCAATCCTATAGATTATGTAGGCGCAAGGTGGGGTGACGCTGCAAGCAGCACGACCAATCAGCTACCAATAGTAAGGGTTTGGAGCATCCAACCATCAGCCATAGAAACGGCCACGGCTGGATTTAATTTGACTATGTGGCTGAGTGACAATGTGTGCCAGTCAAAGCCATTTTCCATTTGTGTAGACCCTAGTACAGACACGTCGCTTTCCGATACTTGTCTATATCCAGTACAGCAGCCGGAGGCTGAAACAAATCGCCATCAAATATCAGGAAGCGATATTGGTTCCTTTGAAGAACCCCTCATCACCATCACATATGCAAATGCAGCCACTGAAACCATCAACATATGCGAATTGATGATGATGTCATCATCATCCTCCTCATTTTCTGCAGGGACACCCAACGATATTTGCATAGTTCAGCACACGGAAAATGCAAACGATCTGAATATTGATCTAGAATCACAACTAGTTTCATGCGACATAACCAGTGTATTGGCCCCACCCGGGTTTCAAATACAAACATTCGCATTTGGCCTTCAAGAAGCAGAGTGGACAGGCCTTCTTGACAAATCTAAAAGCAATTTATTGCTTGGCAAGGCATGCACAACATCGGCATCCGTGGCCTCGTGTACGTGGAGAAGTAATGGTGCAATGGACGATCCAACTAAGGATTCTTGGTGGATGAATGGATACACATTTACAGATTCCAACAGTATCAGCGCCAACCAATACATTTTATACCTCAACGGCTTTTCCCCATTGTATCAATCTTTTGAAAATATGGGAGACTGGTGGGACATGGACAAGACGACTTGGAATAGTTACGGATGCGGTGCATACACTGGGGTGTGCTCTATACGAATAAAAATGGAATATATTCCTGGAATTTCACAGGGAATATGCACTAGGTCTGATCAAGAAAGTCCGAATTGCCCCAGGATAATGGGCTCAGAGACAGCATCCAGACATTCAATTTTCCAAAGCTCGAATACCGAAGGTGGGGGGTACAACTTAGACAGATGCGGACCATGCACCAAGCAAGCTTCTACAATCAGTTCTGCTGGGCTATTTGGGTGCTTTTTAAGCGACGATAACGGAGAAACTTCCGACGAAATATTGACTCATAATGCTGTGGATAAAAGCGTTAAGTATCTGCGCGACGCAAATCTTCTTTCAAAGCTGTGGAACGAGGAACAGATCCCAGTAGAATCTCGCATCTTGGCCAACGGTACTTCGCTGGATGTTATGTCACAACTCAGCTCCACGGCAAACCCATCCGTAAGAGAATCGCTACTGAAATGGGGAAAACTTGTCTCGTCACCTTCTCAGCTAAATTCAGACAATGAA
>Ga0114980_10001317_pt1 | contig 17786 bp, 10 predicted proteins | sample S_140806_EF_Meta_FD_87018 | JGI IMG/M metagenome (GOLD analysis project Ga0114980, IMG submission 87018) | Freshwater microbial communities from Lake Simoncouche, Canada to study carbon cycling - S_140806_EF_MetaG | ecosystem: Environmental > Aquatic > Freshwater > Lake | place: Lake...
CAGAGCAGGGCCGCGGTCGCTGCGGGGATGAACAGTTCCCACGCGATCTCGACGCCGCGCGACCACCACCAGACGAGGAGCTCGGTGCGCGCCTGCATGTTGGTGCCGCGCGAGAAACGCGCGGTCTCCGCGCCTTCGCGCGCAAATCCGCGCACCACGCGGATGCCGCTGAACGACTCGGCCGCGTGGCCGTCGATCTCGTCGCGCACCTTCTTGAGGTCGCGGTAGATCGGACGGATGCGGCCGATCCACGTGCGGTGGCTGAACCACACCATCGGCAGCAGCACCACCGCGCCGACGAGCAGTCGCCAGTCGGTCCACGCGAGGATCGCAAGACTGCCGAGCAGCTGGATCACGGCGCGGAACGGGTTGTAGAGGAGGCCGAAGAGCAGTTCTCCCGCGGCGCCCGCGTCTTCGCGCAGCATGCTCGCGACGCCGCCTGCCTTGAGTTCATGCACGCGCGCGAGCGGAAGGCGAATCGCCTTGGCAAACGCGCGGCGGCGCATCGAGACCTGCAGGCGCTTGGCGATGATGGTCGCGCGGCTGCGGCCGACGAGACCGATCGACACCTTGACCAGGATCGTCGCGAGCGTGAGGCCCGCGACCATCGCGAGGATCGCGCTGCGGTCGTGGACATCGAGCCACGACGGCGCGATGCGCGCGAGCCACTCGGGCAGCGGCTTGTCGCCGAACACGCTGTCGATGGCGATCTTGACGCCGGCGGGCGGAATGAGCGCGAGGCCTGTTGCGATCGCGAGCGAGGCGAAGGTGATTACGAGCGACGCGCGGTAGGGACGCAGCAACGCGAGATACGCGCGAAACAACGCGCCGAACGAGCGCTGCCGCTGAGCCTTCGGCTTGCCGCGCGCGTCTTCCTTCTTGCTCTTCGCGCGCGTGGCGAGTTCGCTGCGATAGCGCTCGAAGCGCAGGCGGCTGGAGCCTTGGCGCGGGGTGGCGTCGTGCTTGATGTCGCTCATGTGGAGGTCTTCTTGTCGCCGCTGCGCAGCGGAATGCGCAACTGCACCGGCTCGCCGCCGCCGTCGTCGCACACGACCTTGCGGTTGCGGATCTTCTCGTTGCCGAGCTGACCGCACGCGGCCATCACGTTGCGACCCTTGGTTCCGCGGCGCTTGGTGAACTGCCCGTTGGCGACGGCGCGCGCGATGAAGCGATCGACATCGTTCTCATCAGGCGCAGGCCACGGCGAGTTGCGCCGCGGGTTGTACGGGATCACATTGAGCGAGCAGCGGATCTCGCGCAGGAACGCGCAGACCTCGTCGCAGTGTTCGTCGCGGTCGTTGACGCCGGGGATCAGCACGTACTCCACGCAGAACGCAGCCTGCGAGTAGCGGGGGAACGAGAGCAGCGCGTCCTTGAGCCGCGCCATCGGCCACGCCTTGTTGACGGGCATGATCTGCGTGCGGATCTCGTCGTTGGGCGCGTTGAGCGAAAGCGCGAGGTTGAGCCGGTGGAATCCCGCCTCCCGCACGAGCTCGCCGATCTTGACGATGCCGTCGGGATTGCCGACGGTCGAGATCGAGATGTTCGACGCGGGAACCTGCGCGCCGTCGTGGTCGACGAGCACGCGGATCGCCTGGATCACCTCGTCGATGTTGTCGGTGGGCTCGCCCATGCCCATGAAGACGATGTTTTTGACGGCGCTGCGCGCCTGCGGGTTCTTGACAGGTCGGTCCGCCGATCGCTGCACGCGATGCGTCGCCGCCCACCACTGATGCACGATCTGGTCCGCGCGCAGGTTCTTGATGAGGCCCATCTGCGCGGTCTCGCAGAAGCGACAGCCCATCGCGCAGCCGACCTGGCTCGACACGCACAGCGTGGTCGTGGTGCCCGTCGAGCGCGGCATCGGGATGAGCACGCTCTCGGTCTCGAGGCCGTCCTCATGGCGCAGCACGAACTTGGACGTCTCGCCCTCGACCAGCGTCGCGGTCACTGGATAGTCGGCGACCTCGCAGCCGGCGGGCACGGTTCCCTCGCGGAAGAGCGCCTTGTACTCGTCTCGCGGCGCGCCGCGCCTTCCCGCCGCGCGCGAACGCTCGACGAACTGCAGGCTCGTGAGCCCGAGCGGGCGCAGCGGAGTCGGGCAAAGGGGAGATGCGGCGTCCGAAGCCATTCACGAAGAGTATCAGCGAGGCGCGTCGGTTGCCGCGGGAAACGCCGCTCAATCTGCAGGAACGCAGCGCGTCGCCGCCCACGCGCGCAGATCGGCGATGCGGTCCGCCATCACGATCGATATCGGCGGACTCGCGCGGTACGCGTCGACGAGATCGTGCGTCGTGAGCGCGCGCTTGTCGTCCGCAAACGCCACGCGCAGCGCACTCTCGATGCCGGCCTCGATCTCCGCGCCGCTGTAGCCGTCGGTCGCCGCGACGAGCGCCGCCGTGTCGAACTGATTGGCGTCGCGCTTACGCTGCGCGAGGTGGATCGCGAGGATCTGCGCGCGCACGCTCGCGTCGGGCAGGTCGACGAAGAAGATCTCGTCGAAGCGCCCCTTGCGGAGGAGCTCCGGCGGAAGCGCGGAGATGTCGTTCGCCGTCGCGACCATGAAGGTCGCCGAGCTGCGCTCCTGCATCCAGGTGAGCAACGTGCCGAACATGCGCCGCGAGAGGCCGCCGTCCGACGACTGCGAGCTCGCGCTCGCGAAGCCCTTCTCGATCTCGTCGATCCAGAGCACGGCGGGCGCCATGCGGTCGGCCTGCTGCAGCGAATCGCGCAGCTTGCGCTCGCTCTCGCCGACGAACTTGTCGAACAGCGCGCCCGCGTCGAGCCGCAGCAGCGGCACGCGCCACGCGGTCGCGACGGCCTTCGCTGCAAGGCTCTTGCCCGCACCCTGCACGCCGAGCAGCATCACGCCGCGCGGGAGCGAAAGGCCGAATTCCGCGGCTTCATCGGCGCTGGTGAGCTGGCGCGCGTCGAGCCACTTCTTAAGCCGCGCGAGACCGCCGATCTTCTCCATCGAGACGGGGGCCTGCACGAATTCCAGCACGCCGTCGAGATCGGCGCACGCGTTGCGCTTGTGCAGCAATACCTGCTCGAGGTCGTCGTCGTTGAACTTGTCGTCCTGCGCGACCGATGCGCTGATCACGCGGCGCGCCTGGTGCGGCGTAAGTCCGCGCAGGCTGCGCCCGATCGCCTCGAGCGTGCTGCGGCGAATCGACGCCTCGATGGAGCGCGTCTTGGCGACCTCGCGCACGGTGTCGCGCACGAGCGCGATGAGCTCGTCGTCGCCCGCGGGCGGGAGGTGGACTTCGTGCACCTCGGACCGCACCTCGGGTGGCAGCTTGGCATGACGCTCGACGAGCACGATCACGCCAAAATTGGCGCGCGCCCAGGTGATCGCCTCGCGCAGCGCACGCAGCGTGCGCGGTTCCGCGAGATGCGCGGAGAGGTCGTAGAACACGGTGACCGAGCGTCCGCTGCCGCCGTTGACCGGCAGCCATGCGAGCGCAGCAACGGCCGGCTCGCTGTCGGTGACTGCCTTGCTGTCGGCCATGCGCGCTGGCGCGAGACCCTGCACTGCGGTCCAGCGGCGGTAGCTGACCGACGGATCGATTGCGCCGAACAGCGCCTCCTGCACGGTCGGCTCGTCGTCGCACTCGATGAGCACCAGCGGGTGGGTCCCGTCGAGGTCGCGCTTGAGGATCATCGTGAGCCGGTCTGCGTCGTGGGCCATGCGTTGTCCTTCACCGGGTTGACCTTCGATTGGCGCGGAGAATATCGCAATCCCCACCATCAAGCGGCAGGTATGATCCGCGCCCCGCGCATGCCTCGGCGCACGTGCGGATTTTCTGAGCAAACCCATGCATCTCAAGCGCGACGACAGCCACCAGCACGGACCCGACGTCATCCCGATCACGTTCCTGCTCGAGGATCCCGAGGGCCTCACGGGCACCACGCAGAAGGAATGGCACGTCAAGGGCGGCGAGCACGAGTCGCTCCTCGAGGTCGCGATCGACAACGGCATCAACATCGAGCATGCCTGCGGCGGTGTGTGCGCGTGCTCGACCTGCCACATCTACGTCGAGCAGGGCGCGTCGCAGATGAACCCCGCGAGCGAGGACGAGGAAGACCGCGTCGAGGAAGCTCCCGGCATCAAGCGCACCTCGCGCCTCGCGTGCCAGTGCGAGCTCAAGGACCTCGGCGAAGGCAAGCGCGTGCCGATCGTGGTGCGCGTCCCGTCGTGGAACCGCAACGCTGTCAAGGAAATCCCGCACTGAGCGGCGCCATGCACTGGCTCGATGTCCAGCGCATCGCGGAGTCGCTCGTCGATATCCATCCGGATATCGACCCGGTGTCGATCGTGTTTCCCAAGCTCAAGGCGCTTGTGGCCGCACTGCCGGGTTTCGCCGAGCAGCCAGGGCATCCGTGCAACGAGCGCATCCTCGAGGCCATCCAGCAGGCGTGGATCGACGAGCGCGACTGAAGCGCAAGCGCAGACCGTCAATCAGCAGCCAGGGAACACATGCCAAAGCTCGACCGCTACCACGCCGCCGCGATCCAGACCGCGTTCGAGAATCCGAAGACGCGCGACGAGATCCCGTCGCGCGTCGCGCGCATGATCGCGATGGCCGAGCAGACGGTCGCGGGATACAAGCCGTTCTTCGACGTGCGGCTTGTGGTGTTCCCCGAGTTTGCGCACGCCGCGCCGTGCTACTTCACGGTCGAGGAGCTCGACGAGCATCTCGCGGTCGAGATCCCCAACGACCACACCGATGCGTACGCGCGCTTCGCACGAAAGACCGGCTGTTTCGTGCAGACGGGCACGTTCATCGAGCGCGATCCCAAGTACCCCGGTGCGCTCTTCAACACGACGTGCTTGATCGGCCCCGATGGAATCCTCGCCAAGTACCGCAAGGTCAACCCGTGGATCCCGTGGGAAGTGCACGCGAGTCCGCACGACATCGCGGGCTACTCGGAGGATCCGTTCCCCGTCGCCGACACCGAGATCGGGAAGATCGGCTGCGCCATCTGTTACGACTGGCTGTTTCCCGAGTCGATCCGCCAGCTCGCGTTCAACGGCGCCGAGGTGCTCGTGCGTGTGAGCGCATACATGGACCCGTGGGGCGCGACCGCGCCGATGGACTGGTGGACCACGATCAACCGCGCGCGCGCGATCGAGAACACCGCGTTCGTCGTCGCCTGCAACCAGGGCGCGAGTTTCGCGGGCTATCCGCCGTTCTCGTGGCCTGGTGGCTCGATGGCGGTCGACTTCGACGGACGCATCCTTGCGCAGGCCGATCCCGGCGCGGGCGAGAAAGTCGTCGTCGCGCCGATCGACCTCGCGGCGCTGCGCGACGCCCGCGCGCGGCGCATGGGGCACGACATGCGCGCCCATTACCGCGCGGAAGTGCACCCGTATGCGAAGACCCCGCGATTTCCGCGGGCTGACTCGGAGGCGCGCGCGGCTGCGATCACGATCGCTTCCAACGAGACGCGGATCGCCGACGCCAAGCGCACGCTCGCGTGACTCGCGTATCCTGCGCGGATGCTTCGTTTCCGCGCGATTGGAACCGTGTTGCCCGCCGCTGTGCTCTGCGTCTTGTCCGCGCTGCCGCTCGCGTGCGGCGGTGACAAGAGCGCGACGCCGCAGCCGTCCCAACAGTCATCGCCGCAGGCCGCTGCGGTCGCGCCGACGTACGACGCCGCCACCATCGCGGCGATGAACCACGCGTACGGCCTGATGGGCAAGTTCGAGTTCGAGGCCGCGGCCGCGGAGTTCGACGCCATCGCCAAGAAGGCCGGCGCGCCGCCGGAAGCCGCGCTCGACCGCGCCATCGCGACGATGAACCAGTCGCGCGACGGCGCGCAGGAGCAGGCGATCGCGATGTTGCGGGAGTTCGTGAAGGCGAACGCGAGCAAGGACCAGCCGGCGAAGGACCAGCGCGCGAAGGAACTCGTCCTCCGCGCCCGCTACGCGATCGCGCTCTGCGATCTCTACCTCGGCCGCGCCGCCGAGGCCGCGCCCGCGTTCGTCGAGATCGCGCAGGCGCGCGGAGCCGACGCCTACGCGCAGTATTTCGCGGGCCAGTCGCTCGAGCAGGTCGGTGAGCACGCCAAGGCGCTCGGCTGGTACGAGCGCGCGGCGGAGCGCGATGGCTATCTCAAGAGCGCCGAGCTCGGCATCCAGCGCTGTGCGCGCAAGATTGGCGACGACGCCCGCGCCGAGCGTGCGCTCGCCGCGTTTGAGAAACTCAGCGCGAATCCGCGCGCCCGCGCCGCGGAGTTCAAGTACACGCGCATGGGCGACATGGGTTTGGCCGTGGTCGTCGACGACGCCGCGCGCACGCCGTACAAGCCGCCGACAGGGCCGATCTTCGAGGCGCCGCAGGAGATGGCGATCGATATCCCTGCGGATATCCCTGCAGATATCACGGTGCACTGGTCGACCGAGGTCGAGCAGCATGCGGCAACCGTTGATCTCAACGGCGACGGCCGACTCGACATCGTCGTGACCCGCGGAATCCTGCTGCCCAACGAGAGCGGCGCGGTCGAGCCTCGCACGCTGGTGCTGCTCGCGCGCGACGGGGGCAAGTTCGTGCTCGCGCACGATCATCCGCTGTCCAAGCTCGCAGGCTCGCGCGTGAACTCGATCCTCTTCGGCGACATCGACAGCGACGGACTCGTCGATGCCTACGTCTGCCGCGTGGGCGGAAACGCGCTGCTCCTGCAGACCGCCGATCACGGCTTCCGCGACGCGACCAAGGAGTCGAAGGCAGGCGGCAACGGCGGGATCTGCGTCGACGGCGCGCTCGCCGATCTCGACCACGACGGCGATCTCGACATCTTCGTGCTCTTCCGCGATGTGCCCAACGACCTGCTCGCGAACAATGGCGACGGGACCTTCCGCTCGATCGGCGCGCAGGCCGGCGTCGCCACCGACGAGCGCGGCCCGCGCTCGGTGATCGTCGGCGACTTCGACTACGACCGCGACGCCGACATCCTCGTGCTCAACGACACGCTGCCGCACGAGCTGTTCCTCAACGACCGGCTGTGGAAGTGGACGCCAGGCACCACGCCAGGCATCTCCACCGCGCAGCTCACCGACAGCGCTGCATCGGCGGCGATCGTCGAGATGGCCGATCTTCCGCTGCGCCGCGCGGTGTTTGCGACGTCCAGCTACCTGCGCTTGCCGCGCCGCATCGACCAGATCGCGCAGAACCGCAGCATCGAGCTCGGCGTCGCCGACGTGACGGGCGACGGTCACCTCGATCTCATGGAGTTCGGCTTCGACCGCATCGTGATGCGCGACGAGACTTGCAAGAGCGTGCAGGAATTCGCGGTTCCCGCCGACAGCGTTCGCACGCAGCTGGCGATGCTCGATCCCGTGCACGGCTCGCATCTGATCACGCTGCGCGTCGGCAAGCCGCCGCTTCTGTGGGCGCCTGGTAGCGGACGCGGTCCGTTCGCTGCGGTCTCCTTCAGCGGCCGCAGCGATCCGTCGCAGTCGATGCGCTCGAACACGAGCGGCATCGGCACGGGTTTCGCCGCGCGCATCGGCGGCGAGTGGATGGGCGGCGAGACGTTCCGTCCGTCGACCGGCCGCAGCCAGTCGCTCGCGCCCGTCGCGATCGGCACGGGCCCGATCGGAAAGATCGACGCGCTCGAGATCGAGTGGTCCGACGGCGTGTTCCAGAGCGAGGTCGATCTCGCGGGTGGAACCACGCACGCGATCACCGAGACGCAGCGGCAGATCTCGTCGTGCCCCGTGCTTTCGGCGTGGAACGGCAGCGAAATGCGCTTCGTCACCGACCTGCTCGGCGTCGGCGGAGTGGGCTTCCTGCTCGAGCCAGGCGTGTACAGCGAACCGCGGCCGATCGAGTCGCTCGTGCTGCCCGAAGGCGCGCTCGCGCCCAAGGCCGACGGAACGCTTTCGCTCGCATTCGCCGAGCCGATGGAGGAGAGCTGCATGCTCGACAGCGTGCGCCTGCGCGCGATCGACCTGCCTGCGGGCTGGGACATCGCGCCCGACGAGCGCATGGCGATCGGCGGCGCCGCGCCGACGAGCGAGATCATCGCGTGGAGGAACGCGTGGTTACCCCGCGGAAATCCCGCGCTCGCGAAGGCCGATCTCGTCGCCAGCGACGTCGGCAAGGTCGATCCGCGCTTCATCGGCCGGCTCGCGCAGGAGCAGGTGGTCGAGCTCGACTTCGGCACGGCGATCGACGCGATCGCCGAACCATGGCTCGTGATCGACGGCTGGATCGAGTACCCGTACTGTCAGACGATGTTCGCCGCGTGGCAGGCAGGCGCGAAGTACAAGGCGCCCGGCCTCGAGGCGCGCGCGGCCGACGGCTCGTGGAAGGAGCTCGTCGCCGAGTGGGGCTACCCCGCGGGCATGCCGCGCCGCATGGCGCTGCCGATCCCGAGGTCCGCGCTGCCCGCGGGCACGACGGCGCTGCGCATGCGCACCAACATGGAGATCTACTTCGACAGCGTGCGCCTTGTTGCGCGCGAGCCGCTGCCGGTTCAACCGGTCGAACTCGCGCTGTCGCGCGCATGGCTCGCCTCGCCTGGATTCGCCAAGCGCACGGCCGGCCCGCAGAAGCAGCCGTTCTACGACAACGCGAATCGCCTTCCGCTGTGGGATTGCCGGTTCCAACGCGGTCTTTACACGGAACTCGGCGATGTGCGCACGCTCCTGGCCGCGCACGACAGCGCGACCGTGGTGTTCGGGCCAGGCGAAGAGGTTTCGGTGGACTTTGCTGCGCCCGCGCAGGCGGTCGTCGCGGGCTCGACGCGACGGTTCGTGCTGGAAACGCGCGGCTGGTGCAAGGACATGGACCTCTACACGCGCGACGGCGAAACGGTCGAGCCGATGCCCACCGAGGCGACGCTCACGCCCGAGAGCCGCGCGCTGCAGGCGAAATCGCGTACCCGCGCGATGGGCGGACGCTGATCTCGCGTTAGACTCGCCCTCGTGGCGCAGTTCCGTCCCGCCGTCGGTCCGCGATTGAAGTGGCTTCTTGCCGCGGTGTTCGCGCTGTTCGCGGTGCTTGCGGTCAACAGCGTGTATCTCGCGGCGGTCACGTTCCTCGAGTGGCGCACGGGCACCACGCTGCAGAACCAGTTCTACTTGTGGAACTTCCTCGCGCATCTCGTGCTCGGATGCGCGATCGTCGTGCCGACGATCGTGTTTGGGATCGCGCACTGGCGCAACGTGAGCAATCGTCCGAATCCGCGCGCGATCGCGGCGGGCATCGCGACCTTCGTCGCGTCGATCGTGCTGCTCGCGACCGGCATCGCGCTCACGCGCGTCGAGATCGCCGGCGCGACCATCGGCGTGCGCGAGCCCGCGCTGCGCGAATCGGTGTACTGGCTGCACGTCGTCGCGCCGCTCGCGGTCGTGTGGCTCTTCGTCGTGCATCGCCTGTCAGGACGGCGCATCAAGTGGGCGATCGGCGCGCGCTGGGCCGCGGTCGCGGCGCTCGTCGCCATCGCAGCGACGGCGTTCCACACGCTTTCGCCGCGCGAGGCCGCGAAGGTTCCGCAAGACGGCGCGCGCTACTTCGAGCCATCGCTCGCCAAGACTTCGACGGGCGGGTTCATTCCCGCGGCGTCGATGATGGCGAACTCGTACTGCCTCGAATGCCACGCGGATGTCGTGCATTCGTGGGCGCACTCTGCGCACGCGGCGAGCTCGTTCAACAACCCGCTCTACACGGCGAGCGTGCGCGAGACGCGGCAGAAGGCCTTCGCGCGCGAGCACAGCGTGCAGGATGCGCGTTTCTGCGCGGGTTGCCATGATCCCGTGCCGTTCTTCTCCGGCGCGTTTGAGGACCGCAAGTGGGACGACCCTGCGTACGACGTCGCCAACGATCCGCTCGGTCGCGCGAGCATCACCTGCACGGTGTGCCACGGCATCGTGTCGGTCGACAGCCCGCGCGGCAACGCCGACTACACGATTGAGGCGAGCCCGCACTATCCGCTCGCGTTCAGCGATTCGCCGCTGCTTGCGTGGCCCTCGAGCCAGCTGATCAAGGCCAAGCCCGCGTTTCACAAGCGCACGTTCCTCAAGCCCGAAGTGCATCGCTCGAGCGAGTTCTGCGGCGCGTGCCACAAGGTCGCGTTGCCCGAGGCCGTCAACGACTACAAGTGGCTGCGCGGGCAGGACCACTACGGATCGTTCCTGCTCTCGGGCCGCAGCGGGCACGGCGCGCTGAGCTGGTACTACCCCGACAAGCCCGCGCCCAAGTGCAACGATTGCCACATGCGCGCGACGCCGAGCGACGATTTCGCCGCGCGCGATCGCGACGGCAGCGGGGTGCGCAGCGTGCTCTCGCATGCATTTCCCAGCGCGAATACGGCGCTTCCTGCGCTTGGCGTGCTGCCCGACGCTGCGGCGACCAACGAGTCGCACGCGGCGTTCAACGCCAAGACGCTCCGCGTCGATCTCTTCGCGGTGCGCGATGGCGGCGCGGTCGATGGCGCGCTGCGCGTGATCGGCGCAGGTGAACTGCCCGTGCTCGAAGCGGGCAAGCGCTACTTGCTCGAGGTCGTCGTGCGCACGCTCGACATCGGTCACGAGTTCACGCAAGGCACCGCCGACTCGAACGAGGCGTGGCTCTTCGCGCGCGCGACGCTCGCGGACGGCGCCGAAATTGGCACCACCGGCGCGCTCGACAGCAGCGGAGCGCTCGATCCGTGGTCGAAGATGTTCAACGCGTTCGTGATCGATCGCGAGGGCAACCGCATCGACCGACGCAATCCGCAGGACATCTTCCTGCCGCTCTACAACAACCAGATTCCGCCGGGCGCGGGCGATGTCACGCATCTCGCGATCACCGTGCCCCTCGAAGCGCGCGCGCCGCTGCGCATTGAGACCGAGGTGCGCTACCGCAAGTTCGACGCGGGATACATGCGGTTCGTGTTCGGTGCCGATCGCGTCAACGACCTGCCCGTGATGGTGCTCGCGCGCGATGTCGTGACGCTGCCCGTGCGCGCGAGCGACGGATCGGTGCACGGCGCGGCAACGGCCACCGCGCCCGATGCGATTCCCGCATGGCAGCGCTGGTACGACTACGGCATCGGTCTCTTCCGCGAAAGCGATCGCGGCGCGGGCCGTGGTTCGCTGCGCCAGGCCGACGAAGCGTTCGCCCAGCTCGAGTCGATTCGCCCCGCGATCGGCCAACTCGCGCGCGCGCGCATCGCCGTCAAGGAGGGTCGCCTCGACGATGCCGCTGCGTTCCTCGCGAAATCCGCGAGCGCGACACCTGCGACCGAACAGGTCGCCCCGCCATGGACGCTCACCTACTTCACCGCGCTCGTCGACAAGCAGAACGGCAACTTTGCCAAGGCCATCGACGGCTTCCGCCGCGTGCTCGCCACCGATTTCGCTGGCGCGCGTGAGCGCGGCTTCGACTTCGCGATCGACACGCGCGTGCTCAATGAACTCGCCGAGACTACGCTCGAACTCAAGCAGCCGGCCGAGGCAAAGGCCGCGCTCGTCAAGTCGCTCGCGGTCGATCCCGAGCAGGCGCAGGCTTGGTGGCTCATGAACCGCGCGTGCGAGATGCTCGGTGATTCCACAGGTGCCGACGCTGCGCGCGCGAATCACGCCAAGTACAAGCCCGACGAGAACGCGCGCGACACCGCCGTGCGCCTCGCGCGGCAGAAGTATCCGTGGGCCGACCACGCCGCCGAAGCAACGGTGATCTACGACCTGCAGCGCGCAGGCCGCGCGACCGGCGAACTCTTGCCTGGAACGAAGCTCGTCGTCCCCGCGCCGCTAGCGACGGCCGCCAGCGCGCCCGCCGCCGCTCGGCCGTGACGGAGCGCTCGGCGCGCGCGTGCCTCCCGACGAACCTCTGCTCGTTCCGCCCGACCAGCCGCTGTTCCATCCGCCGCGCGCGCCGAACGATTGATAGCTCTGCGTGCCGCGATTGCCGCGGTCACGCGCCGCTGCATCGCGAGCCACCGACGGCGGCGGAGTCGGAACCGGTCGCACCGCGGTCGGCGGCCGCCGTGCGGGCGGTGTCGCAGTGGGGCGCGACCGCGACGCGTCGGGCGTTCGCTCGGCAGGCTTGCGATCGGCGGGTGCGCGCTCCTGCGGCGTCGCGTTCGGCGCTCGTTCTCCCGAGGACCGTCCGCCCGACGGCGTGGTTGGATTCGGCTTCGCAGCACCCGATCGGCCCGTGTCTGGTTTTCCCGCCGTGGGTTTGGCTGCATCCGGCTTGCGATCGGTTGGCTTCTGCGTGGCATCCGCGGGCGGATTCGCCCGATCGCGCTGCACGCCGTCGCGGTCCCGAACCGACGGCTGAACAGGCGCATTCCGCGGCACATCGCCGACGCGCGACCATTCCTTCTCGCCCTTGCGGTAGACATTGCCGTCGCGGGACGCGTACATGTCGCCGTCCCTCATGCGTGCGATCGGCTTTCCGTTGACCCAGTTCGGAGCTGGAACCGCCGCGGTGCGCGGGGCCGCGCCGTACTGCGTTCCTGCACGCACCCAGCGGTCGCCGTGCTGCGCGACGCCCTGCGTCCACGATGCGTACGGCGCGATGTTGCCGACGCGAGCGCTGCGAATTCCAACCGACGGATTGAACGCCGATCGGAATCCCTTCTCGTGCGAACCGCCGTATCGCTGTCCGCCGCGCGAGTAGTGCTCGCCGCCGGATCGGTAGAGCGCGCAATGCCCGGCGCCGCCATACGGACCATATCGATGCCCCGCGGTGACGAAGCCGCCGCAACCGTGATGCCACACCGCGCCGCAACCGTAGGAGAAGTAGTAGGGCCGGTAGAAGTACGGCCAGTACCACCCGTAGTCGACATAGCCGCCATACACGACGCCGAGTCCGAACATCACCACGCCCGTGGTCGCGATCGTCGCGCCCCAGTATCCCGCGGTGTATCCAGTGACGACCACGTCGGGCGTCGAGTCGTACACGCGCACGTAGGTCACGTTGTGCAGCGGAAAATCAGATGGAATGTCGTAGATCGCCGGCGGCACGAACTCCGCCACCACCCACGGCCCCGACGGCGAGCTCGCCACGAACCACACCGCATCGCTGCAGCAGTAGTACTTGCCGTCGACGAGAAAGACATCGAACGGCGAGTTCGCCGCGTAGCGCACGGTGGTCTTCGCGATCGGCCGGAAATCGGGATCGCCGTCGTAGGTGACTTCGATCGTGACCTTGTTGCGATCGACCTCCGCCTTCTGCGGAATCGATGCGAGCACCGCGGCCGCGTTCGCCTCGTCGGTCCCCGGCACCGACGCCAGCAGATCGCCCGCGTTGGAATCCTCGGGAATCCGCTGGAACTCCGCGGGAAGCGTCTCGCTCGCCTCACGCCACGGGCCACCAAGCGAGTTCGCGCGGAACCACCGCCCGGCTGCGAGCAGGTAGTACTGCTTGCCGCGTCCGTCGTAGACGATGTCGTTCTCGGTATTGGTCGCAAGCAGGAGACGCGTGGTCGGGATCACCTCGAACACCGGCTGGCCCTCGGTCACGATCAGCTCCGTCGGCTCGGTGACCACGTAGACGGCGGGCACGGCCTCGGGAACGCGCGGGGGCAGCGATTCCGCGACATCGCTCCAGTTGGCGTCCTTCGGAAGCCTCGCGATCGCCGCAGGGATCTTGGCAGTGCCGGTCCACACGCCGCGCTCGAGGTCGTCGGTCGTGAGCCACGCGCCGTCGTCGAGAAGGTAGTAGCGCCCCGACGCAGGCTCGAGGAACACGTCCCAATTCGTGTTGATCGCGAAGAGCAGGTCGGTCTCCCCGCTTGAAACCGCTTCAAAGCGCGGCTTTCCGATGAAGTTCACCAGGATCGCATCGCGGTTGCTCCAGATGATCCGCGGCGGCGCGGTGCTTACGGAAACCTTGCGGACATCCACGTCCTCAGGCGCGAGCGCGGCGATCACGCGGTCGAGTGCGATCGTCTGCTGCTTGCGTGCGGGCATCGCCGCGGTGACGACACGCGAGAGTTCCGCGGCTTCCTCGTCGGTGACATCGGTAAAGGTGATGCTCTCGATCTTCCGGTCCGTGAGCACCACGAGCCTGTCGACGAGCGAAACCTCCGTCGCGGCGCTCACGCGCATCGTTCCGAACGCGCGTTCGTTGGGGTCGGCCTGCCCGTTCGCGGGCTGTGCATTGGTGGCCGGTGCCACCGCGATCGCCGCCGTGAACACCAGCCGTTCGTAATCCTTCCAACTCTCGATCTGCGGCTGGAACACGCGGACCACGCGCCCCTCCGCCTCGAAGTCGCGCGGCCAGCCCTGGTCCTTCGCCTCGTCCGGAATGCTGCCTTTCGGCTGCGCTGGCTCCTGCGTGCGTGCCTCAGGCGTCGGCTCCCCGCGGTCCGACCACTCGGTCGCGAGGCTCCATGCTGCGCCCGCGACGACCGCGGTGAGCACAAACCCAATGAACACCTGCAGGACGGAAATGCGGCGGGGCTCGAGCATGGCGCAATCAAACCCGCCGTGTCCGCGGATCTCGGCGAGGAATACTGCGCGACTTCCGCCAGACGGTGACTCCCTGCGCCGCCCACCTGCGAAGATGGCTCCATGCCCGCACCGTCGATCACGAACCTCGCCGAACTCCGCGCCTCCGGCTGGCGCTCGCGCTCCGTCAAGGATGAGCTCCGCGCCAACTTCACCCGCGCACTCGCCGCGGGCACGCCGATCTTTCCCGGCATCGTCGGCTACGACGACACCGTGCTGCCCGAGGTCGCCAACGCGATCCTCGCGGGTCACGACATGCTCTTCCTCGGCGAGAAGGGGCAGGGCAAGAGCCGCCTCATGCGCCTGCTGCCGGCGTTCCTCGACGAGTGGATTCCGTACCTCGACATCGCGGGCTCGCCCGTCCACGAGGATCCTGAGCGCCCGATCACGCGCGCGGGCCGCGAGTTTCTCGCGGCGAATCCGCCCGAGCGCGTGCGCATCGCCTGGTGGCACCGCAGCGAGCGCTACGCCGAGCGCCTCGCGCCCGGAACCAAGTTCGCCGACGTGATCGGCGAGATCGATCCCGCGAAGCTCATCTCGGGCACGAGCATGTCCGCCGAGGACGCGCTGCACTTTGGCCTCATCCCGCGCCACCACCGCGGCATCTTCGCGATGAACGAGCTGCCCGACCTCGACGAACTCGTGCAGGTCGGCCTCTTCAACATCCTCGAGGAGCGCGATGTCCAGATCCGCGGCTATCCCGTGCGGTTCGACCTCGACATCCTCGTGCTCTTCAGCGCGAACCCGAGCACATACAACCGCTCCGGCAAGGTGATCCCGCAGCTCAAGGACCGCATCGGCTCGACGATCGTCACGCACTACCCGAAGGAGCGCGAGCTCGGCATCGGCATCATGAAGCAGGAGGCCGGCATCGACCTCGGTGGCGAATTCCCCGTGATGGTGCCGCCGTTCATGGAGGAGATCGTCGAGGAGATCTCGCGCGTCGCGCGCAAGTCGCGCTACGTCGACCACGCGAGCGGCGTGAGCGCGCGCTTCTCGATCGCCAACTACCGCACGATGGTCGCGAACGCGCGCCGTCGCGGCATCGCGCTCGGCGAGAAGCCCGCGGTCCCGCGCATCAGCGATCTCGCGCATCTCAAGGCGAGCGCCGTCGGCAAGCTCGAGCTCGACCTCATGGGCTCGCACCAGATGACCGAGCAGCAGGCGATCGACGCGATCGTCGCCGAGGCGATCGAGCACGTCTTCGGCGAGTACGTCGACGCGCACGGTCTCGGCGACATCGCCGAGGTCTTCGCGAAGGGCGTGCGCATCGAGGTCGGCGACATGCTTCCGTCGTCGCACTACGAGAAGGTGCTCAAGGCCGTGCCCGAGGCGTGGAACAAGGCGTTCGAGGTGAATGCGTCGGAGAATCCCGCGGTGCGCGCGAGCTGCGTCGAGTTCGTCCTCGCGGGCCTCTGGGCGACCGAGCGCATCTCGCGCAGCGAGAAGCACGGCCGCGTGTCGTTCGAGGTGAAGTGAGTGGAGGAGCGCGCCGACAATTCCGAATCTCCGGCGCCGCCGCGCGCGCTCGGCGGCGTCGTGCACTCGTACCTCGGCTACGACCCGATCGAGTTCCCGCCGCCCACGCAACCGCGCGGCGCCGACGCGGGCGATGCGATGCTCGACCACATGCTGATGTACGGCTCGCGCCGCAAGTTCACCGACCGTGACCTTGCCAACGCCATTCGCCTGGATCCGTCGCAGATCCGCGGCCTCGGCCCGAGCCTCGACGCGATCAAGGCGATGCTCGAGGAGAAGAAGCGCAAGATCCTCGAGCGCTACGAGACGTCGCGCGCGGAGGATCTCGCGCGTGATGCATACGGTGATGCCGTCAAGCGCGTCGATGTGCCGGATCCGCTCGCGCCGCGGCTGCGGCCCGCACTCGACCTCGGGCAGCTCGCCGACCTCGAGCGCATCCAGCGCCGCGTGCCCGACGCGACGCCGCTCGCGCACGAGCTCATGCGCGTGATCGCGCGCCTCCGCGATCGGTATTCGGTCGAGCAACTCGCGTCGAAGTATCCGTTCACCGGCCGCGAGGCGATGGATGTCGCCAAGGCGCTTGAAATCAAGGAGGAGCTCGAGAAGATCGATCGCCTCCTCAAGCAGATCGAGGACGCGCTCAAGAACGCCAAGCCCGCGATCATCGACATGGAGTCGCTCGGCGAGTTCGCGAGCGAGGAGCAGATGGAGGACCTCGCGCGCCTGCAGCGCCAGGTGAACGAACTCCTGCGGAAGATGGCCGAAGAAGCGGGGCTCGAGCGATCGCCCGACGGCTACAGAGCCTCGCCGCGCGCGCTGCGCACGTACCAGAAGCGGCATCTCTCGATGATCTTCGCCGACCTCGCCGACGCTCGGCGCGGTCGCCACGACGGGATCACCTCGAAGGACGGCGCGGTCGAGCTTCCCTCGACGCGCGCGTACGAGTTCGGCGATTCGCCCGCGAATCTCGATGTGCCGCAGTCGATCCTCAACGCCGTCGCGCGGACGGGCCAGGCGCGGCCAGCGGGCGAGGACCTTGTCGTCCATCGCACGCGGCGGACGCCGAAGTGCGCGACTGCGCTCATCCTCGACATGTCGGGATCGATGCGCTACGGCGGCCAGTACATCGCCTGCAAGAAGATGGCGCTCGCGCTCGACGGCCTGATCCGCAGCGAGTATCCCGGCGATTTCCTGCAGGCGATCGAGATGTACACGGTCGCACGGCTGCGCCGGCCGAGCGAGATCATCGAGATGCTGCCGAAGATGGTCTCGATCAACGACCCCGTCGTGCGGCTGCGCGCCGACATGGCGGATCCCGAGATCACCGAGATGGATCTGCCGCTGCACTTCACGAACATCCAGCGTTCGCTGCAGCTCGCGCGGCAGGTGCTGAGCGCGCAGGACACGCCGAACAAGCAGGTGTTCCTGCTCACGGACGGTCTGCCGACGGCGCACTTCGAGGGAAGCGAGCTGTTCATGCTCTACCCGCCCGACCCGCGCACCGAGCGCGAGACGATGCGCGAGGCGATGCGCTGCAAGCAGGAGGGGATCGTGATCAACATCTTCCTGCTGCCGTCTTGGTCGCAGTCGGAGGAGGACGTGCAGTTCGCCCACCGGATGGCGGAGACGACGGGTGGCCGCGTGCTGTTCGCGGGAGGCGAGGAACTCGATCGGTTTGTGGTGTGGGACTACGTGAAGATGCGCCGCACGATCCTCTAACGGAAATGGTGCCTGGCACGTGCCGTGCACTGCCGGGTGCACCACGGCACGTGCCGTGGACCTGCTCGGCGCTGCGCCACCCAGCGCATTTCCGTGGCGATACGCGGGGAGCGCCCTGGCCGCGCGGGTGCCTGGC
>Ga0114980_10001329_pt1 | contig 17696 bp, 20 predicted proteins | sample S_140806_EF_Meta_FD_87018 | JGI IMG/M metagenome (GOLD analysis project Ga0114980, IMG submission 87018) | Freshwater microbial communities from Lake Simoncouche, Canada to study carbon cycling - S_140806_EF_MetaG | ecosystem: Environmental > Aquatic > Freshwater > Lake | place: Lake...
ATGCTGTTAAAACCAGATGAGCTAAGGCTTGTCGAAGTCAAAGCCGCAGACGGTCGCGTCTCATCCATCCAGGCATACCGCCACGCTGAGCTGCAAATGCTTGGTTTTAACGTAGAAATCATCAAACCATGAGCCTTATCGAACAACTGCACACCCTGCCTTCTGAGTGGGGTTACGTTGCAGTCGGCCACAGCAAACGGCCATACCAGGCCAAGTGGCAGGACAACCCGCTCACCCAAAAACAACTCACAGCCGAGATAGAAGCTGGTCGCGCTCATGCCATTGGCGTCATTGCTGGCCCGCAGTCCGGTGGCCTGCTATTTGTCGATCACGATGGCATCTCAGCAGGGGAGGTGCTCGAATCCATTGGCGCACCAAGCCGTGACCTGCCCAAGTCTTGGGCCGTCACCTCTGGCCGCAATGGTCGCTTCCAGATCATCTACACCGTCCCCATCCAATACTGGGACCAAATCAAGACACGCAAGATAAAGTCCGGCAAATACGACGAAGACGGCAACGTCGAGCAGCTTGAGCTTCGCTGGACCGGCTGTCAATCCGTCGTTGCAGGTAGCCACCCAATCACCGGCTCCTACCGCTGGCTAAAGGGTCGAGCACCCACCGACCTGCCATTGGCAGAAGCACCGCTGGCGCTCATTGAGCAGATGCTTCAGCTGCCAACGCCAGAACCGACACCACTACTGCCAGCACCGATCTCACGCCGCACCGAACGCACCGACAAGGACTGGGCACTCATCTATCTCGACGCACTCAACCCATTACGTGCAAACGACTACGACGAATGGATTGAAGTTGGCCAATGCCTCCAGTCCGTAGACGATTCATTGCTCACCGAATGGGACAACTGGTCCAAGCAGTCGCCCAAGTGGGAGCCAAAAGCCTGCGACACCCATTGGAAGTCGTTCAAGCCAACCGGCAACCGATCAATCAAACGCCTTTGCAACCTGGCCAAACTTGATGGCTGGCGGCCAAAAGAAAAGCTCAGCCCGACAAAGCCAACTGAGACAGGGTTCCTTTCATCCAACACCAACCTAACCGCAAAAGCAACCGATAGTGAAGACTTCAAACTGGAGAAGCTGGAGGCCAACAAACTCCTGGACATGCTTCGGCCTAAGGGCAATGATGAGTCAAAGTTTCGTTACAATATCTTTACCCAGCAGATTGAAATCCAAGGTCAAGTAGCCAAAAACATTGAACACTTCTATCTTCAGCTTTCGGAGATGGGATACAAAATATCAAAAGATATTGCCCTTGATTGTCTTGTAAAAGTAGCTCATGAGCATTCATACGATCCAGTGCGTCTCTATCTCGAACACGTCGAAGTGCAGGTGCAACCCACATACATTGATCGGCTTTCATCAACCTATCTGCGCACCGAAGACGTTACACAAAAGCAACCGACCATCTACGACCACATGATCAAGCGCACGCTCATCGCAGCAGTGCGCCGCATCTTTGAACCCGGTTGCAAGCATGACCACGCCTGCGTACTCATGGGTGATCAAGGTGCCCGCAAGTCATCCTTCTGGGGCGCCATTGGTGGTCCCTTTTTCTCTGATGCACTGCGCGACATCAGCAGCAAAGACGACCTGATGGTGCTCCACCGCAGTTGGATCATGGAGTGGGCCGAGTTGGACGCAATCATGTCCAAGAAGCACGCCGGCCAGGTCAAAAGCTTCCTATCCCAATCCACTGACCTGTTTCGCGTGCCTTACGGCAAGGCCACCGAAGCCTTCCCAAGGCGCGGCATCATCGTCGGCTCCACCAATCGCGACAGTGGCTTTCTGGTCGATGACACCGGCAACCGCCGCTTCTGGGTCATACCCGTCACATGCACGCTTCAGAACCCCATCGACGTGCCCAACCTCCTCATCGAACGCGATGCCATCTGGGCCGCGGCAATGGCCGCTTACCGAGCCGGTGAGACATCCGTCCTGACCGTTGAGCAAGAGGTTCAGGTGCAAACCGAGAACACCACCTACCTCATCGAATCGCCATGGGCAGCACCCATCGATGCATGGCTCAAGGCTCCCCATAACCAACCAAAGGTCATCACCACCGGCCTGCTTTTGGCTGAGGCGATCCAGAAACCCATCGAGCGGCAGACCCGATCCGACCAGATGCAGGTGGGCAATATCCTTCGCGACCTCGGATACGTCAGAAAACGCACCACAGTCGATGGCTGCCTCAAATGGGTTTTCTTCCTACCTTCAGAAAACAGGTAGGAAAGCGAAAAACCCAGCTGCTGCAATGCCTTATCTAACCTTCCTACCTATCCTACCTTTATAAAGGAGTAGTAGTAATAAGGGTATATAGGGGGTATAGGGGTACCGCGCAGGGGTGCGAGTAGCTCCTAAGGCGAAGGTAGGAAGGTAGGCAGGTGGGAAACGGCCTAGACGGCCTCTTCCTGGCCGATCCAGTCCTTCAGATCACGCACATAACCACGCAACAGCGTTGCCTGCTTCAGGTGCCATTGGTCACCCGTGGCCAGATACAGCAGCGAGTGGTTGTCCACACCATGCAACGCTTCTTTGATCACCGGATTCCAGCGCTCTCGAATCGGCGTGTTCCATTCGCGGTGATCCACGGTCGCAAGAGTCGAAATGGTTGGTCCTTTACCATGAAATTATGGCCAGCATCTCACTCGACATCCGCTCAGAGCTACCCAAGGCCATCCGGTGGACTAACCAGATGACCAAGCAGTTGCCGTTTGCCATCAGCCAAGCGCTCAACTCAACCGCCTTTGATGCGCGTGTCGCGATCAACAGCAGCACCCGTCAATACTTCGACAAACCAAACCGCTTCACTCAATCAGCATTCTTTGTTCAACGATCCAGCAAGCGCAGCCTTGAGGCTGTGGTCTTTGCTGAGGCTGCTGCTGGCAAGGACCGTGCTCGCTATCTCAAGTACGGCATCCAAGGTGGTCAACGTACACAGAAGGGATTTGAGCGCAAGTTCCTATCCGAAGTTGTTGGTAGCCGCAGCATCCCAGCAGGTGCGCAGTTGGTGCCCACCTCACTGGTCAAGCTCAACGCTCAAGGCAATGTGTCCCTTGCCACCATCAAGCGGATCCAAAAAGGTCTTGCAACCCAAGGCAATGGCACCTTCTTCATTGGTACACCAAAGGGTGGCAACCGTCCTGCTGGTATCTATCGACGCAGCAAGGGTCAACTGTTCCCTTACTTCCTTGCCATCCAAAGCAAAGCCAACTACCGAGGCCGGTTGCCCATTGGCGAGATCGGCGGAAAGGTAGCGCAGCGCCGGTTCGGCCAGTACCTACGCAGCAGCCTTTCCAAGGCTTTAGAAACCGCAAAATAGAACCTAGGTACCTCAGCGCAGGTCGAGACGCCTTAGAGGGGCACCGAGGGGGCACTAACGGGTCCCTCCTGGCGGATTTTCTATGGGTAGTTCGCGCGCGCACGTTTTGGCTAGCGACAGCCGTCAAGCGTCTCAAACAAGTCTTAACATGAGATTCATGAGACACAGCATCCCCTAAGCGTTCGATAGTTCAGCAGTTCACTATGCTTTCAATGAACGATAAAAGCAAACAACAAAGTGTTGGTCACGTTTAGCGAGTTCGCCACAATCAAAGGCTGCGCTAAGGGTACGGTTACAGCGGCGACAAAAAATCGCATTGCTGATGCAGTGGTTGAGGTAGATGGCAAGCGTTGGCTTGATCGTGACCTTGCGTTGGAGCTATGGAACCGTAATACCAAGGCAACGCACAATGCCAAGGTGAGTAAACCTGACCCAATCGAAGCATTAGCACCAAGGGATGCGCGGCAATTACGGCAGAAGGTGGCGGGATTACCTGATGATGAGATACCAGAACTCAATGAAAGTAGGGCAAGGCGTGAGCATTACCAGGCGGAGCTGGCCAAGTTAGAGGTGGATTTGAAAAGAAAAGAGCTGATGCCTGCGGTAGATGTGCAGAAGGAAGCGTTTGCTTTGGGCCGCAGTGTGCGTGAAGCACTGGCCAATTTGGCCGATCGGCTTAGTCATCAGCTGGCAGGTGAGACAGATCCAGCTCGAATCCATGCGGTGCTGACCGATGAACACCGGGCTGCGTTGGTGGAATTGAGCAATGGCTAATCCCTGGCGGACTGGATTTCTTGATGGTCTGCGACCTGAGGAACCGCTGACGGTGAGCGAATGGGCAGACCGTTACCGGAAATTAAGCAGCAAAGCAAGCGCTGAGCCTGGACCATGGCGTACAAATCGGACGCCATATCTGCGTGAACCGATGGATTGCCTGAGCAGCAGCAGCCCAGTGCAGCGTGTGGTGATGATGTTTGCGGCGCAGACAGGCAAGACAGAGGCCGGCAGCAACTGGCTGGGCTATGTAATTGACCATGCACCAGGACCAATGTTGTGCGTACAACCCACAGTGGAGATGGCCAAGCGGTTGAGCAAGCAGCGGCTTGAAAGCATGATTACAGACACGCCATGCTTGGCGGCAAAGATCGCACCAGCCAGGGCAAGAGATTCAGGCAACACAATGTTCAGCAAAGAATTCAGCGGCGGGATCATGCTGCTGACTGGGGCAAACAGTGCGACTGGATTGCGGTCGGCGCCATGTCGATACTTGTTTGCTGATGAGGTGGATGCCTTCCCCAGTGATGTGGATGGTGAGGGCGACCCTGTTGCATTGGCTGAACGACGGACCACGACGTTTGCTCGACGCAAGATCCTGCTGACCAGTACGCCCACGGTGAAGGATTTCAGCCGGATTGAGACGGAGTATTTGCGATCAGATCAGCGGCGCTTCTATGTGCCATGCCCTAGTTGCAGTGGGATGCAATGGTTGCAATGGCCGCGGCTGAAGTGGGATGCAAAGCGGCCAGAAGAAGTGCAGTATCAGTGTGAGCATTGCAACGAACGGTTCAAGGAAAACCACAAGCCGGCGATGCTTGCTGCTGGTGAGTGGCGGGCAACGGCACCAAGCAATGGCAAGACAGCAGGGTTCCAGTTGTCAGGTCTTTACAGCCCACTGGGATGGTGCAGTTGGGAGCAGTTGGTGGAGGATTTTCTGCGGGCCAAATCAGACGCGCCAGCGTTGAAAGTGTTTGTGAATACCAGGCTGGCCGAGACATGGGAGGAGGACTATGCCGCAGCCGTGAGCGCGGATGGATTGATGGCCAAGCGGTTGGCGTATGAATCAGGCACCTGCCCAGATGGCGTGGTGCTGTTGACCTGTGGAGTAGATGTGCAGGACAACCGGCTGGCGGTGAGCGTATGGGGTTGGGGGGAAGGTGAGACTGGTTGGATGGTGTGGCATCAAGAGCTGATGGGTGACCCTACGCAGACGGAGGTGTGGGCTCAGTTGGATCAGGTGCTGGTGACCGAGTGGCCAACGGTTGCGGGCAAGGTGCTCAACGTGTCCCAGGTTGCGGTGGATAGTGGCGGCCACTGCACCCATGAGGTTTACCGATATGTGCGCGATCGCGTGCGACAGAACGTGGTGGCGATCAAGGGCAGCAGCAGGCGCAACAGCCCAGCGGTTGGCAAGGGCAACAAGGTAGACGTGAGCTGGCAGGGGAGGGTGCTAAAGCGTGGCGTGACGCTGTATCAACTTGGCACTGACACGATCAAGACCACGCTGTTTGGTAGGTTGCGGCACAACGAAACGGGCGGTGTCGGCACGTTGTATTTCGGGATGGCTGCGGATGAGGAGTATTTCAGGCAGCTGACCAGCGAGCGCCAGGCGTTGCGGTATCACCGCGGGTTCCCAATTCGGGAGTGGGTAAAGAAAGCTGGTGATCGAAACGAAGCACTGGACTGTGTGGTCTATGCCTATGCAGCGATGCTGTTGTTCTCAAGACGGATGAACCGGACAACGATGTGGCAGCAACTTGGCGATCAACTTGAGCATGGCAAGAAGATACCGTTAAGATCAAAACAACAGCCAGCGGCATCAGCCGCGGCCGGCCCTGGTTTTGTAAACAACTGGTAGAGCGTGAACATCCCCAGCGAGATCAGGGCAGGCGACACCATCAAATGGCGGGACATTCCTGGCGCGGACAATTTGGGCAATGTGATCAGCAGCTCGGACTACACGCTGACGTATTACCTGCGAACCAATACATCAACCGAAGGCGCGACGGTGGTGGGCACCGCCTACGGCACTGGATGGGAGTTCACGATTGCCGCGGCCACTAGCGCTGATTTCAATGAAGGCCAGTGGTATTGGCAAGCCGTAGCGACCAAGACTGGCAGCACGGTGACGATGGGATCGGGCCAGCTGACAGTGCTGCGTAGTCTGAGCTACACCGGCACACCCGGCGCGGTTGATGGCCGGTCACAAGCCGAGCAGGATCTGGATGCGGTGCAAGCTGCGATCAGGGCAATTGTTGCGGGCGGTGTCGCGAAGGAGTACACCATTGGCAACCGCAACCTTAAGAAATACGACATGGCCGATTTGTTGCAACTTGAAAGTAAGCTCAAGGCTGAAGTGAAGCGTGAGCAAATGGCGGACCTGATCGCCAACGGTCTTGGCAATCCCCACAATCTGTTCGTGAGGTTCTGATGGGATTGCGTACGCGGCTGTTTCGGGCGATGGGTTTTGAGCCATTGCGGCCGCAGCGCCGGGCGTATCAAGGCGCACGGGTCAGCCGGTTGACTGCTGACTGGGTGACCAGTGGCACTAGCGCCGACAGCGAGATCAAGTCAAGCTTCAAGGCACTGCGCAATCGTGCGCGCCAATTGGTGCGTGATAACGATTATGCAAGGCAAGCGGTTCGCGCAATCCAAAACAATGTGATCGGTCACGGCATCCGGCATCAAGGCCAGATCAGGATGCTGAATGGCTCACGCCTTGATGAGGCGATCAATGGTCAAGTGCATGAGCAGTGGGAGCGGTGGATGCACAAAAGCCGCTGTGATGTCAGCGGGATGCTTGGCTTCCATGACATGGAGCGCTTGCTGGCGCGCAGCATGGCCGAGTCGGGTGAGGTGTTTATCAGGATGATCCGCCAGCCGTTTGGCGACAGCCGGGTTCCATTTGCATTGCAGGTGCTTGAGGCTGACTATCTGATTGATGATGATGTGCCACAGGCAGCTGATGGCAACACGGTGCGGATGGGCATCGAGGTGGATGGATATCTCCGGCCGCAGGCTTACCACTTCTATGCCAACCATCCGGGTGACACATACGCCGGCAACCCACGCACCAATGGCCGGCAGATCCGCGTGCCGGCTAATGAGGTGATCCATCTGTTCCTGCCAGAGCGGCCAGGACAGACCAGAGGCGTGACATGGTTTGCATCAGCACTGATGCGCCTGCACATGCTGCAAGGCTATGAAGAAGCCGAGGTGGTGAGGGCACGTGCCAGCAGCGCACTGATGGGATTCATTCAATCACCCGAGGGTGAGTTGGTTGGTGATGAGATCTATGAAGGCCAGCGTGTTAGCGAGTTCACTCCTGGCGTGTTCAAGTATCTGGCACCAGGCGAGAGCGTAACAGTCCCGGATTTGAACGCACCTGATGGCCAGCTTGAACCGTTTACCCGGTCGATGCTGCGGGCTGTGGCTGCTGGTGTTGGCGTCAGTTTTGAGAGCATCAGCAAGAACTTCAGCGAGAGCAACTACAGCAGCAGCCGGCTGAGTCTGCTTGAGGAGCGCGACACCTATCGGGTGTTGCAGCGGTACATGATCGAGAACTTCCATCAGCCTGTCTTTGAGGCATGGCTTGAGATGGCAGTGCTGAGCGGTGCGCTGAATCTGCCAGGCTATGAAACCAACCCTGACCGCTACCGCGCTAGCAAGTGGGTTCCCCGCAGCTGGGAATGGGTTGACCCGCAGCGTGAAGTTGACGCTTACAAGTCAGCCGTGAGATGTGGGTTCAAGACACTGGCGCAAGTGATTAGCGAGCAGGGCGGCGACCTAGACGATGTGCTGACGCAGCGTCAGGCCGAACTGGCCAAGCTTGATGAGTTCGGCATTGTTCTCGATACTGATCCAAGCGAAGTGAGCCAGGCAGGCTTGACGCAGGTCAGACCAGCCGGATCCATTGATCCGTTTGGTGATACCCAAACACCAATGGAAGAAGAAGAGTATCAAGACCTCTCGGTGCTTGAAGATCCAGTTGAAGATCCAGAGGATTGATGGCAAACGTCAATGGCACTGAGATTGACCTGATGCCCACGGATGGGATGCGCACGGAAGCTCAGCGCTACCGCGATTGGAAGTCTGAAGGGGAGCAGGGCGGCACTGAGGTTGCGGCGAATAGAGCCAGCCAGATCCTGAGTGGCGATGAACTGTCACCTGAAACCGTCATCACGATGGCGGCATGGTTTGCCAGGCATGAGGTGGACAAGCAAGGCGAAGGATTTAGTGCTGATGAAGATGGCTATCCGTCACCGGGCCGCGTGGCATGGGCAGCATGGGGAGGTGATGCTGGACAGACTTGGGCAATTAACAAGAGCGATAGAATCAAAACACTACAAGACAGAAGCGCTATGGAAATGGAGCGCCCCTATCCAAACGAACACGCTGCGCGATTGAAAGATCCAGCACAGTACGATTCGCTGCGTCGCATCAATGATGAAGGTGGCAACGGCGTGGATTTCATCTATGGCATCAAGGAAGGCGAGAGCGAATTGCAAGCAATTCGGTTTCGCAGTTCAGTATTTACCGCAGCCGAAGCTCGGAATTGGCTGGCTGATCATGACTTCAATCCAATCATGTTTGAAGAAGCTACTGGTGACGGCGAAGGTCGCAGCCTGACAGGCAAGTATCAGCGCGCTGAATTCACCACCTTTGATGAGGTAGAAGATCGCACGTATGAGTTTCCATTTAGTTCTGAGTTCCCCGTTGCTCGTTATTTCGGCAACGAAATCCTGAGCCATGACGCCAATGCAGCTGATCTCAGCCGATTGAATGATGGCGCGCCACTGCTGTTTAACCACAACCCTGACCGTGTGATTGGTGTGGTTGAAGGCGCCAGAATTGACGAGAGAATGCGCCGTGGTTATGCACGTGTGCGGTTCAGCCGCAATGCTTTTGCTCAGGAGATCCTGGGTGATGTGAAGGATGGCGTTCTTCGGAATGTCTCCTTCGGCTACTCTATTGACAAAATGGAGGAGCGCGGCAGTGGCGACTTTGTTGCTACTGCCTGGGCACCTTATGAGGTGTCAATCGTCAGCGTTCCCGCTGACAAAACTGTGGGCATTGGCCGTGCGTTGACGCCCACACAACCCGCTGCTTCGGCAGCACCATCCCCTGATCCCCTTCCTTCAATGGAATCCACCACCCCTGATCTGGCCGTGGTGCGGGCCGAAGCCGCCGAGGCTGAGCGCACCCGCATTGCTGAGATCTCTGCCCTGTGCGACAAGCACAAGATGGGCGAGATGGGCCGCCAGCTGGTCGAGTCTGGTCGTTCAATCGACGAAGCTCGGGCTGCTGTTCTCGACAAAATGAACATCCCACAGGAGCCTGTCACCATGAGCGCTGCCGAAATCGGCCTTAGCGAAAAGGAAAGCCGTAACTTCTCCTTCTTGCGTGCTATCAACTATCTGTCCAACCCCACCGATCGCGCTGCCCGTGAGGCTGCCGCGTTTGAGATCGAGGCATCTGACGCTGCTGCTACCAAGCTTGGCCGTCAGAGCCGCGGCATCACCATTCCCCAGGAAGTGCTGCGCCGTGACCTGAACGTTGGAGCTGCCACTGCTGGCGGCAACCTTGTTCAAACCGTCCTTGACTCTGGCAGCTTTATTGACCTGCTGCGCAATGCTTCGGCACTGGATCAAGCTGGCGCTACCGTGCTGACCGGCCTGACCGGCAACGTTGCAATCCCCCGTCAGTCGGGCGCCGCTACTGCCTATTGGGTTGCTGAGTCTGGCTCACCTACTGAGTCCCAGCAGACTATTGATCAGGTCAGCCTGGTGCCCCGCACTGTTGCTGCTTACACCGACTTCAGCCGTCGCTTGATGGTCCAGTCCTCCATTGACGTGGAGAACATGGTTCGCAACGATCTGGCTCAAGTGATCGCTCTGAAGATCGACGCAGCTGGTCTGTACGGCACTGGTTCTAACAGCGAGCCTCTGGGTCTTAAGAACACCACCGGCATCGGCACCGAAGATTTCGCAGCTGACGCTCCTACTTTTGCGGAAGTGGTTGCTATGGAATCCGACGTTGCTACGGCCAACGCTCTGCTGGGTTCACCTGTCTACCTGATGAACGCCACCATGCGTGGTTATCTGAAGACCACCAAGAAGGATGCCGGTTCTGGCATGTTCCTGATGGAAGGCGGCGAAGTCAACGGTTACAACGGTGTGCTGTCTAACCAAGTTGCTGCTGGCGATCTGTGGTTCGGCAACTTCGCTGACCTGATCATCGCTTACTTCTCCGGTCTGGATCTGATGGTGGACCCTTACACCAACAGCACCAGTGGCACCGTGCGGGTTATTGCGATGCAGGATTGCGACATTGCAATTCGCCATCCCGAATCCTTCAGCCGCGGCAACAACACCCTCTGATGTTGATCCAGGTTCTACGGCAAACAATGCTTGTGGGCCAGGTGGTTCGTGTTGGGGATGTCATTGAGGCATCTCCATCCGACGCCAAGTTCCTAATTGGCATTGGCAAAGCTGCGCAAGTTACCGAGGCTCCGGTTAAAGAGCCACTTAAGACCACACCTACAACCTCCAGACGGAGGAAACCACAATGACTGTCTTTAACCTTGGGACCAAGACAACCCAGCTCGCTCTGCTGCCTACTGCCGTTGGTGCTTCCACCACGACCGGTAGCGCTGTTGATCTGGCTGGCTATGAAGGCGACATGGTCGTTCTTCTTGATGCTGCTGCCGGTGGCGCCAGCATCACCTTTGCTGTCAAGCTGACCCATTCGGATACCTCTGGTGGCTCTTACACCGATGTGACTGGCGGTGGCTTTACAACCACAACCGCCAACACTGCTTCACGTCAGAAGCTGTATGTCAATGTCACCGATATGAAGCGTTACGTCAAAGTTTCGCTGACTGTTGCTGGTGGCACTGGCACCGGCGCTCTGTCCGTCCAAGGCTTGGCTTCTGCCAAATACGCCTAATGGCAATCACGGAAGATCTGGACATCTTCCTGGCAGACTTTGGCGTCAGCTGCACAGCTGGCGCCATTACTGCTAATGGGATATTGGACATGCCTAGCCAAATCCTGAGCGATGGCATGGTGCTCAGCACTGACTACACACTGACTGCACGGACCTCAAAGTTTGGCAGTTTGATCCGCGGCAACTCGATCACGGTTGATGGTGCGGCATACACCGTGCGCGAAACCATGTTGATTGATGACGGCAAGTTTGTTCAGATTGCACTACAAAAGACATGACCACTAAGCGTGAGTCGATCCTTGCTGCTATCCGCACTGCGCTAACCGGCACCACCGGAGTCAGCACCAGGATCTATCGGAGCAGGGTTGAACCATTGGCTAGGGGCGAGCTGCCTGCAATTGTGGTTGAACCTGTCAGCGACAATGCCGAGCAGAACACCAGCCTGCCAACCCTGGATTGGACGTTGAACGTGCGCATCTCAGTGATCGTGCGCGGTGATGTGCCAGACCAAGTGGCTGATTCAGTAGTTGAAAGCTTGCACGCCAAGGTGATGGCAGACCTGACACTGGGTGGCTATGCCTTTGATGTGCAGCCAGTTTCAGTTTCCTTTGATATTGTTGAAGCAGATCAGCCAAGCGGTGTGATCAGTTGTGACTATGCTGTGAGATATCGGACACGTGTGGCCGATCTATCCCTTAGCCCATAGGAGCTACGATGGTAGATGAATATCAAGGGCAAGGCGGCACATACCTGCTTGACCCCAAAACCGGCAAACGGAAGCTCCTTGAGCGGACACAGCCGGCCAATCCCTCTGAACCCCCAACCGAGGAACTGAGCGATGGCTCTGACCCGCAAACGACTGATCCAGGTTAAAAAGGAATCCAGCTACGGCACGGATAGCACGCCGGCTGGAACCGATGCGCTGCTGGTGCGCAACCTTGAGATCACGCCAATCGAGGCTGATGTAGTCAGTCGCGATCTGATCCGCAACTATCTTGGCAACAGCCCGCAGCTGCTGGCCAATACACGGGTCAGCATCACCTTCCAAGTTGAACTGGCTGGATCTGGCACAGCTGGCACAGCGCCCCGCTATGGCAGCATCCTTCAGGCTTGCGGTTTGGCTGAGACAATTGTCTCCAGCACCAGCGTCACCTATGCGCCTGTGAGCAGCTCCTTCAGCTCTGCCACGATCTACTTCAACAACGACGGTGTTCGCCACATCCTGACTGGTTGTCGCGGTACGTTCACGCTGAATGCCGAGGTGGGTCAGATTCCCACGATCGACTTCACGATGATCGGTGTTTATAACGCACCAACTGACACAGCGCTGCCCAGCACAACGTACAGCGCACAGGCAAGTCCCTTAATCTTCAAGCAAGGCAACACCTCCAGCTTCCAGTTCTTCACTTACGCCGGTTGCCTTCAGTCGGTTAGCTTCGACATTGCCAATGAGACGGTCTACCGCGAGTTGGTTGGTTGCACCAAAGAGGTGCTCATCACCAACCGCGCTCCCAGTGGCACTGTGATGATTGAAGCGGTTGCACTAGCAACGAAGGATTTCTTCAACATTGCTCAGACCGAAACAACCGGCAACCTTACATTCCTGCACGGCACCACTGCTGGTAACCGTGTCACCTTGACGGCTGGTCAGTGTGACATCACGAACCCCACTTACGGGGATCAGGATGGCATACAGATGCTGAGCATCCCTTATGTTGCTGTGCCGACCACGGCCGGCAATGATGAGCTGAGCCTAGCCTTTACCTAATCAGAGCACCTCGCATGTCGTTTGTTCTCAAGCAATCCGATACCTACACTTGGCCGGTCACCTTTGACATTCCAGTTGATGGTGGCCGCCATGAACGGCAAACATTCGACGGCGAGTTCAAACGCCTACCACAGAGCAAGATTGGTCCAATGGTGGCCGAGTTGCAAAAGCTTGAGGATTTAGGCGAGCTGGAACGCATCACCGAGATTTCGGCTGATGTCTTGGTTGGCTGGTCCGGTGTGACTGGGGATGACGGTAAGGAGATTCCTTACAGCCAGAAGGCGCTTGAGCAATTGCTTGAGGTGCCATTCCTAGCAGTCTCGGTTTTGAAGGCTTACATGGACAGCATCAAAGGAGCCAAGAGAAAAAACTGACAGAGGCCGCCGAGCATTGGGCCGGCGGCGGTGTTGTTGATGAAACGGACACAGACGCAGCAGCATTGGGCATTGTGATGCCTGAGCAGCCAAGTGAAAACTTTGAAGTGTGGGAGGAGAATTGGCCGGTGGTGGAAATGTTCATGCGAGTGCAGACGCAATGGCGAACAACCATGAACGGCGTTCTAGGGTTGGACTATGCAGCAGTGGCTTGGCTGTTTATGATGTATGAAGTACAAGACCAGCGTGCGCTCCTAGAGGACCTGCAAATAATGGAGGCCGCGGCAATGCTCACAATCAACAGCAGGACCAACTGACATGGCACTCAACCTTGACGCGCTGCTCCGCATCAAGGCGGATGTTGTAGGCGAAAACAATATCCGACGGTTGGGCAATTCCATGCAGGGATTGCAAGGGCAGGCTAAAAACGCCGCAATGGGTTTTAACAGCCTCAAGGGAGCAGTTGCGGGATTTGGTGCAGCAATCGCTGGCAGCGCCATCGTGGGTGGCCTAGCGGCAATTGTTAAGAAATCTATTGATGCAGGCGATGAGCTATTCAACTTGCAGGCAAAGACCGGCGTCGCTGCCAATACGTTGATTGGCATCGGCAATGCCGCCAAGCTGGCAGACGTGGACGTTGGCACCCTAGGCAAGGGATTGACAAAACTTAATGTAAACTTAGTAAAGGCGGCCGAGGGCAACGAAGACCTAGGGCGAAAGTTCAAGGCATTGGGTGTCTCGGTCAAAGATTCCAACGGTCAGGTGGTGCCAGCTGACAAGGCACTGAAGCAGATTGCTGATCGCTTTGCTGACATGCCTGACGGTGCGCAGAAGGCGGCCGCGGCAGTGGCACTGTTCGGCAAGTCAGGCGCTGATCTGATTCCGCTGCTAAATGAAGGCGCAGCAAGCATGGAGAAATTCACCTACAAAATAGGCGAAGACTTCGCAGCCCGATCTGATCTATTCAATGACACGCTAACCGAGTTTGGCATTAAGACCCAAGGCTTTGGATTGGAGTTGACTGATGCGCTGCTGCCTGCGCTTCAATCAATCCTTGAAGTATTTGGTGAGTTGTTTAACACTGAAACCGATTGGACTGATCTGTTTAATGTGATCAAGTACGGCATCAGTGGCTTAGCTGCTGTGCTATTGGCAATGGTAAAGCTGGTAGATGAAGCTGTCCGTTTGATTGGTTCATTTGCGAAGCGTGCTGCATTGGCATTTAAGGGTGATTTTGCAGGTGCCACAGCTGAGGCCGATCGCTTTGGTGCTGATTTCATGAAACGTTTTCAAACCAATATGGGTCAATTCCAAAAGCTATTTACTGATGCCCCTACACCAGGCACTGGCCGGCGTACTCGCGGAACCAATCCAGAGTTGGATACCACCAGCGCCGATACAAAAGCGGCAGCAGCAGCAAAGCGTGCAGCAGCGGAAGCAAAGCGTGCAGCATCTGAGCAAGAGAGCCTTGAGGATCGCCGCGTCACCCTGACGCAAAAAGCAATCAGCTTGCAGGATCAATTGCGCAACAGCGTTGCTGATGTTGTTGCAGCCTATGAAGGCGTTGGTGCAACGCCCACTGACAAGTTGTTCTTGGAACGTGATCAAGCGATCACCGAAAATAATCGAAAGGTCAAAGACCTTACTCTCACTGTTGTTGAGCTGGCCCGCGAAGTCAACAAGGCCGGCGGCTCGCTGGACATTAAGCCGTTTGAGAACTTGATCAATCAATTGTCAAGGGTCAATGTAGATCTAGCAAATCAGAACTATCTGCAAGGTTTGAAAGATCTACTGCCCAGCGTTACCGAATACGATGCCAAGATTGCAGAGGTTGCACGCGGTAAGACTGAGCTAACCGAGCTGGAAAAACTTAATGCTCAGGTAAACCTGTTGCAGCTTGACATTCTTGCTGCAACCAATCCAGCATTGGCCGAGCATGTCCGTCTGCTGCGTGATCGTGCTGCCGCACTAGATGCAGCAACTGCAAAGCAAAAGGCTGACAGCGAGTCGATTGGTGCAGGTATCCAGCAGCGCCTTCAGGATTATTACAACAGCGTGAAGGATCTAGGAGGTGCCATTGGTGACGCTGTGGTTGGTGGACTACAAGGACTTGAGGATCAACTCACGGCCTTTGTCACCACCGGTAAGGCCAACTTCAAAGAGCTGGCAACCAGCATTCTTTCGGACCTTGCTCGAATTGCTATCCGCGCTGCAATCATTCAGCCAATTGTCAAGGCACTTGGCGGTCTGTTCCCAGGATTTCAGTTTGCCAACGGCGGCGTCTTTGCCCAGAACGGCATCCAGAAATTTGCGATGGGTGGCGTGGTAAATCGGCCAACGATCTTCCCATTTGCTAATGGCACCGGCTTGATGGGTGAGGCTGGTCCAGAGGCCATCATGCCATTGCAGCGTGGCGCTAATGGCAAGCTTGGTGTGATTGCATCAGGTGGTGGCAACACCAGCGTGGTGGTCAACGTGGACGCCAGTGGCAACTCCAACGTTCAAGGTGATCAAGCACAGGCCAAACAGCTTGGGGTTGTCGTTTCCGCTGCGGTGCAGGCAGAATTGGTGAAACAACAACGCCCTGGTGGCCTTTTGGCCGGTAACCGACGCTGATGGCCACCTTCACCTATACGCCAAGTTTTACGGCTGATTTAGAAGAGCAGCCAATTATCAGGCGCGTTCGCTTTGGTGATGGCTATGAGCAACGCCTTGCCTATGGTCTGAACACACAACCTAAGAAATGGTCGCTGCAATTTTCCAATCGTACGGACACTGAACGCAACAACATCTTGACATTTTTGCGTGCGCGTGGCGCTGCTGAATCTTTTGACTGGACAGATCCTACTGGGTATGTTGGCAAATGGATATGCGTTCAATGGAATACAAACATTGTCAGCTGTAATTTCAATAACATCAGCGCCACGTTTGAGCAGGTATTTGAACCATGATTGATCAAGGCTTCAGCTGTGCCACAATACTGACAATATCAACTCAACATTCTGAGCCAACCTCATGAGCACCATCGTCACCCGGTCCGGTAAGGGCAGCCCGCTGACCCACGTGGAGGTTGATGCCAACTTCACAAACCTTAACACTGATAAGACTGGGTACATTGTTGGCGATGGTGGCACGGTCGCACAGTCCACTAGCAAAAGCACAGCGGTAACGCTGAACAAGCGGTGCGGTCGAATCACGATGAACGGTGCAGCATTGGCAGCCGCCACCACGGTGAGTTTCACGCTGACCAACAGCACCATTGCAGCAACCGATCTGCTGGTGCTTAACCATGTCAGCGGTGGCACTGCTGGCTCTTATCTGCTCAATGCTCAAGTAGCAGCAGGTTCAGCAACAATCAATGTCCGCAACATAACTGCTGGTTCTTTGTCAGAAGCAATTGTGATTGGCTTTGCAGTTGTCAAAGCTTCGATCACATAAAACATGACGAACGCTGCTATTGCTGATGCAATCCAGGAGATTTCTCCTAGCGCGTTAATTGAGCTGTTTCAGCTTGAGTTGAACGTGGCGCAGCATGGTGTTGCCGAGACATATTACTTTCACGCTGGGACAAATCTTAACAACAACGGCGAATTGATCTGGGCTGGCCAAGCCTACATGGCGCTACCCATTGAGGTAGAAGGTTTTGAATACAGCGGCCAAGGGACATTGCCACGCCCAAGACTGCGTATTAGCAACATTCTCGGCACGATCACAACGTTGATCCTGACGCTGCCTGAAGGCTTAGAAGGTGCAAAACTAACGCGTATCAGAACTCTGGCAAGATTTATTGATAGTGATAACTTTGCTGCTGGTGTTGACTATTTACTGACAGAAGATAGTTTTGCGCTGACGTATGAAGACGGCACGTTTATTTATCAAGAAGTTGGCAATCCATTTGGCGCACCAGATCCTACTGCTGAATTCCCACGCGAGATTTATTTTGTAGATCGTAAGTCAGCAGAGAACCGCAATATGGTTGAGTTTGAACTCGCCAGTGCATTTGATATGGCGGGTGTTCGTGCGCCGAAACGTCAGTGCATTACACGTTGCCAGTGGGTGTACCGTTCGACTGAATGTGGTTATACGGGAACAAATTATTTTGATGTAGGTGATGCTGCTGTTGGCAATGCTAGTGAAGATGTATGCGGCAAACGTGTTGATAGTTGTAAGGCACGATTTGGTCAAATAGCATTACTTCCATTTGGAGGGTACCCTGGAATTGGTACTTACTTTGCATGACCTGGCGTAAGGTTGCCTTGGAACATGCCGTAGCCGATGATCCACGCGAGTCATGTGGCGTGGTCGTGGTGATCAAAGGCCGCGAACGTTATTGGCCATGCCGCAACCTAGCCACACAGCCCGAACAGTTATTCGTGCTGGATCCTGAGGATTATGCCGCTGCCGAAGATGCTGGCGAGATCACGGCCATCGTGCATAGCCACCCGGTAACACCAGCCGTAGCCAGTGAAGCCGACAAGGTGGCAGCAGAGGCC
>Ga0114980_10001332_pt1 | contig 17676 bp, 25 predicted proteins | sample S_140806_EF_Meta_FD_87018 | JGI IMG/M metagenome (GOLD analysis project Ga0114980, IMG submission 87018) | Freshwater microbial communities from Lake Simoncouche, Canada to study carbon cycling - S_140806_EF_MetaG | ecosystem: Environmental > Aquatic > Freshwater > Lake | place: Lake...
TATCACTTCAACTATTCGTAACTAAATGACTGAAGAACAAATTCAAATTCTGCGCTCCTTAATCAAAGGAGAGATTGACGCAGCGGGTATAGATGGAATGGAACATGGGGCTTGGGGATGGGCCGACAAACAATTAGAAGAAGGGTGGAAGTACTTTGAGGAGAGTTTTAGGACACCTGACGAACTGGAGGCACAATGACTGATTCTGAATATCACCGGACGATGGCTCTTGGTGCAATCATCGGGGCTTCCGTTGTTATTCTTGGTCTTTACATGGTAAAACCAGAACCACAACAACCAGTTGCTCCTGAATCAAACTTTGAGGTGGTTGGCACCTACAAAAACTGCGAGGTTGTACGCTGGACCAACGGCCAACTTGCCAACTACCAATTCTTTTTACACTGCAAATGACTGAAAACTTGAAAACCCGCCTATTGCAAGCTAACGTAGTTTGCAAGGATTGTGGAGAAAAATATGGCAAATACTCTGTCGGTTGCTCATCTACCTGGATGGGAACTTGCGGAGTTTGCGGTGAAGAGAAAGGGGTGACGGAAGTTAGAGATTGGGGATACCTTACAAAGGGTATCAACGAACTGAACGCGCAACGGCCTGCACAACCTTTCTCAGATCTGACGAAAGACTTCACACCCGAACGCAAAGCCAGAATCAAACAACAAAGCAAGGAGGTTGCTGGTTACATGCTCACACAAGAACCTATCATGACCGACGAGGATTTGGACCAGACGCTAACTCCAATTACCTTAGAACTCACTGAGGATGAAGTGCTTTGCTTGTACGAGTGCCTAGACCAAATTCAAGATTTGGCACCCGAAGATATTGCCATCTTTGAAAGCATCGAAGAAAAAGTTACCGCTCTTTGTGAGGACCACTGCCTCAAGTACAGTCTGTCGCCAGCGATGGTGGAATACAACAAAAAGTACGGGACTTGGGGATTAGGTGAAGATGCTGTGAGGTAGGAGAAGTTTAGAGACAATTACGATATGCTGGTGGAACTTGGCTTTATCACGAAGGCAGAATGATGCAAACGGCCGGGATCCCGATGCCAAATGCCGGATTTACCCTTCTGCCTCAACACTATAATACATCTAACAATCACGACACAATGGCAGACCCAATCAATCCGGATTACTACCGGAAATATAGAGTCGAAGTCATCGACATCTTGGAGGATGCGGTTGCCCAGGCGCCAGACCCTATCACAGGATCGCTTCAATACCAGGTCCTTAAATACTTACTTCGAATCTGGAATAAAGAAAATCCTTTGCAGGATGCCCAAAAATCTCGTTGGTACCTAGACCGTTTGATCTCTAAATTGCAAGCGGAAACAACGGCAGATGAAATCCTAAGCAACGTGCTTGGCCCTAAATGAACGATCTACTTCAATACCAACGTACAAACTTCGTTGATGGGGTTATTGCCGCCTTTGGCTTAGATGAAGTCCCCGAATCCATCCTTTACCTCCGGGACCAATACATCCAGGGGGAGATTTACATAGAGACCATTTACCGAGAACTGCGGGGAGCATCCGAATGAATGAAGAACAACGTGAAGAGTTTCTTGAAAAACTTTGCGACACTATTGTTGAAGGGATGCCGCTTATAGAATTAAAAAACATGGTGTGGGACAAAATCTATAGTGAGATTATAGTTCTTGACGAAAGTGACCTAGAGTTGTTTGCAGAAGACTACGGAGTAGAAATGTGACCTTTTCTCTTGTCATCATTGCAGTCTGGGTGACCTGGGTTGTTCTCATTGGAATTGTAAGTAAAATCTTAGTAGAAGTTGGAAGAAAAATTGAAGACAAAAACTAAACGCAGTTTACTTAAACAGCGCAACCTTATAATGTCCACAGAACCACCTCAAACCATGGCTATTTCCCCAGAATCATTTGACTATGTTGCTTTTGTAAATGAAGGCGTCACTTCACAACAAAAGTATGCTGAGGCTGCTGGACAGCTTGGGCCTTTGGATTTGCTCGAGCCTAAGGATCGCTATGCCAAAATTATTGAGCACATGGGCCACCTCTCTGAGGAGCTTGTAGAGGCCCGGGTATACGTACCGCGCCGCTCGTGGAAAACAAACGAGCCATCTTATCTTGACAACCAAAAACTTCGTGAAGAGTTTATTGCCGAGATTTTTGACCTTCTTCTCTTTCACCGTTCTATTTTGGCTTATGCCGGTGTAACCGGTCAAGAATTCGCTCGTGTGGCTGCTGCGAAGATGGGCTATAATGCCACTCGCCCCGATCACATTACAAACGGCACCGCCGAAGCACAACGTGACCCCACTGCTGAACTTCAAGGTGAATGCGACTCTGCTAATTTTGCTGGGTAAAGTCAAGGAGTTGAAGACAACACATGAAAATCTTGATAACCGGACAAACCTCACTCGACTGCTTTGAGAATCACTATCAAACACAGCAACTGCGAGTAATTCCTAGCCACTTAGCACTTGTGACTGGATTACGAGAGTTGGGACATGAGGTTGAGCAACGTCCTGTAATCTGGGGTGAGGACCTGAGCAAATACGGAAAAATCGTGACATATCTTAGCCCAACGGACACGTTCTGTGCGGGATATACCGACGGTGCGCTCTGGACTTTGACAAGAGAGGACACATTATGTGCTATTTCCGATTGGCAAACGGACAGAATTTACCTTGACCCAATGAAGAAGGAGGCCAAATGGAAGGATGCTTTTGTCAGCCAACTCAATGGGGTTACTGATCGGGACGCTGTTGACGAACTTCATGACCAGTGGCTTTGCGGCCGTAAAATCCTTGTCCCGGCCTTTGAAGGCGGCAACCTCGACTTTCTTTTCTCTAAAGCAACAGTAAAAACAGCAGCGGCGAATCGGATTTGTCAAGGCTACACTTTGTTTGGATATGACCCCAATCCCCTTCTCCCTCTTCGCCGTCCAAAAACCACTTTGGCAGAGAAGAATAGGCAATGGGTGATTGCAGGTCTTTCCGAAGCCAACAGGAAATCCTGGAAGAAACTCAAACCCACTCTTCCAATAATTGAGGTGGGACGTCGTGGACCCGGAGGTGTAAGACTTCCTGAGGATGAGATTGTAGATTTCTTTGCGCAAAGTTGGTTTCATTGGCTTCCACCCTACTCCCACGCTGGGTCTGGCTGGTGGAGGAGTCGTCCCCAGCAACAGGCCGATGGTCTCGTCATTACTGTCTGCCACCCAAAAGAAGGCGCCATCTTCGGTCCCTCCTGGGTAATTGACGACCCCCTCTCATTGGAAACTATGAGTGATAGTGAGTTGCACGATTTAGCCGTACACCAACGATTAGAGTTTGTAGAGCGCCATCCTGTAGATGAAAATGGAAAAGCCCGTTCATTAAAACGACTCGCAGAATTTATTGCATGAAAATCCTCATCGTAGGCGCCGGCTTTGCTGGTGCTGTCCTTGCCCGTGAACTGGCTGAAGCTGGCCACACTATTACCGTCATTGACAAACGCAACCACGTTGGCGGAAATGCTTTTGACTTTGTTAATCGCAATGGTGAGCGCATCCACCAATATGGGCCCCACCTTTTTCATGGCTCAAAGGATTCAACAGCAGTTAAGTGGCTTTCCAGATTCACCGAGTGGGTGCTATACGAGCACAAAGTGAGAGCAAGGCTCAGTAATGGCAACGAAGTACCTCTTCCAGTGAATGCCGACGCTCTAGAGGAAGTTTTTTCGAAAAAGTTTGAATCTGAGGAGGAAGCACAAGTATTCCTACAATCTAAGCAAGTAGAAATCACAAATCCTAAGAATTCAGACGAAGTGTTTCTGAAGTCGGTTGGTGAGGAACTGGCAGATATTTTTTTCCGCCCGTATACACGTAAGATGTGGGGGAAAGATGCTAGTGAGATCGAGGCCGCTGTTGGGGCGCGGATCCCCGTAAGATTCAATAGAGACGACCGTTACTTCACTGATTCCTTCCAGGCCATGCCTAAGGACGGTTACACCGCCGCGTTTGAAAGGATCTTCGATCACGACAATATCACAATTAGAACCGGAGTGGCCTACATCAGCGGTATGGAAGTGGAGTACGATCACATGTTCACTGCTATGCCGATCGACGCCTTCTTCTCCTACAGGTACGGAAAACTGCCGTACCGCTCGATCAAGTTTATTGTTGATAAGGTATGGGGCGACCAGGCAGCCACTACAATCAATTTCACTGACGACGGCCCTTATACCCGCAGGACCCAGTGGGACCTTATACCTAACTCAGGCCGTTCAACTTTCTCTTATCATACCGCAACCTACGAGACACCCTGCGACCCCGAAGAGAACAATGGTGAATGCTACTATCCCGTAAGAAACCAGGATTCACTGGGCCTCTATGGGAAGTATCTGGATGAATCCAAGAAACTCGGCAATGTTACGTTTTGCGGAAGAACTGGCTTGTTTCAGTACCTGGATATGGTGCCAGCTATCACAATTCACTTGAAGATGGCCTCCGATTTTATGGGTGCCAGTTAGGTAACTGTCACAGACACTGAGATAACTCAGCCTGTCTTGCTATAATAACCCTGTAGAAAACAAACATCATGAATCAACGGAAACTTGTTATTGTGTCGGGTGTTGATAGGTCGGGGAAGTCGACCTTGGTGAAGCGCCTACAGGAGTATCTTGGCGATGAAAACTGTATCTCATTCCACCACGGTGCACCTCCCTATCTCTCGGATGAAATCTTTGATTTCTACCGCTTCAACATTCAAGAGTGGGTGGCAAGTGGCAAAGAATGGTGTTTGTTTGATAGAAGTTGGGCATGCAGCTACTGCTTAGACGACTTCCGCCGCCATAATCACGGCTCGCTCAATGAGATGACGGATATTGAGCTTGAGCTGCTACAGTGCGACTTCAAAGTTATCCATGTGGGAATTGAAAAGCCATGGTCGTGGAGCGCTCCTCATCACCTTGTCGAGCTCAAAGAGCTATTCCCCGATGCCCCACCATGGAAAATCCGTGATGAGTATGTGGCAAGGATGAAAGAGCACAGGGTGTATCAAGAGCGACTTGGTGAGTTTTACGAGCACTTCACGGCATTCCCCCATCTTTACTACTTCTCAACTGAGTCGAAACCCCGCCTTAACGACCTTGTTGCGGACATCAACTGCACCCTCAATAATGGGTAAAAGGTAAGCAAAGCGCCTTCATAGATGTACGGTCTTCAAGATAACTCTTTAGAACTCATCAAAGAGTTGTACGACTTCACTCGCTGTGAAAGGCCCAATGGGTCTACGTATGGCACTGGTGGAAGGTGCAGAAAAGGGGTAGAGATTGAGGATGCGGAGGAAACCCTAAGTAGTCACCGGTCATCTTCACCTGCCGGGCTGTCGCCTCAACAGGAGGCGGTGGAGAACCAGCTTGTTGAGAATGCAGTTAAGACGTATGGCCTAGACAAGCAAAAGACCGCCGAATTTTATAGAGAAGTAAAGGCAGAAAAGGAAAAAATCCTAAAGGAGATGGACGAGAAACTAATCACTAGAGGCGAGGTTGATAGCTTTGTTAAGGAGCACCCTGGAAAGGGTAACTTTATGACAGCTAAAGTTATCACTGTGGGTATGGAAGAACCTCTCCCTAAAGACCCCACTCCCAGAGAGATTGATGAGGGCATGGCCGTGCGATTTGCCCAAGAGAGGATAAGAAGAAAGCTGGGCCTAGACCACATGCCAAAAGAATTGGTTGTTGCAGGGGAAATCCAAACTCCAGGCGAGCCATTGTATAAAATCGCTAGAGGCGAGACAAAAAACATCCTTGGTGCCCCTTTCTGGAGGGAGCAGGCCTCGCTTCTTACTCAAGCCGGGGCAAAGAATGTGGAGGACGGGCGTTCGTATAAACTTTACTCGTCAACAAACCATGCCGGCTTGGAGTTAGGGGCTATTCCTGCAGCTTCGACTGGAGCCTGGCCAGTTGGGGATAGGCCCTGGGTAAGTGGCGTGTCCTCGGTCAATCAAGCTCTTGGCAGTCGACGAGGGGCAGCCCAGTTGTACAATAGAGACCGGGTCCGTGCTTTAATGGGCCAACTTGATAAGGCTATTGCCAACAATCCCAATCTCACCACAATTGCTGTAGCCCCTGGCAAAACGGGTGCCGAGCTAACAAATTTGATGTTTTCCCATCTTCAGAGTAAAGGCGCCCAAATCTTTGAAAAAGAAGTACTTGTTAATGCCAACAACAAAGCTGTTATGCGCGTGGCTATTATTCAAGGAATGGGGGGAAAGCCAGTAACAATTGTCGACCCCGGGATTTCTGTAAGCTTTCGACTCACAAAAGAATTTAGGCAGGGAGTGGGAGCTTTTGTGGCAGATGCCAAATCAGGGGCAATTCAGCCTACAGGTTTCCATCGCCAAACTACAACAAAAGAGGCTAGGCCTAAAGCTCCTCCTGAGCCTGAGGTTAAGCCAATGAGAGTGAATGACCCAATTGTAGCAGGACGGCAAGTACTTAAGGGCTTAAGGGAAAGTGGGAAGAAAGATTCTGATATTCGAAGAGACTTCCCAATGCTTAATAAAATCTGGGGCCAAATCCAATGAGTAACCGTGAAAAAGAGCTTGCCGACAAGGTAACAGCCTGGGTTTCTGACATATTCAATACAAACATGGGAGAGAAGCCTATTCAAGTTTTAGGCACCGACGGAAGGCCCCCATCCCTCGACAATGCTTTTCTCTATGACCCCCTTTTAGAGATGTGGGAGGGGAAACTTGTCCTCAGCTCAGGGGTTACACTGGGGTTTCTAGTCTATAATGATAAAGACGGGTCTGTTTTCAAAACGTTCCAAACCTGACCATCCACCAAACAACACCCCCTATGAGCCACAATCTAGTCTTCAACAATACCATCATCACCAGTGACAACTGGGATGAAATCTACGCCTCATACCTTCAGAAACTAAAGGAATTTGGTGAGGTATTTGTAGGTCGAAACGGTGAGACGAAGTCGACTTTTGGCGCCTCTGTTCGTGTTGATCTTCAGACCGGCTTCCCACTGACTCGGCTGCGTAAGATGCCGTTTAAGAATCTTGTCCGTGAGTTTCTCTTCGATGTCGGACTGTCGCAGAATGTAGAAGCTCTCGGCCCTGCAAAGCACTTTTGGGACTTTCTCGCCGACGAGAATGGTGAGCTTGGCGCTTCAGCTTACAATCGCCAGTGGCGGCGGTGGCCGGCATCCCGTCCAGGGTCTGAAGTGCCAAATGAGAGTTTAGTGACCGTGGGTGCTGTAGATCAGCTTGACCGTGTGATGCATCTTCTCCGTGACACCCCAAATTCGCGTCACGGCACTGTCATCACCACAAATCCCACCGCGATGAATGTGGCGTGCCCGCCCTGTCATCTCGCAATGCAGTTTATGCCTAGCAGTGGGTATCTCGATCTGATGGTCCCGGCCCGCTCGAATGATATGGTTGTGGGCTTCCCACTTGATATTGCCCGATATTCGATCATTCTAACGGTGATGTCACAGATGACTGGTTTCAAACCACGTTTCGTGTACATGCCTTCGGCGAACTCCCACATCTACAAGAATTGCTACGGTCTCGTGGACGAGTTGCTTGCTCGGGCCCCTCGGCCTGAGTGTCAGCTTCTTATCGGAGCCGAGGCGCCCTTTTCGAGCTGGGACGATGTTCAGCTCGACGACTTTGATCTTTTGAATTATGACCATCATCCCGCCATCAAGGTGGAGGTCAACTGATGGCCGAAAAGCGAATGTGCCAGTTGAGGAAGTGGCACAAGGTATGATCCAAAGGCCTTTAAATGTGGTATTATAAAGATATGGAAAACCACAAACCACACATCATACAACAATCATGACTGCAACCCCTAATGAGGAAATGATGGCTAAAATGGCCGAACTCGCTGCTGATACGGTCCGCGAGCGCATTATGGAAGAATTTGGAGACCTTATTCATGACGCTGTGGGTAATGCCGTAATTGAAGTCCTCGGTGAGGACTTTGTTAATAACTTGGTTGAAGAAAGCGAAGAAGCTTATTTCGATCTTATGATGGATCTTACAACTCGCATTGTTATCACGACTGTCTAATGAAAGCTTACGTAATGGTCGGAGCACCTGCATCCGGTAAATCCACTTTTGCTTCTAAACTTGCTAAAACTGAAAATGCTTTTGTCGTCTCAGGGGACGAAATAAGAGCCGAGCTTTATGGAGAGGAAGCCAACCAAGGCGATTGGGTCCAAATCCATGATCGAATAGAGGAATTGGTTTCTGAAGCGTGTGGGATGCCCGTCATTTTAGACGGAACCCACTACCTTGCATCTTATCGTCGTGAAGCCCTCGCGCTTCTTCGCTCTTACGGCTACGACGAGGTTGAAGCTGTGGTGCTAAACACCCCACTTGAAGAGTGTTTACTAAGGAATGCCGTTCGCCATCGCGGAGTGCCACGCCACGTCCTTCTTGGCATGCATCAAAAACTTCAAGCCTCTCTTGAATTCATCAACGTTGAGGGCTTCAATAATGTCGTCGTCGTGTGACAGTTCACAAACTGGCACAAGGCATAGGCAGAAGCCTTGAAAATGTGGTATTATTAAGACATGGAAAACAGCCAAACAGCCATGGCAAAACTCACTCCCGCTCAAGCCTACGCCCTTCAAATCAAGGCAGATCGCCGTGCTGCCGCTGTAGAGCGCCGTCAGCCTGAAATTGCAGCTGATAACGCCCGCTTGAAGGTGATGTATGCAGTGTGACACTTCACAAACTGGCACAAGGCTTGATCCAAAGCCTTGAAAATGGTGTATTATATAAGTATGGAGAAACACCTCCTACAAACCAACTCTCTCTAAACCAAAATGAACAAATTTCTTGCTACCGCCACAAAATCCATCCGCAATCCCGTTAACGGCCGCTTCACTCAAGTGATCAAGGGCAACATTTACTCAAAGGCTCAAATTAAGCCTTGGCTAAAAAATGGCATTGCTCCTGATTTCTTAGTTGACGGAAATCTTTCACATTTTGAAAGGTTTATCCGTGGACGAGTTAGTTTCCTTGCTTCACAAGGTCTTGAAAGCGACACTTATTATGCTGTCTGCAAGGCCATCGTCCACTTCTTTGGTGGCGACACTAAAGCACTTCGCAAATTCGGCCTTGGCGGTGGCACCGTCCAAATGGCCATGAAGCTTGAGCGCGATCTCAGCGAGCAGCTTGGCATTGCTTACGTGCCATGCGTTCACGAGGCTGACGACCCTCTTGCCTTCAGCCAACGCTCCTATGCTGGCTTCTACCCTTGCACCAAGCAACAAGAGGAGGCCATTATTGCTCTCACTATCAAGCACATCACTGAGCGCTATTCCTGATAGCGTACCCGCTGATGGGGGCTTCGGCCCCCTTTCTTCATCACAACTCATCGCTATGACTAGCCTTCCCTACCATCTAATTCGCATTACGCCCGGCTTCGACCTTTCCTCTCTGCTGGCGGATCCCGACTGGGCTCCCCATAGTATAGACGGTTATCGCCGCCACCAAAAAGTTCTCGTCTCATTCATAGAGTACTGCCTTGAAAAAGGCTGGACAGTCGATCTTCCGGTCTTCGGTGAAGATGCGGGGTGGGACTACGGCGTGGACATCTTCGTCAACGGAAAAGCGATCGACCTCAAGTCATTTCCTCTTCGTGAAGACGCTAAAACCAAAACCTTTGACAGCCCCGCTTATAACGGCAAAGGCACTCATCCGAAGTCGTTAACCGCTTGGTTAATTTTCGCACCTCCGGGAACTTCGGCTGAGGCCTGGGAAGCTGCCCCCTTCAAGCGGCAGCAGAAGTCGAAGTATGGTTTTGCTCCCTACTTCTGGAAGAAAGACGTTGTTTCTTTCTCAGAATTTGCTTCCACTCTCTGAGGTGTGTTTTCATACACCTCGACAAATGGTTTTCACACTTTTTATGAGTTTGACCTCTGTCCTATGCGACAGTTAAGGAAGTGGCACGAGGGTGGTCTTCAAAGCGTCGGGGCGTGGTAAAATAAAGTTATGAATAAAAACACAATCAAATAGGAGCAAATAGAAATGAGCAAACATTCAAACAAAATTGACGAATTTTATGCCACCTCCAAAGAAACTGCGCTTTGGCTTATTGAAGAGATTCGCAATAGGTATGACACAAAGGGTCGCACTGCTCTTGAGCCGTGCGTCGGTGGCTTTGTGTTTCCTAACGCTGCTCCTGAGCTAAAATGGACTACAAATGACCTTAATAAGTGGACAAGCCGGTCTCCAGACACACTGCAGGACTTTTTGAACTCGGACTTCCCCCATTTTGACTTTGTTATCACAAATCCGCCTTTCGGCGCTGCAAACAAACTTGCTTTTGACTTTCTAAAGAAGTCTTCTCAGTTGGCGAGTGTTGTGGCAATGGTTGTTCCGTCTTCAATGGGCAATTTCAGTCCCCGCTTACACAACTCGCTTCCTAAAGACTTCAAGTTGGTGTTTTCTGAGCGGTGCCCATCTCAAAAGTTCGATCTTCCAGATGGCACCACTCGTAATGTTCGAACTCACGGAATTATTTGGGAGCGGGTTGAGGATTATGCCCGTAAACCCCCTTTTAAACCTGTTATTGATGATCGCACTCCTTTCTTTACGTTTTGTAATGATGGTGACTTTGCGTTGCGGGTTTATGGTGATGGCCTTGGCGATATGAAACCTTGGAGCCCCTCATGCACAGGAACTTGGGCTCGGTTTAAGTGCATGTCAGGGAAGCAAATCGTATCATTGAAGCTCATTATGAGTTTTCCGTGGAGGCACGCTGTGGGCAGTTGTGGCAATGGGCGTGCACCTTGGGATGATACACCAGGTGTGGTGCCAGTTATATCGCCTAAAAAAGTTCTTCATTGGACAAATTGTGTAGCCGTGCTTGAAGGGCGCATTCCGCCATTAGAGGGTGTTGACTATGACGCATTTTATGAAGAAACCAAAGCAAAGCTGTTAGTGGGGTTGGAGCCTCCTTAGACCACTTCACGAACTGGCACATAGTTTGGTCCAGAGCACTCCAAATGTGGTATTATAAAGATATGGAAAACAACCAAACCACCATGGAAACCATCCCCAAAACAAACCCAGTCGGCGAGTGGATCGAAGAGTGCCGCAATGTTAACAGCAGCTGGGCCTGCATGATCCCCTCCAACATCCTCCTCTATCGTCTTGAGCTCGATTCGATTTTCTCAACCGATGAAGGTTGGTATTCGGAATGGTACGAAGAGTTCAACGACGATCATGGCACTAACTACACTGTCGAAGAGTTTGAAGAGCTAGTTCTCGAGTACATCATGCCTGAAGTTGCTGATTGGACCACGGAAAAGTTGGCTGAAATTAGCGTTGATGGTTGGCTTCAAACAATGGATCTGTACAACACAGAATGGGAGTACATTCGCGAAGCACTGAGCGCTGAAGGTGTTTCTGATGAGCGTCTCGAAGCACTCGATGAAGAACTAGCACAAAACTAGTTTCCAAACCACTCCGCTTAGTTAAAATAGAACTATGGAAAACCAAACACCTGACACACCCGAAGTTCCTAGCACCGTTCAGGACCTTCTCAATATTCAAAAAGGCCACAACGAGTGCGACCACGGCGAAAACCCGAATGAGTTTGCAGAGGCCGTTGATTGCCTCATGGACGACCTTCTTCCTGACCCAATGCAAACGCTGAGAGCAGCGAGAATGCTGGTCAAACGCCTTGCCATTTACCATTTTGACATGGTAGAAGATGACGAGATGGAGATGTGCAAATTTCAAAAGCGTCTCTGGAAAAAAGACTTCAGGTATCTCGAAAAAGCTCTTGAGCTTCTTACTCTTGTTCGTGAAGACTGATGAACAAAAACACTAACATTGTCCCAGTCAATGTCGCCGACCAGATGAAGGAGGACTATGGCAGTTACGCCATGGCCGTTCTTCTTGGCAGGGCGATCCCCGATCTCTATGATGGCCTTAAGCCAGTGCAGAGGCGAGTGCTTCAAACCATGTTTGAGGAAAACCTTAAGCCTGACGGAAGATTTGTCAAGTGTGCTCGGGTTACGGGCCTTACCATGGCCTATTTTCACCCACATTCTGGTGCTTATGGCGCATTGGTCAACATGGCAACACCATGGAATAATAACGTGCCATGGATTAGTGGATGGGGCAATTTCGGTTCTACTGTGGACGGCCCCGCTGCGGAACGCTATACGGAGTGCAAACTGCGTGAGTCCGCAATCGATGTCCTTTTGCAGGACCGCACTACCTGGGAGACCCGCCCCAACTACGACGGCTCAAAGCAGGAGGCTATACGCTTCAACACCACACTGCCCTCCGTCCTTCTCAATGGCGACTCAGGAATTGCCGTGGGATTTGCAACTACTTTGGCCTCTCACTCTCTTCGCGATATTGTCAAAGCAGTTGAATTCGTCTACAAAAAGGATTTGAAACGGGCGCGAGAAATTCTCCTTCCTGACTTCCCTACTGGTTGCGACGTTATCCAAGATGAAAACCTTACTGCTTATACTGAAACTGGCTCAGGCAGTATCCGTTGTCGTGCCCGTTACGAGTTGGGTATCCAAAAGAGGGACGGGCGGGCGAAAGATCGCTGCACTGTCACGTTCACTCACTTTCCTCCTCGGGTCAATCCTGAGAAACTAGGCGAGCAGATCAAGGATGCACTCGAGAGGGGCAGAATTGAGGGAGTTGCCGAAATCAACGATCTTTCTGATCTCAGTGGAGATCGCATTGAGGTTGTTGGAAAGCCGGGTGTTGAAGGTGAGCAGCTTGCTCAGCGACTCTTTGCTGCCACTGACCTTGACACCAAGTATTCGGCAAAGACGCTGGTTATTGACGGGACAAGACCCGTCGAGCTTAGCCCGACTGACATTTGTCAGAAATGGTTCACATGGCGGCTGGCTCGCCTGGAAGCAAAGTTTGTCAGAGAGCGGGACGTAGCCGAAACTCGTCATGAGATCGTCATCGGCCTGATCAAAGCCATCAACAAGATTGACGAGGTTATCAAGACGATTCGTGGAGCTGCAAACCGCAAGGAAGCCCATGAGAAACTGGTCGATCGCCCTTTGAAGTTCACTCCTGAGCAGGCCAAAGCAATCCTTGAGATGCGCTTACACCAACTCACCGGCCTGGACGCCGGCGAGCTCGAGGCAGAACGCGAAACTCTGGAAGCCCAACTCGCGGAACTGGAGAATCTTCTCAAAAGCGAGGATGCCCGGGCTAAGTGGGCGCTGAAGCAGATGGCGGAGTTTGCCAAACGTCATGGCCAGATACGCAGGTCGTCCCTGGTAGCACCTCCGACTCGTGAGGTGAAGATCCCTACATCTGACAGGTCCGGAGCTCCCCGGGTGTCACCTGCGGCTAAGCCCCGCTTCATGATCGTGGACGTTAAGAAAGGAGTTGTCACTCAGGCTAAGGGCCCTCGCGGGGCTATGGTTCTGGATCAGAAGGACAAAGTGATCTTTATCATGCAGTCAGGCTTTTTCTGCAAGGTGCATGCCGCCTTTAAAGGGCCGGTCGCTGAGAACTACATACCCGTAGTCCTGGCGAAGCGAGAACGCGAGATAGTGGAACGCAAGTTCCTCGTTGTCTTTACTCTCGACGATTCACTCAAAGCTACTGTTCTCGACGGTGCTGATCTGGCCCGTGTCACTAGCAAGGGGAAGTCGTTTCTGCCCGAGGGAGCAGAGCTCGTCCACTTTGGCGAAGGCTCCTATAAGGTGGAGTTCGCCAGTGCCCGGAAGAAACCTGTAGTTCTCGACCTCTTGACTAAGACCGGAAAGCCGGGCGGGAAGGGCATCAAGATAGCGGCCCTCACTGACCTGGCTAATTAACACTTTAGGCGGGAGTGACTTTGGCTTCCTCTGTGTAGTAACACTCATTCATGCATTTGGTTTTCACACAAAAAATGAATTTAACATCGGGTAAAAAAGTTTACGGCTTCCTATAGCCATCTATAATGGTTCTGTCAGCGTGAGAACATGACTCAGATTATCTACAGCACCAGCCGACTGCTTGCAAACCCTCGGATATTTGCAGCCATCGCAAACGAGCTTGAAGGTCCTGATGTTGAGACCCTCAAAGAGGCGTTTTTCGACTTACTTGAGCACACTCTTGAAGATTATGACGATCCTGACGAATGCGTTTTTGAAGTTACGGAGGTCTGCTTCAGATGTGAAGCAGACGGCGGCAAATGCGAAATCATTTTCGACTCGGGCATAATGAGCGTACTTGAGCCTATCGAAGGTGAGTTTCGCACGATGATTACCAATGATGGAGAAATGGCTGCCACTTCGGCTATCTACCAGCAACTTGTAAAGGCCATTGAAAACAGCAATCCTGAGCTAAGCGGAAACATAGCTCTTTGCTCGCCGCCCACTCCTGGCAATGGTTACCTTAGGTCTAGTGATGGTGACCGTTTCGAGGGAAGCTTCCACCTTCTGACCAATCCCGAAAAGCAATTTGCCTTTAATATCGAAATCATCGATGTTCAAAGCAATAATTTAAGGGCCATTATCAAGCCTATCTGAAATGACCTCCAACAACCTACTAGGAGCAACGTCCTCCTTAAGAAGTTCTGTGACATCCCTAAAGAAAAAAATGACCCATTTAAGGTCAAATTTAGAGTATTTGGGGACCGAAATAGACACACTGGACACTAAGCTTGATAAGCTTGTTACAGAGTCGGAAATTTACAGAGCAAAGTTAGATCGTGAGATGGGCCGCGAAGTTCGGAGATTGGAAAAAGAATTAGAGTTGCTTAGAAAGCAAATTAGCTCTTCTCCAGAATTAGTGCCATCCCCTGAAGAAGACCTTCGTATTGCAAGTACAATTGCCATCATTGAGTGCTTACTTAGGGTAATTTGTGGGCCTACTGGAGACGACTTCCGTCTTATCTCCTATGCTTTCATCTTCCCAGCTGTGATAGAAAGAGTGGTAAAAGGCACTGAAGATGCCTACTTTTTAGAGGAGATACCAATTTCCGCAGATGTTATCATTCGAAGAGGGCAAGAGTATATCGCATGGATTAGAAGTGAATGTGACACACACCTCACTGATCCTCAAGCATGGAAGGTCTTCTCTCCACAAATTAGTGATTGGTGGCGAAATGATGCGCTCCCACTCCTTTATGGGAGTCGTGATGAAAATTGGGACATTGACGAACCATTATCAAATCTCGAAATGATTTCATGGAGAGATGATGTTGCTGAACGCCCATTTCAATTTCCAAGTGTGTTTGACGCTTATGATGTTTATAGGCGCCATAAAGACGAAATTTACAAAAGTTCAGGCATTCAAGACTTTGAAATGAAAACATTCTCCCACGAGGCAAACTGATGCTAACGACACGAGAAAACTTTTTCCATAACATCGGGAAGCCTGAAGCACTTCAGCGAGCAACAAAGAAAGACCCTAATCCCCGCGCAATGAAAAAAGCTGACTTTTTAATGAAGAAGCTTGGCGTGGCCTTTGTTGAAGCAGTGAAGAGTTCGTATGATGCTTATTTGGCTGACCCGAAAAATTTAAAAAAAGCCGCTAACTATTGTAAATGGCGATTGCGCCTCCACATTAAATTAAACAATGACCGAGATCGTCTTGAGCTCCTTGACAACTATAGGGGTCTTGGACTCAATGATGATGGCCCCGGTCCTCTTTGTTGGGACTATGAGATACCTTTCCAAGGGTAAAACTCATTAACTCTGCGCGCTCGGTACCGTGATTCCAAGGACCGTAACAATGGCAAACGAGGTTGCTAATACCTTTTCAGCACCTCAACTTGCCGAGTATGGCAACATCATTCTCAATGGTTACTCTGAAACTGTCGCTAACACAGATAATGTGAAAGCATGGCAGTACCGTGAGACGAATACTCCTCCAGTCGACTTGCCTTCTGTTCAGCAAGTAACTCCTGCTCTTAAGGGTTGGTCCACCAACTATATGGAGTATTACACACAGCTCATGCCTAACGCCTATGGCGTTAACCCTGGCGATCCGACGATGTTCCACTACAGCGTCAATTCGTTTGTGGCTGGACAACCTAAGTGGAATCAGGTACCCCATCGCTTCTTCCAAAACCAAGTTGCGCCGTTTGTGCCGCCTAATAACAACTCTCAGGCTATTCCTTACAGTTATGTATATTCAATTGTTAATAATCTCACTTCGCCCCCGATTGGTGCCCTAACTGGCGCAACTCCGCCGCCGCCACCAGCAATTCCAACTTATACTCTATCAACAACTCCGACAGCAGCAACTGAAAATACCGTAATCTCTACAACTGTATCAACAACTAATGTCACTGACGGGACTTTAGTTTATTGGAGGATGAACGGCAGCGGAATCACCTCCTCATTCTTTACTTCTAATGTTTTGCAAGGTTCGGCAACTGTTACTTCAAACACAGCCAGCTTCGCTCAAACTCTAGCCGCATCTTTGCCCGCTGGCGGTCCTTATACACTTGGCGTAACACTTTATTCCAACCCCGGCTACACTCAGCAAGTCGGGACTACAAGTGTGGTTATCTCAATTACACCAGGGGTTACACCCTCTACCCCGGAGCTTGGGGTGTATATTGACCTTTACCAATACCGCAATACTGGCGGCGTTTACCCCGATGGTTCCTACGTCGGACTCAACCCCAATATGCGGGCAGCCAACATCAACACCCTCTTACCTTCACTCGACAAGTTCTATATCCTCATCGAAGCTCAAATTTACTCCGACGGTAAGTTATACTTCGGTACGAATGTTGGCAACTCTGCCGCTTTAGTGTTAAATGCTGGCGGTACTGATTGGGCAGATAATACTGGGTCAGTGTCTGGTGGTTATGTTAGCCCAACTAATCCAGACTATGCCTATTCTGCCTACGCAATTAAGAATTCAATTTACTACTTATCTCAACAAACTGCCTGGACAACCAAGAACCTCATCCTGTCAGTTGGCGGATACAACTTATCTCAGTACATGGACCAAGCTGGCAGCAATGCCGGCCTGGCCCAAACTGCTGCCAACCAGATTGCGAAACTTGTGCAGATCACTGGAGCTGTTGGCGTCGATCTTGACTACGAACCAGTTGGTCAACCTTGTGTTCCTGCCAACATGGCTCTTCTCTGCCAAAAAATCCAGACAGCTGTTAAGGCTTTGGACCCCACTTACGAAGTCCACCTCACTATCATTCCGCCCCTGTCTCTGGCCGATCCCGATCTAAAGATAAGCACAGCACTTGCATGTCAAGGTTACGTTGATCAAATCAATATCATGACCTACGATGACCCGAACAATCTTGACCAGTCCCCATATCAACCCGGAAATGCCACAGTCTACAACCACACCGGCGTGGGTCGCTCAGTTCAAAGCGTTCAGTGGTTCCTTGACCAGGGTGTAACTCGTGATAAACTTGGTATGGGCATTGCAGGATATGGACGCAATAGTGCTAGTGGTCAAGCATTTACTAATAATGGAACCCCTTATGATCAAATCGTTCGCATTGCCGGTTCTGGTGGTGCGGCTGATCCACAATTCATGCTTGGTCGCCTCAATGCTGCTGTTCCTATAGTCAATCCCAACCCTACAACTCAAGGCAACTTCTACTATAGCCCAACAACAGCAGTTTGGGGCTTCGACTCTGTGGATACAATCGCTGATAAAGTTCAAGCATCGTCCAACCTGGGTATCCGAGCTGTGTTCATGTGGCA
>Ga0114980_10001339_pt1 | contig 17640 bp, 14 predicted proteins | sample S_140806_EF_Meta_FD_87018 | JGI IMG/M metagenome (GOLD analysis project Ga0114980, IMG submission 87018) | Freshwater microbial communities from Lake Simoncouche, Canada to study carbon cycling - S_140806_EF_MetaG | ecosystem: Environmental > Aquatic > Freshwater > Lake | place: Lake...
CGCCGGTGCGAAACGCGTGCTGGTCTCGGCCCCCTGCGACGGCGCCGACAAGACCATCGTCTATGGCGTCAACCACGAGACCCTGACGGCCGCCGACCTGGTCGTCTCCAACGCCTCCTGCACCACCAACTGCCTGGCGCCGGTCGCCCGCATCCTTCACGACCTGTTCGGCATCGAGCGCGGCTATATGACCACCATCCACGCCTACACCGGCGACCAGCCGACGCTGGATACGATGCACAAGGACCTGTACCGCGGTCGCGCCGCCGCCCTGTCGATGATCCCGACCTCGACCGGCGCCGCCAAGGCCCTCGGCCTCGTCCTGCCGGCCCTGAAGGGCAAGCTGGACGGCTCCTCGATCCGCGTCCCGACCCCGAACGTCTCGGTCGTCGACCTGAAGGTCGTGGCCGGCCGCGAGGTCACGGTCGAAGAGATCAACGCCGCCATCCAGGCCGCCGCTGACGGCCCGATGAAGGGCGTTCTGGCCACCACCGACGAGGCCCTGGTCTCCACCGACCTGAACCACATCGCCGCGTCGAGCACCGCCGCCCTGCCGCAGACCCAGGTCGTCGACGGCAAGCTGGCCCGCGTCCTGACCTGGTACGACAACGAATGGGGCTTCGCGACGCGGATGGCCGATACGGCGCTGGTGATGAGCAAGCTGATCTAGGCCGAACAGATGTCGGCCACACAGAACGGCACATCGGGCGGGAGCTCGCAGATGCACAGACTCTCAGTCTGGGCTGTGTGGCTCGGGTTGGTGCTTGCGGCTCCCATCATCGGGATGTGGGTCGTGGCGCTTGCATCAATGGCATTCGTGTCTTTCGCACCACCGCTTCTATGGGTGGTCTCGGTCATTAGCTGGACCGTGGCTGCGACGATCCTGCTCGCTTGGTCCAGTAGCCAATCACGGCGTGATCCTTCGCTATGGTCGCGGCGTTGGGCCGTTCACAGTTCAGGCTTGGCGATTGCGCTGCTGGCCGGTGTCGCCTCGGCGCTCATGTATTTCTACTCCGGGAGCTATCACGGATGACCTTCCGAACCCTCGACGACGCCCCCTCCCTCGCCGGCAAGACCGCCCTCGTCCGCGTGGACTTCAACGTCCCCATGGAGGACGGCAAGGTCACCGAGGACACCCGGCTGCGCGTCGCCCTGCCGACCATCAACACGCTGCGCGACGCCGGCGCGCGGGTCGCTCTGCTGGCCCATTTCGACCGGCCCAAGGGCAAGGTCATCCCGTCGATGAGCCTCCAGCCCGTGGTCGACGACCTCGAACACCTGCTCGGCGCCCCGGTCCGGTTCGCGACCGACTGCGTGGGCGACGAGGCGAAGGCCATGATCGCCGACCTGCCCCTCGGCGGCGTGGTCCTGCTTGAAAACGTCCGCTTCCACGCGGGCGAGGAAGCCAACGACCCCGCCTTCGCCGCGCAACTGGCCGAGCTCGGCGACGTCTACGTCAATGACGCCTTCTCCGCCGCCCACCGCGCCCACGCCTCGACCGAGGGCCTCGCCCGCCTGCTCCCGGCCTATGCCGGTGAGTCCATGCGCCGCGAACTCGACGCCCTCGACGCCGCCCTGGGCAATCCGCAGAAGCCGGTCATCGGCATCGTCGGCGGGGCCAAGGTCTCGACCAAGCTGGACCTGCTCAAGAACCTCGTCGGCAAGCTCGACCGCCTCGCCATCGGCGGCGGCATGGCCAACACCTTCCTGTTCGCGCAAGGCATCGACATCGGCGGCTCCCTGGCCGAACGCGACATGGCCGACACCGCTCTCGAAATTCTGTCCGAAGCGAAGGCCCGCGGCTGCGAGATCCTGCTGCCTGTCGACTTCGTCGTGGCCACCGAGGTCAAGCCCGGCGCGGCCGCCCGTTCCGTTGTCGCCGGCCAACCGCTGTCAGCCGAGGACAAGATCCTCGACGCCGGCCCGGCCACGGTCGCCCGCCTGACCGCCGCCATCGACGCCTCGAAGACCCTGATCTGGAACGGCCCGCTCGGCGTGTTCGAGGTGCCGCCCTTCGACGCCGCCACGGTCGCGGTCGCCCGCCACGTCGCGGCCCGCGCCCGGGGCGGACATCTCGTCGCGGTCGGCGGTGGCGGCGACACGGTCGCGGCCCTGCACCACGCGAGCGTGGCCGACGACATGACCTTCGTCTCCACCGCCGGCGGTGCCTTCCTTGAGTGGATGGAGGGCAAGCCCCTGCCCGGCGTCGAGGCCCTGCGGGCCTGACCTCCGCCCTCCCGGGGGCAGGAAATCCTGTTACAATGCGTGACTTCACGCGTCTGTGACGCTAGACCACCGGCAAAACACGGGCTCAGGAGATACCCCCATGGCGCGCATCACGCTGCGACAGCTGCTCGATCATGCAGCGGAAAATGACTACGGCCTGCCCGCCTACAACATCAACAATATGGAACAGGGCCTTGCCATCATGGAGGCCGCCGAGGCGGTCAACGCCCCGGTCATCATCCAGGCCAGCCGCGGTGCCCGCAGCTATGCCAATGACATCGTCCTGGCCAAGCTGATCGACGCCCTGGCCGAGCTCTATCCGCACATCCCGGTCTGCATGCACCAGGATCACGGTAACGGCCCCGCCACATGCGCCACCGCCATCCAGTACGGCTTCACCTCGGTGATGATGGACGGCTCGCTGGAAGAGGACGCCAAGACCCCCGCCAGCTACGAGTACAACGTCGACGTCACCCGCCGCGTGGTTCAGATGGCCCATGCCTGCGGCGTCTCGGTCGAGGGCGAACTGGGTGTGCTCGGCTCGCTGGAAACCGGCATGGGCGAGGCCGAGGACGGTCACGGCTTCGAGGGCAAGCTGGACCACTCCGCCCTGCTGACCGACCCGGACCAGGCCGTGGACTTTGTCGGCCAGACCAAGGTCGACGCCCTCGCCATCGCCATGGGCACCAGCCACGGGGCCTACAAATTCAGCCGCAAGCCGGACGGGGCCGTCCTGGCCATGAATGTGATCGAGGAAATCCACCGCCGCCTGCCGGACACCCATCTGGTCATGCACGGCTCGTCCTCGGTGCCGCAGGACCTGCAGGACATCATCAACGCCTATGGCGGCCAGATGCCCCAGACCTGGGGCGTGCCGGTCGAGGAAATCCAGCGCGGCATCAAACACGGCGTGCGCAAGATCAACATCGACACCGACAACCGCATGGCCATGACCGGCGCGGTGCGCAAACTGCTGGCGGAAAAGCCGGGCGAGTTCGATCCGCGCGCCTGGCTGAAGCCGGCCAAGGAGGCGATGCGCAAGGTGTGCCAGCAGCGCTTCCAGGAGTTCGGCTGCGAGGGCCAGGCCTCAAAAATCCGGCCGCTCTCCACCGCCCAGATGGCCAAACGCTATGCCAGCGGCGAGCTGAACCCGCATTTCGGTGCCTCGGCCACCAAGGCCGCCTGAAGCCGTCGGGGTCCGGTCCTTACCAGACCCCGTACTGCCCCTGAAACCGCCGACGCACATCGCGCACGCCGAATTCGGCTTCATCGACCGCATCCTGCGCCCGGCGCCAATCGCGTTCGGTGTCCGCGCGCTCGCGGCGGATTTCCTGAATCCGGTCGCGGATCGCGCCGCGCTGTTCGTCGGTCAGGCCTTCAGCGCGCGCTTCGGCCTGTTTGGCCCTGATCTTGTCATCCAGCTCTTCGAGCCGGGAGCCGAGGCTGGAGACACTGCTGCGGGCGCTGCTCACCGCCTGCTCAGCCGCATAAACAATCTGGCCGTCGCGATAGGCCGGCAGGAATTCGTCCTCCTGCGCGGGTGTGCAGACCCCATGATAGGTGTCGCCGGTGCGTCCCTCCTCGAAGCCGCGCTCCCAACGGCAATAGCCGTTCAGCCCGTCCGCCCGCGCCGAGCGATAGGCCACCGGATCCGGTGCCACGCCATATTCGGCGCAGGCGCTCTCGTGATCCGCCAGCACGCTCATCGGCCTGCCTTCAGAGCCGTCCCGATAACCGACCTCGCCCCAGGCACCGGCCAGGCACTGGTCCTTGGACATGGTGGCGCAGCTGGCGACGGCGAGCGCCGCGCCACCGGCGGCGGCAAGAAGCAAAATTCTCATGGCTGGCTCATCCCCTGCATGGTGGTGTGACCATGGCCCAGCTTGGGCGTTCCGCCAAGCTTGCACATTGCCCGCAGGGGCTCTCGCCGTGCTAGACCGCCCTGCCGCCCGAACCGGGCGGCGGAGCGCCCCGTGTCCGACGACCCCCTGATCGAAGATTTCGCCGTCGACGAAGACCTCCCACCGGTTCTGGAGGCCCGTCTCGAGACCGGCGGTGCCCGGCTCGACAAGGCCCTGTCGGACCTTTTCCCGTCCCTGTCGCGCGCCCGCGTCCAGGCCCTGCTGGCCGAGGGCGTCGTGACCCGCGACGGCCAGCCCGTCACGACCGCCTCGGCCAAGGCCCTGCCCGGCCTCTATGCCGTCGCCCTGCCGGCCGTCATCTCCGCCATCCCCCAGCCGGAAGACATCCCCCTCAGAGTCCTGTTCGAGGACGCCCATCTGATCGTGATCGACAAGCCGGCCGGCATGGCCGTGCATCCCGCGCCCGGCAGCGAGACCGGCACCCTGGTCAACGCCCTGCTTCACCATTGCGCCGCGTCTCTGTCCGGCATCGGCGGCGTCGCCCGTCCCGGCATCGTCCACCGGCTCGACAAACACACCTCCGGCGTCATGGTCGCAGCCAAGTCCGACGCGGCCCACGCCGGTCTCTCGTCCCTGTTCGCCACCCACGAAATCGAGCGGACCTATATCGCCCTGGTCCGTGGCGCGCCCCAGCCCGAACGGGGCCGCATCATCTCCAACCTCGGCCGCTCGACCGGCGACCGCAAGAAGATGGCGGTGCTTCGGGTCGGCGGTCGCGAAGCCATCACCGACTATGTTGTGGACGCCACGTTCGGCGCGGCACCGAGAAAGGGCAGCCGCCCGGCCGCTCCACCCCTCGCCGCCCGCATTGCCTGCACCCTGCACACCGGCCGCACCCACCAGATCCGGGTGCACATGGCCTCGAAGGGGTCGCCGCTGCTGGGCGACCCGGTCTATGGCACGGGCAGCCCCGCGCAATCCGTGCGGGAGGCCATCACCGCGGCGGGACTCGACCGGCAAGCGCTTCACGCCGCGAACCTGGGCTTCGTGCACCCGGTCACAGGTGAAGCGCTGCGGTTCGAGACGGCCCCGCCGGAAGACATGCGCTTGCTCGAAGAGGGCCTTGCCGGACTGTAGAAACAGGGTCCGTCTTGATTAAGGACTGACTATTCGGTAAGGTGTCACCATCTGGTGCCGTGGCGCCGGGGCCACGGTCACGCTTTCGTGTGACCATCCGCCACTGACAAGTGCGGAAACCCGACCCTATGTCATCCGTTGAGGGGTGAGGCGGCGGTGCACATTGGGTGGCCGTTTCCGAAGGACCCGCTCGTTTACTCGGTCGGAGGGACCAAATGGCTGTTGCTAGATCACTCGCGGTTATGTCGCCTGAACAGGGGCTGTCGCGATACCTGACGGAAATCCGCAAGTTTCCCATGCTTGCGAAAGACGAAGAATTCATGCTCGCCAAACGCTGGACCGAGCACCAGGACCCCGAGGCCGCGCATCGCCTCGTCACCTCGCACCTGCGCCTCGTGGCCAAGATCGCCATGGGCTATCGCGGCTACGGCCTGCCGATCGGCGAAGTGATTTCCGAGGGCAACGTCGGCCTGATGCAGGCCGTCAAGAAATTCGATCCCGACAAGGGCTTCCGCCTGGCCACCTACGCCATGTGGTGGATCCGCGCCTCGATCCAGGAATACATCCTGCGCAGCTGGTCGCTCGTGAAGATGGGCACCACCGCCGCGCAGAAGAAGCTGTTCTTCAACCTGCGCAAGGCCAAGAGCCAGATCTCGGCCTTCGAGGAAGGCGACCTGCGGCCCGAACATCTCTCGGCCATCGCCACCAAGCTGGGCGTGTCGGAGGAGGAGGTCACCAATATGAACCGCCGCCTCGGCGGCGACGCCTCCCTGAACGCGCCCCTGCGCGCCGACGGCGAGAGCGAGTGGCAAGACTGGCTGGCCGACGACACGGCGGTCTCCCAGGAGACCCATCTGGCCGAAAGCGAGGAAAAGTCGATCCGGATGGGCCTGCTTCAGGAAGCCATGGAAGAACTGACGGACCGCGAAAAGCACATCCTGACGGAGCGCCGCCTCAAGGACGATCCCGTCACGCTTGAGGAACTGGCCGGCCAGTACGGCGTGTCGCGCGAACGCGTCCGCCAGATCGAGGTCCGCGCCTTCGAGAAACTGCAAAAGGCCATGCGGGCTGCGGCAGAAGAGCGGAACCTGGTCGACGCCTGATCCCCGGGCCGGGCGATCCCGACGGGTCGCCCGGACTCAGGTCACCGCCGCGACGGTCTGGTAGCGCGGGTCCCGCCAGCTCTCGGCATCCAGAATCTCGCCGAGCACCTCGACGGCATCCCAGACGTCGACCCTGCGCACATAGAGCGGCGCGAAGCCGAACCGGATCACGTCCGGACTGCGGAAATCGCCGATGACCCCGCGCGCGATCAGATTCTGCATCACCGCCCACCCCTGCGGGTGCCGGAACGAGACCTGCCCACCTCTCGTCGTCGCATCTCGTGGACTGGCCAGCGCCAGACCCTTGCCGGCGCATCGCGCCTCGACCCGTTCGATGAACAGATCGCCCAACGCCGCCGCCTTGGCCCGGACCACCGTCATGTCCAAGCCGCTGAAGACATCGAGCGCAGCGTCGAGCGCGGTCAGGCTCAGAATCGGCGGCGTCCCGCACAGCCAGCGGTCGATCCCCGGTGCCGGTGCATAGTCATCCACGAAATCGAACGGCCGCGCATGCCCCATCCAGCCTGACAGGGGATTGCGCAGCGCCGCCTGATGCCGCCTCGCCACAAACAGATACGCCGGTGCCCCCGGACCGCCGCTGAGATATTTGTAGCCGCAACCGGCTGCAAGATCGGCCCCGGCGCGGTTCAGGTCGACGTCCAGAACGCCCGCACTGTGGCTCAGGTCCCAGAGGCTCAGCGCACCGGCGGCCCGGATCGCCGTGCTCAATCCCGCCATGTCGCGCACCGCGCCGCTGCGATAGTGAACATGGCTCAGCAGGACCACAGCCACCCGATCATCAAGAGCCGCCTCGATTCCGCCCGGCTCAACCACCCTCAACTCGACCTCCGGCATCATCCCGGCGAGGCCCTGGAGGATGTACAGGTCCGTCGGAAAGTCTCCACCCTCGGTCAGCACCACCCGCCGCCCGCCCCGGGCACCCACCGCTGCGGCCGCCAGCTTGAACAGGTTCACGGATACGGAATCCGCCGCCACGACCTCGTCCGTTCCGGCACCGATCAGGGGCGCGATCCTGCCCCCGACCTTTTGCGGCAGGCCGATCCAGCCATGCTTGTTCCAGCTGGCGATCAGGTCTTCGCCCCACTGCCGCCTGACAGCCTCATCCACGGCCCTGGCAGCCGCAACCGGCAAGGCTCCCAGCGAATTGCCGTCCAGGTAGATCACCCCGTCCGGCAGGCTGAACCGTTCCCGCACCGCGCCAAGCGGATCAACGGCGTCCAGTTCGACACAGTCCTGTCGGGTCGTCATTCTCTCTGGCTCCGGTTGCCGAACGGCCCCTGCTCTCTACAGTGAGCGGGCGCGCCGGTGAAACGGTGACTTCGACAGGACCGCCTGATGCGCCTGATGACTGCCGCCCTTGCCGGCATTCTGGCATCCACCGCCTGCGCGCCCTCACCGGCGCTGATCGCCCCTGTCGAGACCCGCGCGCCCATCACCTTCAGCCAGTTGCTGGCCCGCCCCCGCACCGTCCCCGACGAACGCATCGCCTACGGCCCGGACGCCCTCCAGTTCGGCGAGCTCTGGCTGCCGCGCAGACAGGGTCCCCATCCCGTCATTGTCCTGATCCACGGCGGCTGCTGGCGCGCCGACCTGCCGGGCCTTGAGCTGATGGACTATATGGCCGCCGACCTCCGCGACCGCGGCTATGCGGTCTGGAACCTCGAATACCGTCGCATCGGTCACCCCGGTGGCGGCTATCCGGGCACCTTCCGGGATGTTGCTGCGGGTGTCGACCATATGCGCACGATCGCCGCACAACACAGCCTCGACCTGCACCGGATCGCCGTCGCGGGCCATTCCGCCGGCGGCCATCTGGCGCTCTGGACGGCCGCGCGGGATCGCCTGCCGGCGGAAAGTCCTCTGCGCACGGCGCGCCCCCTGCCGGTCCGGGGCGTCGTTTCCCTCGCGGGAATCGCCGACCTCGACGCCTACCGGCAGACGGGGCCCGATGCCTGCGGGGGTCCTTCAGTCATCGACGGTCTTGTGGGAGTTCAACAGCCCGGAGGTCGGAACGTCTTCGCGGACACCTCACCGCCCGTCCTGCTGCCGCTGGGCGATCGTCAGGTGGTGATCTCCGGCGCACGGGATGCGATCGTTCCGCCCCGCTTCGGTCAGGACTACGCCGCTGCGGCCGCCCAAAAGGGCGATCGCGCCGACTCGATCGTGCTGGAGGGGGCCGGACATTTCGAGCTCATCGACCCGACGTCCGCGGTCTGGCCCCGTGTGCTGGACGCCTTCGCAGGGCTTCTTCGCTAGCGGCTTCCGCCCGCCTTCGCGAGGGGCTCGGCCCTGTGCATGGCCAGAAGGGCTTCAATCGGAGCGGCCAGCGACGCCCTTGTAAGCGGTGCACCCGCCATCGACATTTCCAGGTCATCGACCGCCACGGCGAGGCTCGGGTCCGCCGGCCTCATGGCCAGCGCCTTCAGCGTCGCCGCCTGCTCGCGGATCGCGCGAGCCGCCTGCATTGGATCGCTGTCGAAACGTTCCAGCGCCGTCGCCAGAATCCGCATGGCCTGATCCTTGACACCGGCCTGTCCTCCGAAATCCATCTCGAACCGATCGGCCTTGCGCTTTTTCTTGCCCGAGAACTCGCCGGAGTTGAACCGCCGGCGGTCGGGACCAACATAGCCCATCGCCTCGACCCAGCCGCGCGGCTTGAGCGCCACGTTTGAAATCCGCTTGTACAAATCCGTGCTGGTGAATGGCTTGCGCAGGAACTCATGCACCCCCGAATCCCGGGCACCCCGGATCGCGCGCTCGGTGGCATCGGCTGTAACCATAATGATCGCGGCGCGGCGGCATTGCATGTGCGAGCGTCGCAGCGCCCTCGCCAGGGATTCGCCGTCCAGACCCTCACCGCTGCGTTCGATAAAGATGAGGCCGGGTTCCATTTCCTCCGCCGCCATCAGAGCCAGGGCCTGATCCGGCTGGACCACGACATCGCGCGAACCCAGACCCTTCATGATCTCGGTCAGCAGGCGTGCGGCGTGCATATTGGGGTCGACAACCAGCACCCGCTGGACCACGGGTTCAAGCTTCGCCAGCGAACGACGATCAACTGCGAACAAGACATACCTCATCCCAAATCGGGAGGATGGTCGTAACCGAAGCCGGTTAAGGTCGCTTGAACGACGATATCAATGCCTGGTTAACGGTGAGGCCTAGCCGCGGAACGGGTCGTGCATCATGATCGTGTCGTCCCGCTCGGGGCTGGTCGACAGGAGCGCCACCGGAGCACCGATCAATTCTTCGATCCGGCGGACATATTTGACCGCATTGGCATTCAGGTCGCGGAAACTGCGCGCGCCGGCGGTGCTTTCGCTCCAGCCTTCCATCTCCTCAAAGACCGGCTCGGCGGCTGCCTGCGCCTTGAGGCTCGACGGCAGATAGTCCAGCACCTTTCCGTCAATCCGGTATCCGGTGCAGATCTTCAGCGTCTTCAACCCGTCCAGCACGTCCAGCTTGGTCAGGGCGATGCCGTCGATGCCGTTGATGGCCACCGACTGCCGCACAAGCACCGCATCGAACCAACCGCAGCGCCGCGCGCGGCCTGTATTGACCCCGACCTCGCGTCCCACGGTGGCCAGATGGGTTCCGACCGCGTCACTCAGCTCACAGGCAAACGGCCCCTCGCCGACGCGTGTGGTGTAGGCCTTGACGATCCCCAGCACATAGCCGACGCCGCGCGGGCCAATGCCCGAGCCGGCCGCAGCCTGGCCCGCAACCGTGTTCGAGCTGGTCACATAGGGATAGGTGCCGTGATCCACGTCGAGGAAGGCTCCCTGGGCCCCCTCGAACAGCACCCGTTTACCGTCCCGCCTTGCCTGCTCCAGCACCCGCCAGGCCGGTTGCACATAGGGCAGGATCTTCGGCGCGATCTCAAGCAGTTGCGCCAGTAGCGCCTCGGGATCGATCGGCTCCAGCCCCAGGCCCGCGCGCAGAGGATCATGGTGCGAACGCAGCCGGTCGATCTTGACCTTCAGGTCGTCCTCGTTGGCCAGATCGCAGACCCGGATTGCCCGCCGCCCCACCTTGTCTTCATAGGCGGGACCAATCCCGCGTCCGGTCGTGCCGATCCGCGCGCCCGGAGCGCTCGCGGCGGCTTCCCGTGCGACGTCCAGTGCCGGATGGATGGGCAGGATCAGACAGGCATTGTCGGCCACGATCAGCACCTCCGGACTGATCCGGATTCCCTGCGCCTCGATCTTCTCGATCTCGCCGACCAGATGCCAGGGATCGACGACCACGCCATTGCCGATGATCGAGGGCTTGCCCTGCACTACACCCGACGGCAGCAGGGCCAGCTTGTAGACCTTGCCGTCGACGACCAGCGTATGGCCGGCGTTGTGCCCGCCCTGGAACCGCACGACCATATCGGCCCGGTTCGACAGCCAGTCGACAATCTTGCCCTTGCCCTCGTCGCCCCACTGGGCACCGACCACTGCAACGTTCGCCAAGACTGTTCTCCGCTGTCCGGGATTTCGGAATGCGGGCGCAGCCTATAACCGGGGAATCAGCGGGTGTCCCGCGATCGGACGATTATTCCGCCAGCGCCGTCTCGAAGGCCCAGTCCAGCCAGGGCGTCAGCGCCTCGATATCGGCGACCTCGACGGTGCAGCCGCACCAGATACGCAGGCCCGCAGGCGCATTGCGGTGCGCCTCGATGTCAAACGCCGCACCCTCGCCTTCGACCAGGGCCTTCATCCGCATCACCAGCGCCTGACGCGCCTCATCGGTCATGGCGGTGACGCGCGGATCCACAATCCTGAGACAGACCGACGTCGTCGACCGCGTCGCCGGGTCCACGGCGAGATAGTCGATCCAGGGGGTCCGCCCGACCCAGGCCTCGACCGCCGCGGCATTGGCATTGGTCCGCGCGATCAGGGTCTCCAGCCCGCCGACCGACAGTCCCCACTCGACCGCATCGATCCAGTCCTCGATCGTCCAGACCGAAAAGGTGTTCAACATGGATCCGGTGGCCAGCAGCCGGTCGAAACCGTTGGCGTCGCGCAGCCGCAGCACCTTGGGCACCGGCCTCGGCGGCGCATAGCGATCCAGCCGCGCGACGGCCCGTGGCGAAAGGGCAGCGACACCGAGACCGGCCTCCCCGCCCAGCGCTTTCTGGAAGCTGAAGGTCACCACATCCAGCTTGTTCCAGGGCAGGGGCATGGCAAAGGCCGCCGAGGTCGCGTCGCAGATCACGATCCCCTCACGGTCGTCCGCGATGAAGTCCGCATTGGGTGCGCGCACGCCCGACGTCGTCCCGTTCCAGGGAAACACCAGATCCTTCGCCGGATCGACCGTCGAGGTGTCGGGCCATTCGCCCCAGGGGGCCGCGATCACCTCGGGGTCCAGTTTCAGATGCTCGACGGCATCCGTCGCCCACACCTTGCCGAAATTCTCGAATGCCAGAACCTGAACCGGCCGCTCGCCAAGCATCGACCACATGGCGGCCTCGACCGCCGCAGTGTCGGACCCCGGCACATAGACCAGCACCCAGTCGGTCGGGACCTGCAGCAGCGCCTGCGTCTGTCTCAGCCCGTGGGCGAACCGCTCCACCACCTCGGGCGCGCGGATGCCACGGCCCAGCAGATCCTGCGGGATCGCCTGTGACGACCAACCCGGGCGTTTCGCCGTCGGCCCGGACGAGAACCACGGACGTTGCGGCTTGAGGTTCGGCCGGTTCGCCATCAGTCGCGAAACGGCCTGATCGGCCCCCTGTCGCGCACGCCCTGCGCCAGCTTCACCAGCGCCGCGCTGTCCTCCGGCAAGATGATCATGAGTTTCGCCAGCAGGTCGCCGCGCCGGCCGTCGGCGAACGCGCCCCGTCCCTTCAGCCTCAGCACCTTGCCCGAGTTGGAACCGGCCGGGATGGTCATGCTGACCGTCCCCTCCGGCGTGCGCACCGGAACCTTGCCGCCCAGTACGGCGTCATACAGCGCCACAGGCTGATCCATCGTCAGGTCCGCGCCGTCCTGGGTGAAGACCGGATGTTTCGCCAACTTCAACTCGATCAGGGCGTCGCCGGGGGGCCCACCCCGTCCCGGCGCGCCCTGGCCCTTCAGCCGTATCATCTGGCCGTCGCCGGCGCCCTTCGGGATCGCCACATCCAGCATCCGCCCGTCCGAAAACTGGATGCGCCGCGTTGCGCCCGAGATCGAGTCTTCCAGACTGATCTCCAGCGTCGCCTTGACGTCCTGACCCTTGCCCGCAAAGCCCCCGGGCCGGGCACCACCCGGCCGCGCGCCGCCGCCGAACATGCCGCCGAACAACTCATCCAGGTCGATATTCTCGAAGCCCTGCTGTCGGGCACCGCCCTGGCCGAACGGATTTCCACCCGGACCGCCTCGCGCACCGCCGGGGCCGCCGCCGCCGAAACCGCGGAATTGCTCACGCCCGTCCGCGTCGATCTCGCCCCGGTCGAATTTCGCCCGCTTGTCCTTGTCCCCCAGCAGGTCGAAAGCGGCCGTGATCCGTTTGAACCGCTCGTCGGCGACCGTATTGCCGGGGTTCTTGTCGGGATGGAGTTCCTTGGCGAGCTTGCGGAACGCCTTCTTGATTTCGTCCGCGCTTGCGCCCCTCGAAACGCCCAGTTCCTTGTAGGGATCGCCCGCCACGTCGAATACCGCTCCATCAAAAGCCGAGATCGTCAGTTAGGGCATCGCGTGCGCCGCGCAAAGGGCGATGCGCAAATCAGGCCGTGAGAACAACAGACGCCTCACACCCCCAGCCGTAGCCGTCGCCCCATTGCGCCACGGCTATGCGAGACCACCCGTCCAGTCCGGCCGGAAAGTCCACGGCCCGGTCGGCGGCGGTATAGGTGGCCGCGTCCGTCCCGACCTCGAACGCCCGTTTCTCGTCCGCTCTGTCCAGCACCCGGATGCGAAACCGCGGCGACCCGGACGCCAACGCCTCGCCATCCCAGTTATCCCCGTCAATCCGGGCCCGCGCGATCCAGCCGAGGTCGAAGCCCCCATCCAACCGCGCCTTCGCCCGCAGGTGCGCCGGCGACCAGGGCCGCTCATACAGGCCGGTGATTGTGAACCCGACCTCGCTCGCACCCGATCCCCCGGCGGGTCCGCCCGCGGCCCCGGCCCGCCAGATCAACGGCAGGCCGCGCTCGGCCCGGGACGAGTCCGCCCGGGCCGGGGCCTGGTCCAGGACCACCACGACCGCTCCACGCGCCGCGCCCCGGGCTTCCGTTCCCTGCTGCCCCCGCAACAGGCCGGTCAGTTGCCAGACCCCCTCCCCCACCACGGTCGCCGAACGGAACTGCACCAGTTCCCAGCCCGCGGCGGTCTCGATCGCCACAGCATTGCCGCCGGCGAAGACCGCGGCGTCCGAACGGCTCTCCGGCGCCCGCCCCTCGATCCGGACCATCAGGGTATTCACCGTGTCCCAGCGATGCCGCACACCGGCCCCCAGCGCCTCGGTCAGCACCCCGACGGTGGCCGGCCGGGCGACATCTCCCCGCACCGTCAGCGCCGTTGCATCCACCCCCGCGAACACACGCATGGGCCGCCAGGGATCGTTCGCCACGACCACAATCGGCCGACCGTCGTCCTCGGCGCCGATCAGCGGCGGCAGTTCCATCATCCGCAGGAAGGGCGCACCGGAAACGCGCGACGCCTCGCCCGAGGCCGGCCGTCCATGATCCTCGCCGACCCGGACCGCCGCAACCGGCTCCAGCACCGCCGACGGCGTCTCATCCCTGTCCAGCCGCATGATCCGCCAGCCGCCGCTCCGACCCTCGACCGTCACCGTATCGCCCGGCTCCAGCGCCATGGCCTGCAAAGGACCCGGCGTCACCACCAGCCGGTCCTTTCCCGCGGCCACGAGGGCGCGCTCGGCAGCCGCCCGCGCCAGCGCACCCGAACACACCGCCGGCAGGTCAAGATCGACGCAGCCGCCTTCACCCGCCGTCCGCACGACCGCCGAACCCGTCTCATAGCCCGCGTCACCGTCGATATAGCGCACCCGGGCCGTGCCCGGCTTCCGCTCCAGGACCCGCTCGGCCTTCAGACTCTCACCGTCATCCGGCAAGGCCAGAGCTTCCACCGTCAGCGCAGCACTGGCCGCTGTGCCGTCATCCAAGACCGCAACCCGGCCGTCCCGTTCCGCCGCGATCAGGCCCAGACCGGCCAGCAGCGGCTCAAGCGCATCCCTTGTCCGCATGGGACGGTCGATGATGTAGCCCTGCACCGCATCCACAGTGGCGCAGACCTCGAACTCATCCTCGCCCAGTCCGCCACGCCCCAGGACCGCTGCGATCAGGTCACGCGTCTCCCCGGCCAGTCGCCCGTTAAGCCAATGGCCGGTGCGCCAGGCGCCCGCATCCGCCCAGACGTCCCCCCGCGCGGGAAACGCCGGCCAGGGTCGCGCATCCCAGCACCAGACATCCGCCGCCTCGACCATGTGCCCGCCATAGACCGGCGAGACCGGATTGTTGTCGGCCTCGGCGAAATGCCCCAGCACCGCCTCCAGTGCCCGCCGCTGCATCCGGTCGTCCCGCGCGCCGGTCGAGAACGGCGGCAGGCCGTTTTCAGCGCTCTTCGGGTCCTGGAACAGGTTCGGGGCATTGCCGCCCCGATCCACCGCCGCGCAACCGAACTCCGTCAACCGGACCGGCTTCATCCCGGCGACCCAGGCCGTCGGCAACGGACTCCGCACACCACCCGGCCGGTCATGGTGCGCATTGGCCCACCAGCCCTTCAGATCCTTGATCCGGAAGACCCGGTCCTCGCCGTGCGCCGTGTCTGCGATCGGGGTCCGGACCTGCGCCGACCGGTCCGCATCGGTGGCGTAGAACCAGTCATACCCCTCGCCGCCCGCCACCTGCATGGCCAGATAGGCGGGATCGTCCGGCCCGGCGAAGGCGGCGCTGTCCAGGCCCCCGTCAGCCGCCCGCCAGTCTCCAAGCGGCGGGTACCAGTCGATCCCGACATAGTCGATATCCGGATCGGCCCACAGCGGATCGAGGTGGAACAACACCTCGCCCCCGCGCCGCACCCCCGCATATTCAGACCAGTCCGCCGCATAGCTGAGCGCGACATCGGGTCCGACGACCGCCCGGCATTCCGCCGCCAACGCCCGGAACCCGGCCACTGCGGGAAACCCGCCGCCGGCATCCCGCATCATCGTCAGCCCGCGCATCTCGGAGCCGATCAACAGCCCGTCCGCCCCTGTTTCCGCCGCCAGGGCCGCATAGTGCAGCGCGAACCGCCGCAGCCCCCAGCCGCCGGCCGTTCCGAACAGGGCGGCCACCGCCGCCGCAGCGCCCTCGCCGTCAGGACCCGTAACGCGCCCCCGCCAGGGATAGGCCGCCTGGTCCGGCCCTCCATACGGATCCGGCAAGCCGTTCCCCGCCGGCACATCCATGAACAGGAACGGGTAAAGGGTGACCTCCAGCCCGCGCGACTTCAGCTCTGCCACGGCCTGGCGCACGGTCTCGTCCGATGGCGTTCCGCCATAGGCCGGGCCGCCATGGCTCTGCGAGATCAGATGCGCCCCGGTCCGTCCCAGTCCCGCCACCGACCAGCGCAGGGGCTCCGTCGCCTTGTCGATCCGCTCGACCCCGGGCCGGATGGTGCAATGCCCGGCCCGCAGATCATTGCCGAACCAGCCGACCACCAGACTGACCCGCTTGAGGTTCGGGCACTGCGCCTGAAGTTGATCCAGCGACGCCGCCAGGTCCGTCCGGCCCTCACCCGTATGCAGGTTCTCCGCCGTGGTGCGGGTCAGTCCGTCGCGCCGCATGACCGCTTCGGTCGCGAGGACGAACTCGCCGGCCCCTGGTATCAGACAGACCCCCTCCAGCCGGTCCTCCAGCCGCGGCACCGTCCCACGCGCCCGGCGGAACACCTCGAACGCCAGTTGCGGCACCCGGTTGCCATAGGGTCCCAGCGGCAAGTCCTCGAACACCACATAGGCCGTGCCCCGATAGGCCGGTGCGACCCCCTCCACCGCCTCGATCAGCGGATCCGGCGTCTGCCCGACCCCGCCACGGTGCAACCGCATCGTCACACCCGACAGATCCATCGGCTGCCCGTCCGCCCAGACCCGGCCAATCCCGTCGACCTCGCCCTCACACAGGGCCACGGCGAAGCTCAGCGAATAGTCGTATTCCACCGTCCGCGGTCCGCCCTTGCCGGCAGAGGACGTCCGGCGCCCCTCGAGGAAGCGCGCGGCCCAGATCACCTGACCGGTCATCCGCGCCCGCCCGAATACACAGACCATGGGCGCGCCCTCCGCCGAGCCCTGCACCCTCAACGTTTCCAGCCGCGGCCCCCGCTGTCGCGCGGGCTCAAGACCGGAAACCACCCGCTGATCGACGACCCGTCCAAGGCTCGCCCCGATGACGGCCCCGACCGGGCCTCCGATCGCCTGGCCGACCGTGCCCAGAATCATCTGCGCCATGGTCAGGCCTCTCCCACAGGTTCAACGCCGGGCAGGCGAAAGGCCGCGACCAGCCTGCGACGCCACCACGAGCCCATCCAGCTTTCCACCACCGACCGCCCCCAATAGGCGTGGATCATCCTCGGCTCGGCACCGGTCATGTCGCTCAGGATCGCGCAATGCTTGGCCGGACATCCGGGGGCCATGCGGAACAGCAGCACGTCACCCGCAAACGCAGCCTCCACAGGGATCTCCTTGAGCCACCGCCGCGCCGCCGCCAGCAGGGTCTCCTCGCCGCCGACCTCGGCCCAGTCGGGCCGGTAGGGCGGCGGGGCCTCGGGCTCAGCCCCGATCAGCTCGCGCCACACCCCGCGCACCAGACCCAGACAGTCCGCCCCCTCGCCCCGCAGACTCGCCTGATGCCGGTAGGGTGTGCCCAGCCATCCGCGCGCCGCCGCCACGATCGCCGCCCTCATCGCCGGCTCCCACCGTCATGGCGTCCCCCCTCGACCGGCGTCGCGGTCAGGAAGTCGTCGCCGGGCGTATCCGGAAAGCCCTGGAAATTGACCCCATTGGCAAAGGTCCCGACACAGGTCGCCCAGCGCTTGTCACAGGTCAGGCCGGGAAAGGCGTCCGGATCAACGCCACATCGCCGGTCCCCGAAGATCGCATCGCACGCCCGGCCATAGGTTCGGCCGACAACCCGCTCCAGCTTCGCCAGGGGGCCTTCCAGTTCAGCACGGAACCGGCCCCCCTCGCACAGGATCCGGGCCAGCTTCGCCGTCCACAGCCGCACCCGCAGATCCGGGCGATCCCAGTACACCCGCCACAGCGCCACCGTCGCCCCGTCATAGAGCCCGGCCTCGATATCCGCCCCGGCAATGGCCGCATCGTCC
>Ga0114980_10001341_pt1 | contig 17632 bp, 14 predicted proteins | sample S_140806_EF_Meta_FD_87018 | JGI IMG/M metagenome (GOLD analysis project Ga0114980, IMG submission 87018) | Freshwater microbial communities from Lake Simoncouche, Canada to study carbon cycling - S_140806_EF_MetaG | ecosystem: Environmental > Aquatic > Freshwater > Lake | place: Lake...
AACTTTCCATCCTTTTTTCTGACAATATCTTGTATACATGGTCAATAAATCACCTACAAATAAACTTGCTTCATCACCTCCTGTACCTGCTCTTAATTCAATAATGGCATTCTTATCATCTTGCGGATCTTTTGGGATCAATAATTTAGTCAGTTCTTTTTCTAAATTATCTTTCTCTTCATCTAGTCCTGGCATTTCCATTTTCGCCAATTCACGCATATCTGCATCATCTCCATTCAAAGCATCTTTTGCAAATTTATGTTCCGCCAATACTTTCACATAGCGCTCATATGGAATGACGATTTTTTCTAAAGAACGGTATTCCTTACTGAACTTGCCAAATTCAGATTGGTTATTGATGATCTCTGGATTGGTCAAAGCCACACCAACCTGATCAAATCTAGCTTTTATGGCTTCTAATTTATCTAACATAGCTGTTTTTCTGTGGGCAAAAATAGCTATTTTAGTTGTCAATTAAAAGGATACCACCTATGAAATACCTATCTGTCCTGTTTTTCGCAATCAGCATCACAGGATTTAGCCAAAAAATTCACTTTAAATCTGTCTTAGTAGATACCCACAATGACGCAATCACGGCATGTATCGAAAAGAAAGTAAGTTTTGACCAAGACTTAACTGGCATCAATCATTCCGATTTAAAAAGATTCAAGGAAGGTGGATTGGATTATCAATTATTTTCTATTTGGTGCGATGGGGAAAAAGTGAATCCATATGCTTGGGCCATGAGGGAGATGGATACGATGGATGCAGTAGCAGCTCGTAACCCTGATAAAATAGTGGTCGCTAAAGATTGGAAGACAATGAATGCTGCCTTGAAAGCAGGTAAAATTGTAGCACAGTATGGTGTAGAAGGCGGACATATGATTGAAGACGATATCAATAGATTGGATACATTTTACAACCGAGGAGTACGCTATATGACATTGACTTGGAACAATTCTCCAACTTGGGCAAGTTCACATACCGCTGAAAAAGATCCTACATACACTGGCCAAAAAGGTTTAACCTCTTTTGGTAAAGCAATTATTGCGCGCATGAATCAATTAGGTATCATCGTGGATATTTCACACGTTGGTGAAACAACATTTTGGGATGCCATCAATACCACTACAAAACCTGTGATTGCATCGCATAGTAATGCCTATAGTATTTGTCCAGTAACAAGAAATTTAAAAGATGAACAAATTAAAGCTGTCGGGAAAAATGGTGGTGTAATTTGTTTGAACTTTTTTTCTGGATTTGTAGATAGTAATTTTAGCAAAAAAGATATGGCATTTAGAAAAGCACATGGAGCAGAAGTAGACTCTCTGTTAGCTACAGGCATTCAAAGAGAATACGCTTACACCATGTTATCGGATAAATACAAAACCGAAAGTGAAGCCATTAAGCCTACTATTGAACAATTGATGCAACACTTTGATCATATCGTTAATTTGATTGGTGTAGACCATGTTGGGATTGGCTCGGACTTTGATGGTATTAATTCAGCCCCGCAAAGCTTGAGCACCGTACTAGATTATCCTAATTTCACCAAAGCATTAATTGCTAGAGGCTATTCCAATAAGGATATTAAAAAAGTATTGGGAGGAAATTTCCTTAGAGTGTACAAGATCAATAACCCTAATTAAACTTATTCATAAAACCTTTGTCAAATAAAAAAGACAAATTTGAAAAAAAATATTATTATAGCATCCGCCTTTATGTTTTTTATTAGCTGTCAAAAAACAAATAATGCAACAAACAACACCACTGTTTCAAATCTTGTGACTAGCCCAGCTATAGCTAATCAAATAAAATTCACTGGAAATGGGTTTGCGCATAATGGACTATACCCTAAATTATACACTTGTGATAGTTTAGGTATTTCTCCAGGTTTACAGTGGTCAAATGCACCAACAACGACTACTAGTTATGCCATAACAATGTATACCATACCTCCTACTGGAGAAAAGCATGTCTATATAGTACTTTATAATATTCCGGCTACAGCAATGTCGATTCCTGACAATTCCAAATCGATTGGCATCTTCGGCATGAATACCGTAGATGGAAAAACGACCTATACCCCTCCTTGCTCTCAAGGACCAGGGGCAAAAGTTTATGTTTTAACTTTATATGCATTAAATGCATCACCTACTTTTTCAGTTCCTTCTAACCAAGTTACCATGGCTATTTTACAAGCTAGTATGAAAAATAAGATTGTAGACAGCGCAGTCATGAGTGTTACCTATACAAGACCTTAATTATGAAAAATATACTAAATTATTTTTTTGCAATCTTGTTTTTATTAAGCACAAAAGCAATGGCCCATGAGGGCGGACATTATGCGAATGGGAAAGACATGGTATTGAATACATGGAAGTTGAAATCGGGCGAGTTGATTCAAGGCAATTTTTCATTTGCCAAAGAGGATAGAGTCTTTCTTGAACAAGAAGGTGGCCAGATTAAGTCTATATATATCCATGATCTAAGTGTTCAAGATCAAAAATTAGCAAGATTCAAGATTGCGCATTATGCACAATTAAATGATGTTTATTTGAATTCGAATCAGGATACAAGTTATCCTCTATCAAATTTTCTCCCATTATGCATCATCGGTTTATTATTATGGCTTGTTTACACATTCAACAAAGAACTGATTCAGGTTTATATTTTAAATTCAAAAATCGGGTCAGCAGCTTTTAGTGTATTTTTTATTTTTTCCATTTTAATTGCTTGTAGCAAATCAACCACTACAAATTCAAATAATTCTACTGTTAACCCTATCGTCGTTCCTATTACAGTGACCATTCCTAAAACCAGTTTTGAATTTATGGATTCCGCATTTGCGGCATTTAAACCTAGTATTAGTACAAGATGGGATGATACCTATTTTTATATCGCATCTACTGGAATACCTAATCACAATATGATGATTGGCATCACAAATTGGCAACAACAAGTTCCAATCACACAACCTTATAATGGAACAAATAGTTGGTCCATACCCTTACAACCAGCTTATGCAGCCACTCCATTAAGTACTAAAACCAACTTAATGAAAGGGGCAGTTGCCGTGGCAGTGAATGGGATACCCATTTTTAATGCTTTAAATAATAGAGGAGAGGATTCCTATAAAATTGGGGAATTAGATAATTGGGGAGGTCATTGTGGAAAAGGGGATGATTATCATTATCATGCTGCACCTATGCATTTATCTACTTTAAATGGCCTCAAGCCTATCGCATTTGCAGTAGATGGTTTTCCGGTGTATGGATCAAAAGAACCTGATGGAGCGAGTATGATTGCCCTGGATACTTGTCATGGACATAATGGAACAAATGGCCTATATCATTATCATGGAACAACCGATTACCCTTATGTAATTGGTGCTTTAAAAGGAAAGGTTACACTTGATCCAGCTACCACTGCACCAGAAAATCAAGTGATCCCACAAGCATTTACAAAACCAGTTCGCCCAGCCACTAGTCCTTTAAGCGGAGCAGCAATCACAGATTTTACAGCTGTAGGAACAAATGGTTACTTGCTAACTTACAAAAGAGGTACTAAAAATGGATATATAAAGTATAGTTGGGATCTAAATAATAAATATACTTTTATCTTGACAGATACTTCGGGCAATGCTGTTACAAGTACCTACCAGAGGTAAGCAAAAGCATTTCAAATTTATTCGTAATTAATACTTAAGTAAACCTTCCATCATCTCTTCTAAGCGATCATTGGCCATGTATTGCTTTTCTAAAGTTTTATTGAATGGAATAGGTGTATCCAAAGATGCGCAACGCATGATTGGTGCGTCTAAATGCGTAAAGCAATGCTCTGCAACCCATGCACTAATCTCTCCACCAATACCGCCTGTTAAATTATCTTCGTGTAAGAGCATCAATTTACCTGTTGCTTTCACCGCCAATTCAATTGCAGTATAATCCAATGGTGATAAGGTTCTTAGATCCAATATATAAATGGATTGTTCCGAATGTGCTTGTTGATATGCTTTTGCCCAAAGCACACCCATACCATAAGTAATGATGGTCGCATCTGTACCTTCTTGTACAATATGTGCTTTACCAATTTCAATTTGATACATGGCATCTGGAATTTGTTCTTCGATACTTCTATACAAAGCCTTATGTTCAAAATATAAAATAGGATTGGGGTCTGCTAGTGCAGCAATTAATAATCCTTTCGCATCGGTTGGATTGGATGGATACACTACTTTCAATCCTGGCACATGCGTGAACCATGCTTCATTGGATTGAGAATGGAATGGACCTGCACCCACACCACCACCTGTTGGCATACGCACCACCACGTCGGCGTTTTGTCCCCAACGGTAATGGATCTTTGCTAAATTATTGACAATTTGATTAAAGGCTACGGTAACGAAATCAGCAAATTGCATTTCCACCACCGACTTGATGCCTTCCATACTTAAACCCAATGCAGCTCCTACAATGGCACTTTCACAAATGGGCGTATTGCGTATTCTTTGTTTTCCAAATTGATCTACAAAGCCTTCTGTAATTTTAAATGCCCCACCATACTCCGCAATATCTTGTCCCATGATAATCATGTCTGGATATTTTTCCATCGATTGTCTCAATGCATCACTAATGGCTTCAATAAATCTCTTATTGGTTTTATGTGCTGTCTCAACCAAACTATAATCCGGAATGGTCGAAACAGGAATAGGCGCAAACAGGTCTGCTAATTCTGCAGCAATCAAAGGCTCAAATGTTTCAGACTCCATGGCGATTCTTAAATCCGATTCCATTTGATCTTTAAATCGATTACGGATTTCTGCCACTTGCATTTCTGTCAATACCTTTTCTTGTACTAAAAATTGCTCATAATTTTTAATCGGATCTTTTAATGCCCAAGTTTCCATCAATTGTTTTGGTACATATTTTACACCACTCGCTTCCTCATGTCCACGCATTCTGAACGTATCACATTCTATTAAATAAGGTTTCTGTTGATTGATGCAATAGTCACGTACCCCTTTTACAGTTTGATATACTTCTAAAATATTATTGCCATCAATACGAATGCCTTCCATGCCATAACCCTTTGCACGGTCTACTAAATGATCACATTTATATTGTTCATTGGTTGGCGTACTCAAGCCATAGCCATTGTTTTCAATGATGAATATAACAGGCAAATTCCAAACAGCAGCCACGTTCAAGGCTTCGTGAAAATCACCTTCACTTGTTCCACCATCTCCAGTGAATGCCATACTTGCTTTTAACTGACCTCTTTGTTGGTAAGCCAATGCCACGCCATCCGCAATCGCTAATTGAGGACCCAAATGAGAAATCATACCACATACATGGTGTGCTTTGCTGCCAAAATGAAAACTTCTTTCTCTGGCTTTACTATAACTACTTCTATCGCCTTGCCACTGTTTGAATAGATCTATCAAAGGCATTTTACGTGAAGTAAACACACCTAAATTTCGGTGTAAAGGCATAATCCATTCGGTAGGATCCATCGCTAATGTAGCGCCCACAGCAATTGCCTCTTGGCCAATCCCACTAAACCATTTGCTGATTTTCCCTTGCCTAAGTAAGACCAACATTTTCTCTTCAATCATTCTTGGCCATAAAATGGACTCGTATAAATGAATCAGCTCCTCGTTACTTAGACTACCGCGTTTATATTCCATTAGTCTTTAGAATTCAACTTGCTCAATAATTTCAAAATTTCTAAATACAACCAAACCAAGGTCACTAGCAAACCAAAAGCACCGTACCATTCCATGTACTTTGGCGCGCCCATCTCTGCCGCTTTTTCGATTGAATCAAAATCTAATAATAAGTTCAATGCAGCAATACCCACAATGAATAAACTAATACCAATGCTCAATGGAGAACTATCAAAAGCAAATCCCATTTCAAAACCAAACATACCTGCAATCCATACAATCAAATAAAACAGTCCAATCCCCATAGTTGCAGACATGATAATGGATCTTAATTTATTGGTGACTGTAATGATTCTGAAATTATACAAAAAGAACATGGCTACAGCCACACCTAATGTTAAACCCACTGCATGTAAAATAATGTTTGGATAATTTGTAGCAAACATTGCATTGAAAAATGCACTGATACCACCAATGAATAATCCTTCTAAAATGCCATACGCTGGTGTGATATAACCAGCCCATTGTGGTTTAAACATCACTACCAATGCTAATACTAATCCACCAATTGCACCAGCAATCATTAAAGTGGTTGCTGTCTTGGTATTACCTTCTGCATAAACGTTCCAAACGTACATCGCCGATGCCATCACCATCAATAATAAAAAACCAAATTTGTTCATGGTACCACGGACGCTCATGACGCCAAATTCATTGGCATTATGATGCAATGACTTGTCAAATATTTTTTCTGTTAAGGTTGGATTACCTGTTTTAAATGCTGACATATTTTTAAATTTTAGCTAGTATAAAAGTACAAAATTGCATTGAAACACCCTCTTTATTAATTGTTAATCCTTGATTTTTTAATTACTGGATATTGATCCAAGCTAACAAATTGGTATTGATTACCAGATTTTTGTAAATACATTGATATAGAAGGCACAGGCTTAAACAAGAAATTAGAATTACCCGATAAAAAATGCGGTTTTAGAGGCGATGCTTTGTAACTTTGTCATCCAATTGATGCATATGCAAGAAGAAGTAGTTTTACAGGATGTCGTGATCAAATTTGCTGGTGACAGTGGTGATGGAATGCAGTTAACCGGCCAGCAATTTACCAATAATACCGCCTTACTAGGAATCGATTTAGCGACTTTTCCAGATTTTCCTGCGGAGATCAGGGCCCCTATCGGCACCCTTCCAGGTGTGAGTGGATTTCAAATACATTTTAGTTCTAACCCAGTGTATACCCCAGGTGATACTTGTGATGTTTTGGTGGCGATGAATGCTGCTGCATTAAAAGTGAATTTGAAAGGCTTGAAAAAAGGTGGAAAAATTATTGCGAATATAGAAGGATTTGATGCAAAAAATTTAAGGCTCGCTGCTTATCCAGAAGGGATTAATCCTTTGGAAGATGGCAGTTTAGATGGTTATGAATTAACCAAAGTGGATATCACAAAATTGACAAGAGAAGCATTAAAGTCCAATACTGATTTAGGAACCAAAGAACGTGACCGTGCAAAGAATATGTTTGTACTTGGTTTAATCTATTGGTTGTACAATAGAAATCTAGATAATACAATTGATTTCTTAGAAGAGAAATTTGGTAAGAAAGAAAATATTTTAAAGAGTAATATCGATGTATTGAAAGCAGGGTATTACTATGGTGAGACTGCTGAATTATTCAATGCAAGGTATAAGGTAGAGAAATCAAAGATGGAGCCAGGCACTTACAGAAGTATCATGGGCAATCAAGCATTGTCAATGGGTTTAATTGCAGCATCTCAAAAAAGTGGTCTGCCATTATTCCTTGGATCATACCCAATTACACCAGCCTCTGATATCTTACACGAATTGAGTAAGTATAAAAGTTTTGGGATTAAAACTTTCCAGGCAGAAGATGAAATTGCAGGTATTACAGCTGCAATTGGTGCAAGCTATGGTGGATCAATTGGTTTAACCACCACTTCTGGACCAGGTATGGCTTTAAAAACAGAAGCAATTGGTTTGGCAACGATGTTAGAAATACCATTGTTGATTATCAATATCCAAAGAGGTGGCCCATCTACTGGCTTACCCACTAAAACTGAGCAAAGTGATTTAATGCAAGCTTATTATGGTCGTAACGGAGAAGCGCCGATTCCTGTATTAGCGGCATCCACACCAAGCGACTGTTTCTTTATGGCTTTTGAAGCAGTGAAAATTGCTTTACAACATATGACACCGGTGATTCTTTTAAGTGATGGGTATATTGCCAATGGTGCTGAGCCTTGGAAATTCCCTGCTGCAGCTGACTTGCCTGCGATTGAAGTAAAATTCAAAACTAGCTTAGAAGAAGGAGAAGAAAAATTCTTGCCTTATAAAAGAGATGAAAAATTAGCAAGACCATGGGCTGTTCCAGGTACTGCAGGATTAGAACATCGAATTGGTGGTATCGAAAAGCAACATGAAACTGGTAACGTAAGCTATGACCCAGAGAACCATGAATTCATGGTGAAAATGAGACAGGCTAAAGTAGATAAAATAGCAGACTACATTCCATTACAAAAGATAGATAGTGGTGCAGACAATGGAAAAGTATTGGTGCTTGGATGGGGTTCAACCTATGGTACCATCAAGAGTGCCGTATTGCAATTACAAAGTCAAGGCAAGGCTGTAAGCCATGCCCACATTAAGTATATGCGCCCTTTCCCAAAAAACTTAGGTACAATTTTAGCTGGATTTGAAACGATATTGATTCCAGAAATTAACAATGGTCAATTGATTAAAATTATCAGAGACCAATATTTGGTAGATGCAAAAGCCTATAATAAAATCATGGGTATCCCAATTACAAAACTAGAATTGGTTACAGCGATTGAATCTTATTTGTAGCAGCATAGAATTTACAAAATTCAGTGATACCGCAGCTGGCACATTTTGGACTTCTAGCCAAACAGGTATACCTGCCATGTAAGATGAGCCAATGGTGTGCTTTATGCACTAATTCAGATGGTATATTCTTGATTAAACCTTTCTCCACAGCAAGTGGTGTAGTGGCTGTCATAGGTACTAGTCCAATTCTTCTACTCACTCTGAATACATGGGTATCAACCGCCATATTGGGTTGCTGGTCAATCACACTGGTAATAACATTGGCAGTTTTTCGGCCAACACCTGGTAATTTTATTAAATCCTCAATCGTCATGGGCACTGCTCCATTAAAAGTATCCATCAATAATTGACTCATGCCAATAAGATGCTTCGTTTTATTGTTGGGATAAGAAATGCTTTGGACCAAAGGAAATAAATCGTCGAAACTAGCTTTGGACATGGTTTCTGGATTCGGATATTTTTTAAAAATACCTGGTGTTGTTAAGTTCACACGCTTGTCAGTGCATTGCGCAGACAGTATTACCGCTACCAATAATTGAAATGGATTTTCATACGTCAATTCGGTTTCAGCTTCAGGCACATTGGCTAAAAAATAATCAATGACCCCCTGATAACGTGCTAGTTTTTTCATGCAAAGGGGTACTTATTTTTTTTGCTCAGCACTTTTTGCAAAAGTGTCCTCAAATAAATAGACTTCCTCCCCTTCTCTTCTTAAAAGATAGCGCTCTCTTGCGTATTTTTCTACTGCACCAGGATTATTTTGTAAATTATTCAACTGATCTTGCGTCGTTGAAATTTCTTTTTCATAATACCCTTTCGCTTGTTCTAGTTTTTCTAGTTCAGCTGCTCTGTCTCTTTGAAGAAAAAAATTGCGTTGATCAAAAAAAAGCATCCATAATACAAAAGCCAAGCAAGCTATAAAATAGCGATTGGCTACAAATGGAATTAATTTTTTCAATGCTTGCATAGTAAAAGTTTGAACTATTTATTGCCGAACTTCAATTTTCCCTTTGTTGGGAAAAATCCAGTTTCGCCTAATTGCTCCTCAATACGAATTAATTGATTGTACTTAGCCATACGATCGGAACGAGATGCAGAACCTGTTTTAATTTGACCACAGTTCAATGCAACCGCTAAATCTGCAATGGTATTGTCTTCTGTTTCGCCACTTCTGTGTGACATCACCGTGTTGTAGCCATTATTCTGTGCTAAGCTCACCGCATTGATTGTTTCAGTGAGTGTACCAATTTGATTCACTTTAACCAATAAACCATTTGCGATTTTCTTGTCGATACCTGTTTGTAAGCGATTTACGTTGGTTACAAATAAATCGTCCCCAACCAATTGACATTTGCTACCGATAGTATCTGTCAAATTCTTCCAACCAGCCCAATCATCTTCAGCCATGCCATCTTCTATAGATATAATTGGATATTTCTTCACCCAGCTCTCCCAGTATTTTACCAATTGGTCTGAACTCATTTCTTTTCCAGAACTTTTATGGAACACATATTTCTTTTTCTTCGCATCCCATAATTCACTATTCGCAGCATCCATTGCAATGGCAATTTGTGTGCCTGTTTTGTAACCAGCAGATTGTATTGCTTCTAAAACTGTTTCAATCGCTTCTTCGTTGCTTTGAATATTTGGAGCAAATCCACCTTCATCTCCTACATTGGTACTATATCCTTTCTTCTTTAAAGTGCTTTTTAATTGATGGAAGATCTCTACACCCCAACGTAACCCTTCGCTGAAGCTGGGCGCGCCAATAGGCATGATCATGAACTCTTGGAAATCAATTTTATTATCTGCGTGTGCACCACCATTTAAAATATTCATCATTGGCATTGGCAATGTTCTTGCATTCGTGCCACCGATGTATCTGTACAAAGGTAAATTCGCTTCTTCGGCTGCTGCTTTTGCAACGGCCATACTAACTGCTAAAATAGCGTTTGCACCTAATTTACTTTTATTTGGAGTGCCATCTAAATCAATCATCACCTGATCGATTGCAGCTTGAGAGGTAATATCAAAACCAATCAATGCATCTGCAATACTTGTGTTTACATTTTTCACCGCTTTCAAAACACCTTTACCTAAGTATTTCTTTTTATCGTTGTCTCTTAATTCAGCCGCTTCGTGAATACCAGTACTTGCACCACTTGGAACAGCAGCACGACCCATTGCGCCGTCGTCTGTTAATACATCCACCTCTACGGTTGGATTTCCTCTACTATCTAAAATCTGTCTTGCGTGTACTTCGATAATGTAACTCATAATTGGATATTTTTTCTAAAAAATAGAATGCTGTTTGTTTGCGCAATTTACACCCATTTTTTTTAATGGGTAAGCAATTTGAAAATTTCTTCTAAACTTGCTGTTTGAGTCAGCGATTCAATGGATTGATCGGCCACTAACTTGCCCTGATGTAAAACTAACACCCTATCTGAAATAGCGGACACTTCTTGTAAAATATGGGATGAAAATAAAATCATGGCATTCTTGCTGAGTGATTGAATCAACCCTCTAATCTCAATCAACTGATTTGGATCTAAACCAGCAGTGGGCTCATCTAATAAAATCAATTCAGGCGTATGTAAAATTGCTGCTGCAATACCAACTCTTTGCTTAAATCCTTTGGATAAGAAACCAATTTTTTTACCCTGCATGGATTGTAATCCTGTTTGCACAATCACCTCTTTTATTCTTTTAGATGGAAAGGGAATCGCGTGAACACGCGCTAAGAAATTTAAATACTCTACAACATATAAATCTTCATACAATGGATTGGATTCTGGTAAATAGCCAATCTTTTTTTTGAAAGTGACTTCATTTTTTTGTACATCTACTCCCGACAACTGAATGGAACCAGCATCTGGAATAAGACAACCAGCAATCATTTTTAAAGTGGTACTCTTGCCTGCACCATTAGGTCCAAGAAAACCAACGATCTCTCCGGGCTGTAGGGTAAAACTCAGCGATTCAACTGCTTGGAATTGACCAAATTTTTTGGATAGGTCCTGTACTTTCAATGACATACTCAAAAGTAAAGCATTATTCTACATCTTTAGAACTTACAGACAATTGATCGTATTCACCTTTAAAAGCATAGTAGCCAAAAATAAAGAAGCCAATGCAAATGGGGGTGAAGATGGTCAGAATAATAACCCATTGCAGCGTCACATTAGCTCTTGTTAAACTAGTAGCAACTGCAATTTTATGAATGGCTTGAGAAGCCAAGAACCATATAATTGCTGGGGCTAAAAACATCCAAACCAGCCCTAGTATTTTTTTAATTATATTCATGTTGATTATTTGATTAGTCCATGACTTCTTTATCTACCCTATTTGTTAAATAAATAACCCCAATGAATAAACAAATAGAGGCAATACCAATTGGATACCATAAGCCAGCAAGTGGATCTCCCGCAGGATTGTCTGCAGTTTTAGTAAACTCCACAATTAAGGTACCTAAGAAAGGTACTAAGCCACCAAATACGCCATTACCAATATGATAAGGTAATGACATTGAAGTATATCGAATTTTTGTGGGGAATAATTCCACTAAAAAAGCAGCAATTGGACCATAGACCATCGTGACATACAAAATCTGTATAAAAACCAACCAAATTAAATTCCAATAAGTGGTTTTATCCATTGTTTTTTCAACCAAAATATTTGGTTTTAAAGAGACCGAAGCAATGGTCACTTGCGCCGTTTTATTTGCGTCCAAAACAGTTCCATTAGCTGGTTTTAATTTGACTTTTATAGTGTCTAATTTTGTGGCATCCACCCCATTGGCTTGGGTATATTGAATGCTTCCAACACTTGCGTCATCCACAATATCAGTCAAAAACAAAGTGTCTGTTTTGGTATAACTAAAGACAGCACCGTCTGTATACGCTGTATCCATTTTTTGTACTACATACAATTTTGAATAAATTTTAGAATCAACTGAAGCTACTTTTTCTGAGGCTTTTGTATTTGCTAAATCAATTTTTTCAGTTCTATTTTTAGCATTGGTGGCATCTAAAAAATATTGATAAATAGGTCTATAAGTGAGTATGCCCGCGAGCATACCGAACATCATGATCCACTTTCTTCCAATTCGATCACTTAAATAACCAAATACCACAAAAAAAGGTGTGGCAAATAAAATAGCCCATAACATTAAATTTCTGGACTGCACAAATTCAACTTTACAAACGGTCTCAATAAAACTTTGTGCATAAAATTGCCCAGTATACCAAATCACGCCCTGCCCCATCACGGCGCCAAACAGGGCTAATAAAACTATTTTAAAATTGGCTTTATGTCCAAAACTTTCCTTTAAAGGATTGGTAGATGTTTTGCCCTCTGATTTTAATTTAGTGAACATAGGAGATTCACTCATTTTCATTCTAATGACAATGGACACACCTACTAATACAATCGACATCCAAAATGGATACCTCCATCCTCCCCATTCTGCGCTAAACGCTTCTACACCTTGGTTTGATCTAATTAATATAATCACACCCAATGCCAAAAACAACCCTAAAGTAGCTGTGGTCTGAATCCAACTCGTCCAAAATCCTCGTCTATTTGCAGGCGCATGTTCTGCGACATAAGTGGCTGCGCCGCCATATTCTCCCCCCAATGCCAATCCTTGTACCAATCTTAAAATCAATACTAAAATGGGCGCCGCCCAACCAATGGTGGCAAAGCCAGGTACTAAGCCAATTGCAAAAGTGGAACCACCCATCAACACCAAGGTCAATAAAAAAGTATATTTACGTCCAATGATATCACCTAATCTTCCAAACACCAATGCGCCAAATGGTCGAACAATAAATCCCGCAGCAAAAATGGCGAGTGTACTTAAAAGTGCCGAAGTGCCTGCGTCTGAAGGGAAGAACTGTTTTGAAATAATAGTGGCCAGCATACCAAAAATGTAAAAATCATACCATTCAATCAGGGTGCCAACAGAAGAGGCACCAATTACCAAACTGATTTTACTAGGCTTTATGTCCAAACTCATATTTTAATTATTTAATTGCTGCAATTCAAGTTAAATCAATCAAGTTAAAAAATGTAAATTTGGAAGACTAATTTTAAATCTGACCTATGTCTTATCCTTACCAAATTAAAGACCTTGCAGGCTACCACGAGGCCTATCAGAAAAGTATTCAAGATCCTGATGCTTTTTGGGGAGAGGTGGCCGAACATTTTACATGGCATAAAAAATGGGACAAAGTTAGTGATTGGAATTTCAAAGAACCCAGTATTAAATGGTTTATTGGTGGTCAATTAAATATTACTGAAAATTGTTTGGACAGACACTTAGCGACTATCGGAGATAAGCCTGCTATTATTTGGGAACCCAATGATCCAGCCGAACAACATCGAACACTCACTTATAAACAATTGCATTTAAAAGTTTGTCAGTTTGCACAAGTCTTATACAATAATGGTGTAAAAAAAGGCGACCGTGTATGTATTTATATGGGCATGATTCCTGAATTAGCGATTGCAGTATTGGCATGCGCTAGAATTGGTGCTATTCATAGTGTAATTTTTGGTGGCTTCTCTGCACAAAGTATTGCAGATCGTTTGGAAGACGCGAAAGCAAATTTTATTATTACTTGCGACGGTGCCTTTAGAGGTGCAAAGGACATCCCATTAAAAGCAGTGATAGACGACGCATTAATTGGCAACCATACTGTGAAGCATGTGATTGTTTGCACAAGAACTGGGACGGCTGTATCCATGTTAAAAGACAGAGACCTTTGGTGGGAGGATGAAATAAAAAAAGTGGAAGCTAAGGGCATCCAATTTGTTCCAGCAGAAGTGATGGATGCAGAAGATCCATTATTTATTTTATACACTTCGGGTTCGACTGGAAAACCAAAAGGCGTTGTGCATACTGTGGGGGGGTATATGGTCTACACCAATTATACTTTTGTCAATACATTTAATTACCATCCAGACGATCTATTCTTCTGTACTGCAGATATAGGCTGGATTACAGGGCATAGCTATATTGTTTATGCCCCATTGAGTGCTGGTGGTACTTCCATGATGTTTGAAGGCATCCCCACTTTTCCAGACGCAGGAAGATTTTGGAAAATCATTGATAAATTCAAAGTGAATATTTTATACACTGCGCCAACAGCCATTCGCTCATTGATGGGTTTTGGATTAGGCCCAGTGGATGGACATGATTTAAGTAGTTTAAAAGTTTTGGGTACGGTTGGCGAACCCATTAACGAGGAAGCATGGAATTGGTACAACGAACAGATTGGGAAAAATAAATGTCCAATTGTGGACACTTGGTTTCAAACAGAAACAGGTGGCATCATGATTTCAAATATGGCGGGCATTACACCAGGAAAAGCAGGATGGGCGACTTATCCAATGCCAGGCGTTGATCTCATTCTAGTGGATGATCAAGGAGCGGAAGTGGTTGTTCCCACTTCTGATGAAGAAGGTGGAATTTTTAGAGGGAATCTTTGTATCAAACAAGCATGGCCTGCAGCCATCAGAACAACTTATGGTGACCACGAAAGATGTAGGACCAATTATTTTGCGACTTATGATCATTTATATTTTACAGGTGATGGTGCTTTCAGAAATGAAGCAGGTCAATATAGAATTACAGGACGTGTAGATGATGTATTGAATGTAAGTGGACACAGGATTGGTACTGCCGAGGTAGAAAATGCCATCAACATGCACGCTGGAGTAATAGAGAGTGCTGTGGTGGGTTATCCGCATGACATCAAAGGGCAAGGCATTTATGCCTATGTCATTTATACAGGATCCCATGATCACGAAAGCCATGGTACTGCAGACATGATTCGTAAAGACATCCTGCAAACAGTGACAAGAATTATTGGACCAATCGCTAAGCCAGACAAAATTCAATTTGTTACTGGCTTACCTAAAACAAGATCTGGAAAAATCATGCGTCGTATCCTTCGCAAAGTGGCAGAAGGTGAATTAAAAAATTTAGGAGATACCTCAACCCTACTTGACCCTGCAGTCGTGGATGAGATAGTTAAAGGCGTTGTCTAAATAAATTGAAGTAATTATTGCTCCATTAAATTTTTTAATTTACTTGATAATAAGAAAAGAATAATAGAAGCGATACCTGCCATAAATACAAAGAACATAAAGAACTCATGTAAGTTGGTGATTTGATAACCAGCAAAAGAAGTTGTTTTACCATTTTCTGGATACAATGTACTAAACACACCTGCTAATTTATTGGCAAATGCATTGGCTGTAAACCATACTGCCATTAATATAGAAGCAAATTTAAGTGGTGCTAATTTATTGAATAAGGAAAGTCCAATTGGCGACAAACAAAGCTCTCCAAATGTGTGCATCATGTACATGCCTATCAACCAAATCATACTCACTTTAACGCCTGTTCCTACGCCGTTCACTCCTGTGGCAATCCATAAATAACCCAATGCCAATAACATCAAACCCATCGCCATTTTAAATGGAGATGAAGGTTCTCTTTTTGCTTTACCTAATTTAATCCAAATCCATGCCACCAACGGTGCAAGGGCCACCACAAATATGGAATTTAAAGATTGAAAGAAACTTGTTGGCACTACATAAAATCCTAAATCACGCTGTGTGTTTTCAGAAGCAAAAAAGGTAAGCGATGCACCCGCTTGTTCAAATGCACTCCAGAAAAAGATCACAAAGAAAGACACTGTAAATAAGACTGCTACTTTCTTTTTTTGAATACCATCTAATGAAGTATCAGAGAAAATAATAAAAGCAATTAATAAAATACAAGCAATCAATAACCAGAATAAATAACTCACTACTTTGATATCAATATAGACTAGTGCGATAGTTAAAAGAGAAAGTAAAAACAGCAGCCCAATCATGACTGGAATTTTTTGCAAAATTTTTGGTGCGTCTTTTGGCACGTCACCAATGGAGACTCCATCTGCGTCCACTAAATATTTTTTCTGAAATACGATTTGTGTAATCACACTTAAAAGCATGGCCACTCCTCCGGCTAAAAAAGCCCATTTGAAGTCTCCATTGTTTCCTGTGTCTCCAAAAAAGCCACAAACAATTGGACCCAGTGCGCCACCTGTGTTGATACCCATGTAAAAAATGGTATAAGCTGCGTCAATTTTAGAATCACCCTTTGCATACAATTGGCCCACCATACTTGAGATATTTGGCTTGAAAAAGCCATTTCCGGCAATCATACAACCCAAACCAGTATAAAATAAAGGCATTGCTAGTGCGGCATTGTCATAAAAATGACCACAAAAAAACAGCACAAATTCACCAATCGCCATCACCAATCCGCCTGCAATAATAGAACGCTTATTACCCCAATACCTGTCTGCTATATAGCCGCCCAATAAAGGTGTTAAGTAAATCAAACCTGTATAACTACCATAGACTTGTGATGCATCTATCTGATTAAAAGCCATTGCTTTTACTAAAAACAGGACCAATATGGCACGCATACCATAATAGTTAAATCGCTCCCACATTTCTGTCGCGAATAAAACATAAAGTCCTTTTGGATGGCGTTGTGTCGTTGTAGACATAATAAAACGTTTATTTAATTGGTACAAAATAATAAAATCCCTTCAATAAATTTTACTTTCGTGCTGCAATCACCTTAATTATGAATATTTTACTTATTGGTTCAGGCGGAAGAGAGCATGCTTTGGCTTGGAAAATAGCACAAAGCTACCATTGTGATCATTTGTATATCGCTCCCGGTAATCCAGGCACAGCTGCTATTGGCGCTAATTTACCTATTGCCATAGACGATTTTGAGGGATTGAAGCAGGCAGCGATTACCCACCAAATTGATATGATCATTGTTGGACCGGAAGAGCCATTGGTAAAAGGCATTTTTGACTTTTTTGCAAATGACCCGGCTACCCAAGCCATCAATGTAATTGGGCCTTCTGCAGCTGCAGCACAATTGGAAGGAAGTAAAGCATTCAGCAAGCATTTTATGCAAAGGCACCAGATCCCAACAGCTGGATATGCCGAATTTACCATCGACAACTACGAGGAAGGGAAGCAATATATTGGTAAACATAGTCTACC
>Ga0114980_10001342_pt1 | contig 17624 bp, 14 predicted proteins | sample S_140806_EF_Meta_FD_87018 | JGI IMG/M metagenome (GOLD analysis project Ga0114980, IMG submission 87018) | Freshwater microbial communities from Lake Simoncouche, Canada to study carbon cycling - S_140806_EF_MetaG | ecosystem: Environmental > Aquatic > Freshwater > Lake | place: Lake...
CCAGCAGACTGGTGTTTGGGGTCAAACTACTAATAGAAACTTAGGTACGCTCCTAGAACAAGCTATTACCGGTGTCCAAAGCATTACCATGCTCAACGCCAACTACACGCTAAGCGACCTTAACGGCACCTCGGATGAGGCTAGAAACGCTGTAATCATCGCAAACGGCACAAATACTGCAGTGCGGGATATTATTGCCCCTAACGTAAACAAGCTATATGCCATATATAACAACACTACAGGCGGGTTTGCGGTACGTATTATTGGCTCTAGTGGTACTGGTGTAACCGTCCCTAATGGCGTTATTGCTCAAGTATTCTGTGACGGCACTAACTTCTACTCTATGCTCAACGGTACTGTAGGCGCTTTTACTGTAGCTAGCTTACTGACCGCCCCGTCTATTAACGACACTGGGACCTTGACGGTTGCTGGGGTTACTACCCTTAATGGTGCTTCTACATACAACGCTGCCGAGACCCATAACGCAACTGCAACATTTAACGGCACAACAAACCATGTAGGCACAACCACAGTCCCTACTACAGCAACAGGTGATAACTCAACTAATGCGGCTTCTACAGCCCTTGTCACTTCTAAGATTGCAGCCATTACATCGGTTCCTTCCGCTGTGCAGATTGGCACTACAAACTACACCGTGCTTGAGTCTGGTGGCTACCTCTACTTCCGCTACGGCGGAGTTAACAAGATGCGTTTGGATTCGTCTGGTAACTTAGTTTGTACTGGTAACATTACCGCCTACGGCTCAATCTAAGGAGAATCCCTTGCTATTTGAAATACACGCAGAAAAGAACGCGTTAGATAAAAAAGTATTTCTATATGACAACCAGACCAACGTCCTGAAAGATGCGGACGGGAATGAGTTCAAGTTCCCTGATATGCAAGCCCAGCATAATCACGCCGAAGCTACTAAATTTAGCAAGTACCAGCCCCTACACAAGTCCAAGCACATTGAGTTATTAAAGATCCAGATGGGTCTTGGCTGCAACTACACCTGCGATTACTGCTCCCAGAAGTTTGTAGAACGTGCAGAATCTACCTCCCACAAGGACATTGACTCCTTTCTACAGAAATTAGAGACACTAGAGTTTTCTGAGGAACGTGGTCTTAAAATTGAGTTCTGGGGTGGCGAGCCACTCGTATACTGGAAAACCCTTAAGCCACTGGCCGAGGCGCTGCGTGAAAAACTACCTTACGCCAAGTTCTCCATGATTACTAACGGCTCCATCTTGACCGACGAGATTATTGACTGGTTGATGATGATGGACTTCTCAGTATCTATTAGCCATGACGGCCCCGGCCAGTCTGTGCGTGGCCCAGACCCATTTGATGACCCAGAAAAGAAGAAGACTATCCTTGGCTTTTATCGCATGATGAGTCGCCTCAAGAAGGGTATTAGCTTTAACTCCATGCTGTCTAAGAACAACCAGAGCCGCAAGGCTATCCATGACTGGTTTATTGAGCTAACAGGCAATCCTGAGATTGTGCTAGGCGAAGGTACCTTAGTTGATGCGTATGATGAGGACGGCATCACAAATTCTTTACAATCCCTAGAGGATCACTTTACATTCCGCCGCAATACGTTTAAAGAGATCTACGCTAACCAAGGCTACATCGGGTTTCAAGCCATCATAGACAAGATTGACGGCTTTACTATGGCTGTTTTATCCCAGTCAGATGCCAAGTACCTAGGCCAGAAGTGCGGTATGGACAGCGAACAAACACTAGCAGTAGACCTCAACGGCAACGTATTAACCTGCCAAAACGTGAGTGCTGTTGAGACTAGCAAGAACGGAGAGTCACACTTAGGGGGTAATCTAGCAGACTATGACAAAGTTGCTCTGTACACTTCTACTCATTGGTCTAATCGTGCTGAATGTCCATCTTGTCCGGTCCTGCACCTTTGCAAGGGTGCTTGTATGTTCCTAGACAATAAGTTCTGGGAAGTATCCTGCGCTAACGCCTACTCAGATAACGTGACCCTGTTTGCTGCATCCATCCATAAAATGACAGGGTATATACCTACCTTAATCAAGGGTGACGGCTTACCGCCAGAGCGCCAAGACATATTCGGTACAGTTTTAAAGCATGAAGAGAAGCCAGTTAAGCGGATTATCCCCATAAAGATAATCAGTGAGGTAATTGAGAAAATTGATAATGTTGAAGTTTATGGAAAATCGAGGGTAGCAGCATGACATTACCAGCATCAGGTCCTATTTCAATAGGTGACGTTAGCGTAGAGATTGGGCAGGCGGCTACCTTTACCGACGACCTCTCGTTTTTAAATGGTTTGCTTTTGACCCCAGCTGGCTCACCTAACATGGGTGCGTTCTACAGCAAGGCGTATTTTCAACAAAATACAGCAGGTAATTGCAATAACGCCAACTGTACTAACAACTGCAACTGCGGCAATATCCAGTGTACTAACTGCTTTATTTCGGGCACTACTAACTGTACTAACTGCCAGCCACAAGCCTACCTACAAACTAACTGTAACTGCGCTTGTACATACAACTGCGTAACATCTGCAACGGCGACATACAACTGCAACTGTGCTTGCAACTGCTCTAAGATTATTTGTGCCAAGTTATACGAGCAAGGCTATATGGACCCGAACGTTTGGGTTGCTGACCAGAAGTATGGCAAGTGGCTACGTGAAAATGACCGCCGTGTGTATCGTGGGTATATCCGCTGGGCTCGTACAGTAACGGCTTGGATGGACGGCAAAGGCCCAGATTGCTTCTTATGGCTACCTAAAGAAGAGCGCTCTGTCGCACAGAAAGAAGCTATTACTAGAATGGCTTTGCGTATTGGTATTCCTTGGTCTGAGCATATGGCATACCTAATGGGTGCCCGCCCTAACGATAACTTGCGTGGTCGGGTTCTTATGACTATTGGCAAACCTATTAGTCGTCTGATTGACTACATCCCACACCGTCGTGGACACCGTATCCTAACTCTATGGGGTATGTGGGCGCTGTTCTGGATGAGCCATTGGACTGCATCAGCTATTGTTTCTGTTAATAAATTTAGCGTTGAAGGAGTGAAAAAATGGATGAACACGTAATGCAGGAAGTACCTGCACCGATGCAAATTATCCCTGACGATCAAAGAGCTGCAGCTTCACCATACTTGCATGTAGCACCAGAAGATGTAGGTCATTACCGTGAGTGCGTTGTCCATTACTTTGACAACCAGATGAACCGTGACATCCTAATGATGCAAGGCGAAGACAAAGAACGCATGTTCCAGATGCTAAATGACTATGCCGACATCTTAGAAAAGATCTTCCACGACGGCATTCCAATCCTTGAGCACATCCAAGATAAGCGTTGGTCAGCTGCTCATGCTAATCCGCATACTGGCATTAACTGGGACCATGACTGCCCAATCATTCGTGAGTACGAAGAATGGAAAGCCCGCCGTGTTCAGAATACTGAAGAACCCGTTCAAGAATCTTGAGTACACCCAAGGGGGTCAGCAGACTTCCTACGGTGACGTCATTAAGTATTACGATGCCCAGTTGGCAGGGGATGATGTTCTTCGCACTATACCTGAGCGCTACCGCAAGGACTTTTGTTTATCCCTGCTAAAGATTACTGGCTCGGTGCCGCCTCATACTGACAGTGAAGTTAAGACCAGCATTAACTTTTATGTAGAGCCAGGTAACTACAGGACTACGTTCTACACCCCAGAGCCAAAAGCAGTTAAACGCCAGATAGAGAACCAGACCAACGGATACATCTTTCAGCAGCATGAGCTAGCTAATCGTGGTTCTTTTACTGCTAGAGCTGGTGATGCGTACTTGTTAGGGGTTGATAGGGTGCATGACGTTCAAGGTAGTGGGGAGCGCACAGCCATTTGTTTAGCCACAGATAAGTATGATTTTTATGAAGTGTTGCACATGCTAGTAGAAACGGAAACCGTTTAATGTTCTACGAAGAGCTAGATTTCATTAAGTTTGACCACGACAAGCTAGTTGCGGATGTTAAGCAGCACGTATTTTCATTAGGCGCTCAGGTCATTCAAGGAGAAGAATATGAGACGGTGGCTTACCACGGCTTTGGCGGTTGGTCTATTACTTCCCGTACTGGTGATTTTAGAGATGGTTGGGATTTTTTCCAGAACGATGAAGGAGAGGCAATGGAAGTCTACTTTCCTAAAAATGACAACAACTATAAGTCGCTTAAGTTCTTCAACATTGCGCACTCTATGGAGCACAAAAACCCTACCCAAGCGTGCGTGGGCGAGATTGCGTCAGTCGTTAAACAGATGGAAGACCTAGGTCTATACCCAAGAAGAGTGCGTGTTACATGTTTAAAAGCTGGTGCTAAGTCGCTAGTTCATAAAGACGCTGATGACAACGAGTACATGGCGCGCATCCACATACCCATCATTACTAATAAGAAGTGCGTGTTTATTTCCGAGGGTACTACTTTGCACATGGAAGCTGGTAAAGCCTACGCAGTTTGGGTTAACAACTGGCACCAGATACGCAACGACTCAGAAGATGACCGTTACCACATTATCTGCGACTTCTACGATACCAAAGGTATTACTAAGGGGTTTAGCTATAAGGGCAATATACAAGAGCTTGAGGATCATGCAAAATTAATGCGTCAGAAGATTGACGAAGCAGTTATTGAACCAGAGCTTCTAGTTAAGTTTGAAGAAGTAAGACAAACCTTCGTTACTAAAAAGGTGTAATAAATTGAGATATGTCAGATCTATTAGGACTTACCGAGGGGGTAAAAGGGCTTAGTGCTGGCTTAGACGGCAGCAGAGAAGCTGCTAAGTCCATCAGTAAACAGATAGAAGATATACAAAAAGACGGTTTAGATGTAGCGCAGAAACAAGCTAATGAGCGAATTAGGGCAAGACGAGAAGCAGAATTTAAGAAGGAACGGGCGTTAGTTAAAGCGCTTGAATCTTGGAAGCACAAGAAACAAATTAGTGACGAAGAAGCAAAACTTAAAATTGATTTTGTAAAAAAATACGGTGCTAAAGAGTGGGAGTCGGTGTTAAAAATTAAATTGGATATTGAGAATATGCAACGCAAAGACAACGAAGAGTTCCAACATGATTTGAAGGCAGTCAGACGGGTGCAGTTTTATTGTTTTGTTGCGGCGCTAATTGTGACGCTGTGGCTTAAATTTATTTTAGGGGCATTTTAAATGAATATCCAAGATATTTTAAAGGCTGTATTGCCGATTGTTGTAGCGTGTTTGGCTTGGTTGCTTGGGCAAGTGTCTGACTTTTCTACAAGGCTAACAAAGATTGAAGGACAGATGCCAGCTTTAATTACTAAAGAAAATGTACCAACTGATTCACCTCTTTCTGCTGAAGCAAGGCATAGACTTAAAGAAGAAGTTTATAAAGACATTCACCAATTACAAGTTAAAGTGCAGTTACTTGAAGAACGAGAGAAAGCGAGAAAATAATGTTTCCACTAGGCGCATTACTAGATATTGGCGGGAAGATACTAGACAAGGTATTCCCAGATCCAGCACAGGCTGAACAAGCTAAACTCAAACTACTTGAGATGCAACAAAACGGTGAGCTGGCTAAGATTAATGCCGACGCTGCAGAGCAACATGAACTGACTGCAAGGCTTCAAGCTGACATGGCTAGTGATAGCTGGTTAAGTAAAAACATTCGTCCCATGACATTAATTGCAATCCTCGCTGGTTATTTTATTTTTGCAGGTCTTTCTGCTGCCAAAATTGACGTTAACTCTGAATACGTGCAGTTGCTAGGTCAATGGGGCATGTTGATTATGTCATTCTATTTTGGCGGTCGCACCCTTGAGAAAATTATGGATATGAAAGCTAAGGAAAAAAATGAACCTAAGTGAACACTTTACCCTTGAAGAACTAACCCACACGGATCACCGTGAGTTTGACAACACACCCAATGCACAAGAAACAGCAAACCTTGAACGCTTAGCTGCATTCCTAGAAGAAGTTAAAACCGTGCTGGGTGGTAAGCCAATCATGGTTAACTCGGCTTTTCGTTCTAAACAAGTGAATGATGCCGTTGGTAGCAAAGACTCCAGCCAACATCGCATGGCTTGTGCTGCTGACCTTCGTGTGCCTGGCATGACACCAGATGAAGTTGTTAAGGCTGTAATTGCTTCTGGGATTGGGTATGACCAAGTGATTCGTGAGTTTGATAGATGGACGCATATCTCAGTTCCTAACACAAAAGACATGACACCACGCCGACAAGCGCTTATCATTGACAAATCAGGAACACGTGCCTACGCTTAGGGTAAACCCGCATGTTACAAAAACTACAATTTAGACCCGGACTTAACCGTGAGGGTACTGACTACTCCAACGAGGGTGGCTGGTATGACGGGGATAAGATTCGTTTTCGTTCTGGCTTTCCTGAGAAGATTGGGGGCTGGACTCGCCTTTCTAACAATACGTATTTAGGCACTGCTCGTTCGCTGTGGAACTGGACTACGTTAGCTAATGCAAACTTACTTGGTGTTGGCACAAGTAAAAAGTACTATATAGAACAGGGTGGCGATTATTACGATGTTACCCCCTACTCAACTGTACAAACTGCTTTAGGGGCAGCTCCAGGGCCTTTTACGGCTTCTACTGGGTCAGCTACTCTTACTGTTACAGACGCTACATATAACCCTCAAGTAGGCGACTATGTGGTGTTTTCTGGATGTGCTTCTCTTGGTGGAAATATTACCGCTGCTGTTTTAAACCAAGAATATGTAGTAGCTACAGTACCATCGCCAACTACGTTTACTATTCAAGCTAAAAGCCCAACTACGGGTTTACCCGTATTAGCCAGCGCAGGCGATACAGCTAAAGGTGGTGCTGCGGTAACTGCATCTTGGGAAGTACCTATTGGTCTTGACCTTTATATTGTAGGAACTGGTTGGGGCGCTCCACCTTGGGGCACAGGTGGTTGGGGTACAGGATACACCTCTGGTATTGGGCAACAACTTCGCCTTTGGTCTAATGACAACTATGGCGAGCAACTTTTTATAGCCCCTCGTGGTGGCGCTCCTTATTACTGGATACCAGCTGGAGAAACTTATCCAAGTGGTGCTGCGGGGGGTTTAACTACTAGGGCACAGTCTTTAGCAACACAATCTACCTCTGCTGGGTATCTAGGACAGTTTGTACCAAATACAACAAACCAAGTTTTATCCTCGGCTATTCAACGTTTTATTTTCTGTATGGGGTCTAATTCTTATGATCCTGGCAATTCTGAAACGCCATTTGACCCTATGCTTGTACGCTGGTCAGATCAAGAAAACCCATATGACTGGGTACCTGCAGTAACAAACCAAGCAGGTGAGTTCCGTTTATCCAATGGTTCGTTCATTATGCAGGCTAGAGCAACCCGCCAAGAAATCTTGGTTTGGACTGATTCTGCCTTGTACTCCATGCAGTACCTAGGGCCTCCTTATGTTTGGGGTTTTAACATCCTGATGGATAACATATCTGTTATGTCTCCTAACTCTATGATTACGGTTAATAACGTAACGTATTGGATGGGTACAGATAAGTTCTATATGTACTCTGGACGAGTAGAAACCCTACCTTGCTCACTGCGTCAATACATCTTTGCCGACATTAATAAAGATCAGGCTTACCAAGTATTTGCTGGGTCTAATGAAGCGTATAACGAGGTTTGGTGGTTTTATTGCTCTGGTAACTCAACTACAGTGGATAAATATGTCATCTACAACTATTTGGATCGTGTCTGGTATTACGGTACTATGGCTAGGACTGCATGGCTTGACTCAGGTATCCGCCAATATCCAATGGCAGCAGATTACCAAAACCTCGTTCTGTACCACGAAAGCTCAGTTAACGACGTGTCTGGCTTAACCCCAGTGCCGATTAGTGCCTATGTTCAATCTTCTGATTTTGACATTGGCGACGGGCACAATTTTGGATTTGTTTGGCGTATCCTGCCTGACGTTAACTTTAATGGGTCTAACGTTGATAACCCACAAGTAACAATGACGGTAAAACCAAGGCGAAACTCTGGAACACCGTATGGCGTTTCAAACAGCCCAACGGTAGTAAGTGCTGATAACTATGGGGCTTCGGCTGTTTACAACATCCAAGAGTTTACTGGGCAAGTTTATACCCGCCTTCGTGGCCGCCAGTTAGCGTTCCGTATTGAATCAAACACCCTTGGAGTATCTTGGCAGCTAGGTAGCCCACGTATTGATATTAGAAACGATGGACGTAGATAATGGCTACTACTAACTTACGCCCTTCTAAAGCACCCAATATACCTATTGCTCCAGTAGACTATAGCCAGCAATATCAAGACCAGCTTACTAACGCTTTACGGCTTTATTTTAGTCAGGTAGATAACTTTACGGGGTTTTTAGCCCAGCCAATATCAGGAACTACAGCTGAGCGCCCAGCAGTTCAGTTACATGTTGGACAAACTTTTTTTGATACAAGTATTAATAGGCCTATTTGGTGGAACGGAACCAACTGGATAAATGCTAGTGGAACAATCGTTTAAATGATAAACTTCAACATAATCAACAGTGAGGCCTAAATGGGACTGCACAATACAGCACATTACTTAAAATCTAAGGGTCGTGGCACCGATACTGAGCTCGTTCACATGTCCAAGAACGAGATTAAAGGCCTTCAGCAGCTTGCTATGGCTCACGGTGGCACCCTTACAATTAACCCAGATACCGGCCTAGTTGAGGCTGGATTCCTAGAACAAGCTCTTCCTATCGTAGCTGCCGCAGCCGCTACTTACTTTACTGGTGGTGCCGCAGCCGCTTATTTAACCCCTATGATGGGTGCTACTATGGGCGGTATTGCTGGTGGAGCCCTAGCTGGTGCTGGTATTTCTGGACTTACTGCCGCCGTAACTGGCAAAGATGCTGGTAAAGCAGCCCTTATGGGTGGACTCGGCGGTGCTATTGCTGGTGGTATTGGTGCATACGGTGATCCTAGCGCTGCAACTGCAGAAGCTACTCAACAAGCTGCCATAGATGCTGGTACTAAAACACTACCTGCTGGCGCAACACCCCCAACACCAACCCCTGACTACAATGCTGGATTAGCTGGCACTTCACCAGCCCCAGCCCCTGCTCCCGCTAACCCAACAGTAACCCCACAGCAGTTATCTCAAGGTGTGTCGCAAGGGCAATATACAATGCCTCAAGCTAATGAGTATGGCAAAGCGTTTACTGATACTTATGCTAAAGCCCCACAACCCAACTATTACCAAGGTTTAGAGCCAAATGGTATTGGACGTGGCATGGTTCAAGCGTTGCCTGTAGCTGGTTTATTAGACCAACAGCCTAAACAACCAACTGGTCCTGAGCCACAAAAGGGTATCGGCGTAGGGCTTTCTCCTAATTTCAAACGCTACGAGCCAGAGCAACCTAATCCATACTATAAAGCTCGTTATGCAGATTATAGAAACAGCCCCTATGCTGAAGGTGGTGAAATTACGTTAGCTGGCGGTGGGCAGCCTATGGGTCCTGTTGGGCAAATGTCTCAAAATATGATGGGTGGCCAGTCTAATATGTACCCTCAGAGCCAGCAAGAACATACTAATTTTGCTACACCAACTCAGATGCCAGCTAGTGCAGAAGTAATTCGTTCTGACTACGATACTAAAACCGACCCATATACTGGCGGAATTATGATGGCTAGCGGTGGTTTACCTGCTGATGCTCCTAAATTACGTGATGTTGATCTATATACAGACACAGACCCCAATACCCGTAGTTTAAGCGCTTTAGAAGCAGCTAACTACCGCAACAAAAAGTTAATGACTAAATCAGGAATTAAGGCAGTTGATATGCCAAAGACTGGTATTAAGTCTTTAGGTGGTGATTTCTCTGATGTAGGTGCTACTGGCGGTACATTGGGTAGTTATTCAGATGGCGGACGTATGCTTAAGGGGCCTGGTGATGGCATGTCAGATTCTATTCCGGCTCAAATCGGTCGTAAGCAGCCTGCCCGCTTGGCTGATGGCGAGTTTGTCGTACCTGCTGATGTTGTGTCTCATCTTGGTAATGGGGCTACTGATGCAAGAGCCAAAAAGCTCTATTCAATGATGGATAAGATTCGTCGTGCCCGCACTGGTAAAAAGAAACAAGCACCAGCCGTTAAAGCCGACAGATTTATGCCAGCATGATTTTAAAGGTTCAGCCCGTCCCAGTACAGCTAGTTAACCAAGTATGGGCTAAGGTTGAGCCGTTTATTAAAAGTGCTGAAGAAAAATTTGGTGGGTCTGAATACACAACCGAACAAATAAAAGTGTATTTAGTAACAGGACAGATGATGTTGTTAGTGGCAACAGATGAAAACTCAGAAATACATGGTGCTGCTACGGTATCATTTATTAACTATCCTAATGATAGAGTTGCGTTTGTTACCTCAATAGGTGGAAAATTAGTATCAAGCCCAGAGACTTTTGCACAGATGTCTGAAGTATTTAAAGCCAATGGGGCTACTAAGATACAAGGTGCTGCTAAAGAAGCAGTGGCAAGATTATGGAAACGGTTTGGCTTTGAAGAAAAAGCCATTTTAGTGGAAGTCAAATTATGAGCTTTTTAAAATTTTGGAAATCATTTTTCCTTCCTATTCAACTTGGATTTGGAGGCGGTGGCGGGCAATCTCCTCCCACAACTACGTATTCTCAGACATCTAATATTCCTGATTATGCAAAGCCATATGTTGAAACAATGCTTGGGGCTACCCAGAAGCAGTTGTTTAATATGGACGATAGTGGTATTACTGGATTTCAACAATACAAACCATATAGTTCAAACCCTGAAGACTATGTAGCTGGGTTCTCTCCACTACAACAACAAGCTCAATCTGGGGCTGCTAATCTACAAGTTCCTGGTCAATATGGTCAAGCTAGTCGTATGACTGGTTTAGCTGGTGCTGGCTCTTTAGGTTTAGCTGGACAGATGGCTGGTGCAGGTCAGCAATATGCTATGGGGGCAACAGACCCACGTACTACCGAAGCTTATATGTCTCCATATATGCAAAACGTAGTCGACTACCAAAAGTCTCAAGCATTACGTGACTACCAGATGGGTCAGCCTATGATGCAGGCTAAAGCAGTCGGTCAAGGTGCTTTTGGTGGTAATCGTCTTGCACTGCAGCAATCAGAAGCCCAACGTGGTTTGATGTCTCAACTACAAGGTATCGAGGCTACTGGTGCACAAAGCGCTTTCCAAAATGCTCAGCAAGCTCAGCAGTATGGGGCTAACTTAGGCCTACAAGGTCAACAAGCTGCCTTGGGCGGTTTAGGTCAATATGGTCAGATGGCTGGTCAGCTGGGCCAACTAGGTACTGCTCAGTTAGGAGCACAGCAAGGCATTATTGGTACACAAGCAGCTCAGGGTGCAGCGCAACAATCCCAAGAGCAACAAAAGATTAATCAGTCTATTCAAGACTACGCTATTCAGCAACAGTATCCACTTATGCAGTTGGGCTTCATGTCTAACATGCTCCGTGGCTTACCCATGCAGGCGCAGACTACTCAGTTATATCAAGCACAACCTTCTACCATGCAACAAGGTATTGGCCTATTGGGTGCTGGCGCATCAATAATGGGTGCTCAAGGTAGAGCTGGTGGTGGTGAAATTAAAGAAATGGCTGAGGGCGGTATTACTTCTGTTCCTGGCTATAAATATGGCACTTTGGTTTCTGGAAATAAGCTAGAGGGTATGGCTGGCAAATTAGAAATTCCACAGCTAATAGAACGCCTAAAAGATCCTCAGTTAGATGAAGGCGAACGACAAGTATTTAGAGACGCTTTAGATGAAAAATCTAAGCTCAAAGCACGTTCAGAAGGTATTGCTGCAGCTGGTGGTGGTTTGTTTGACACAATGGGCTATGCTGGTGGCGGCATCTTAGCTTTTGCTGGTGAAGATGATAGTGATGTTAAAGACCCACAAAAACTAGCAGATCAAATTAACTTAATTGGCACCCAGTTAGATGCTATTAACAAAGAAGCTAGTGGTAAAAACGCCCCTGGCTCACGTCAAAAAGCATATAAACCTGACGAAGCTGCTAAATATGAAAACCTTAAAGCTCGTCAAGGCGAATTAAAAGGTGAGTACGCCGACTTAATGAGTAAAGCTGGTTTAGATAAGCCTGCATTTAACTATCAACCTTCTCGTAGCCTAGGTGGTGGTGTTCCAACTAATTCTGTTGAGCAAGCAGTGTTAGGTACTAAACCTGCCGCAGCTCCCGCCATGCCAACCGAAGGTGAATTCAAAGCGTTTGATGAGGCTACCCAACGTTACTTAGCTGAACAGAAAGCTAAAAACACAGCTGCAGGCCCAACCGCTGGTGCAACTGGTAGCCAAGCATACGGTGCTCCTACTGGTGGTGGCGGTGTTGGTACAGGCCCTAACTCTAGTCTTGGTGGTATTTTGGCTGGACTTCGTAAAGAAGGCCCTCAAGGTGAACTTGGCTCTGACTACCTTAAGACCCTAGAAGAAAATCTTAGTGGTGCTGGCAACCGCATGAGCAAAGCTGAAAAACTAGCAATGGCAAGAGGTTTTATTAAATTTGGCACTGAAGCTTCTCCTGGTGGTATAGGTACAGCTGCACTTAAAGGTCTTGGCGAATACGCTGAAGGTTACGGCAAAGCACTTGAATCAGACGAGAAATACAAAGCTGAGATCAACAAGCAGAAACAAGACATACTTGCGCTACGCCGTGCTGAAGAACGTGGTGACGTTAAGCTGGCTTCTGAAATACAAGAAAAAATTGCCGACCGTGCTAATAAACTTCAAACTGCACAAATTGCTGCAGCTTCCGCTGGAACAACAGCTCGTCAAGAGCAGGCTTCTATTGATAGGGTGATGAAAGAAAACCCTGGTATGAGCTACTTACAAGCGTTACAACAAGTTAAGGGCGCAGGTAAAGTTGAGAGCAATGAAGTGGCAAGCGCTAAAGTTTTATTAGAAAACATTGAGAAAAATCTATTTACCCTGATGGCTGATCCAAAGAAAAATGCTGCTAAGATAGCAGAACTAGAACAGAAACGTAACGCTATCAACCAAGCGCTATCAGCTAATATGCAGTTAACTCAAGGCGGTGGTAAAGGTGGCGGGGGTGGTAATCTAGTTGCAAATAAGGATGGTTCATTTAACTACGTACCCTAATAATGCCAACAGTAAACGTACCTGACGTTGGGGCAGTCAACTTCCCCGATACAATGTCGCAGGAAGATATTGTTAGAGCTATACAAAATGACATCATCCCTAAAGCTAAGGTAGCTAAGGAACCACAAAAGGCTCCAGAAGATGTAGGTATTATTGAAGGTGCTGGTGCCGCTATTAAACGTGGTATTAGTTCTTTAGGGGATGTTGCTTCTGGTTTAGGTTTAGCAGGTACATCTGCGTTTGGCTCTAGAGAAGATACCGCAGCTAAAATGGCTGCAATCAAGGCAGAACAAGAAAAGCAACAAAGAGAAGAAACCAAGCCTGGTATGACGGTTGAGGACTTCCAACGGATTGCCTCTGAAAAAGGTTTTGCTGCTGCCGCGGCCCAAGCCCCAAAATATATTGTAGAACAGGTTCTTCAAAGCGCCCCCCAGATGGCTGGTCCTCTGGCTGTCGGTGCAGCTGTGTCGCCGTTCCTCACACCTGTTGGTGGTGCTATTGCTGGTATTGCTACTTATGGTGTGCAGCAGTTTGGTAACTTCTTAATGCGTCAAGCACAAGAAAAGAACAGCCCAGAAGAACTTGAAATAACTAAAGCTGCTTTGACTGCGGCTGGAACTGCCCCTCTTGGATACTTTGCCGACAGGTTTACTCTTGGTATCGGCTCTGTAGGTAAAGAGGCTGGTAAAGAAGTACTTAAAGAACTTGCAGCCCGTCGTGCGGCTGGAGAAATTGGGGCTGGTGCAGTAGCTAAAGAAGTAGGTAAACGTGCCGCAGTTGGGGCTACCCAAGGTGTTATTGCTGAAGCACCTACTGAAGTTTTAGAACAAGTGGCTGAACGCTACCAAGCTGGGCTTTCTCTGGCTGATGATTCTGCTTTAAAAGAATACAAAGAAGCATTTTTTGGTGCAGCTGCAGCTGGTGGTGCATTGGGTGGCGGATCCAAAGGTGTTCAAGCTTATGGTGCTTACAAACAAGAAGCTAAAGAAGGTGCAGCGCAAGCGGATATTGGCCCAAGACGTAGTGCTATTGATGAGGTAAATGAATATGATGACACTGGACGACCTATCGCCGGAGCAGGTAAGCCGGGCGTTTCAGTATCTGGCGAGCCCGGAGATGGAACCACCCCTGGAGTTAATGAAGGTGCCCCTCCCAGTATGGCAGGAACTGAGCGTACTACTGGAGGACCTGATGCTGGAGAAGAGGCATTCAACAATCAACTAGGCGAGCTTAGAGCTAAGCAAGAGCAGTACGCTAAGTTTGATCCAGCTGACCCACGCATTGGCGAGATTGAAGATGTAATTACAGAACTACGTGCTGAGCGTAAGGGCACGTCATTAAATGCGCCTCCTACCCAAGAAGGGTTTGACTTTACTGAGCCAGATGAGAATACTCAGCGCACTCTAGGTACAGCCCCTACGGAGTTTTCTTTAGCCCCTTCAGAGGGCGAAGCCCCTTCCGCAAGGGAACCAATCGAGCCGATTGAAGAACCAGAACGTGCCAAGATGATGTTGATTGGCGATGCTAAGGCACCAATGAAGCCATTACAGGCTTTCTTTAACAGCTTGAAGCCGTCTACAGTTATGCCAGCTGAGGTTACTAAGTTCAAAGAAGAAACTAGAAAGCTCTTAGATGACGTAGCTGAGTTTATTGGCGGCAAGATTACTAAGCAGGTTAGTCGGTTTGAGGGTACAGAGAAGGGTCCGGATGTAAGCGCAGAGCTAGCTGGCCCTGAGTTAGATGCACGTTTAGCGTATGTCCGTGACTTCTTTGATAGTTTAAGTATTGCCCCTAAAGAACGTGAAGCATTAACTTCTGCCCTATCCCAACGCTTTGCTGGTATGTCTATGCCTGAGCAGACTGCAGCTCTGCAGGGTTTAACCTCAGTACCTAAACTAAACACAAGACGTGGTATTGAAGAACTACGTGAGAAGTTAACCCAGGCGCTAGACAAGTACGAGCGTAAGCGCATCGGACAAGCTGAGACCGCAATACCATTTAAGCTGACTGATACTCTAGCTAAGATGGATCCTTACATTATTGCCCGTATTGCTAAAGCCTTGAAAGAACTAGCAAATATTGATCCGTCAAACAGAACGCCAGAAGAAAAAGCGGCTTATGCTTACTTTGGTCCTGAGACTGGCTGGTCATACACAACAGCTATGCGGTCGGCTGCATTTGATATTGGTTCTAAAGCGGATGAATTTGCTGGCAAATTGTTTAAGGATCAAGATAAAACTCAAGCTGAGCTATTCCAAAAGTGGGTGGAGGAAAACCTACCACAACAAGAATATAAGCGTTTTGAAGCTACCGTAGCCGACTATAAACGTCAAATCCTTAAAGCTGAGGATTATAGAAAGACTGCTGAGAAGCTTAAAAAAGAAGGCGGAGTTGCCCGTAAATACTTCCAGTCCGTTGCCCGTGCTCCTTCTGGCAAAGTTAGTACATCGTCTATTGCATGGGGTCGTGGTCCTGGTAAGGCAAGCAAGGTAGAGAGCTATAAGTACTATCCAATGCACCCAGCCGTGCAAAAGATGATTGAAGACGGAGATGTTAAAGGTGCCTTAAAGGTTCTAGCCAAGCAAGAGCATAGAAGTAAGTCTGCATATTCTAGGTTTACTGCGCATTTAGCTCAGAAGTTGATAGATATGGATCTTGATACTACCGTCTTAATTAACCAACAAGACCTATTAGTAGATTCATTGCTTACTTACAACATTAGTGAACAGCGTGACCAGTTCTTTAGCTATATAAGAGAGAACCACCCAGCAATATTTGAAGAATACTTTAGCAAGTCCGACCCACGCCAAGTGCTTAAGGGCTTACAGGCTATTCAGAATGGCGAAGCTAAAGTTAAGACCGACCCAGTTATTGGACAGTTTGAAGAGCTGCTTGATGAGTATCAACGGGCTGTTGGCACGCTTGAGTCTAGCGGTAGTTATATGCCTTACATTGATACCGTCAACTTAAACTTTGGTATGGGTGGGGATAGTAGCTACGTATTTCTACACGAAATGATGCACGCTGCTACAGCGTATTCACTAAACCCAGCTAATTACAGCAAGTTAACACGTGCACAACAAGAAGCTGTTACAGAACTTACAGCACTATATGAGTTAGCCAAGCGCACTACTCTAAAAGAATATGGTTTTACCAGCCTGGATGAGTTCGTAGCTGAGGCTTTCTCTAACCCTACGTTCCAAGACATACTACGTGACATACCCTACGAAGGTAAAACTAAGACCATGTGGGATAAGTTTACCGAGTTTGTATCAGAATTGTTTGGATTAAACAACGTATTGGGCTATACCCTAGCAAATGCTAACGTAATTATGCAGGCTCCTGCAGCGATTGGTGGCGAGGCAGTAGCTTTGAACAATCGAGGGCAATCACGACGCTCTGTGCTTAACAACACAATGCCGACTAACCCAGGGTTTATTAAGTTTTTAGACCGTACATTTGGTGGTAAGCCACAGTGGCACACACTTAAATACAATATGTCCCACCTCATTGAGAGCGTACAGGACAGCACTCGTAAGTATTATTTAGGCGGGTTTACCCTACGTCAGCTTAATGACATGATTGGTAGTCGGGTACCGCAGTTTAGAACTTTTATTGACAAGATGGAAGTTATGCTTGATGAGCGTAACAGATTGCTGGTGCGTGGCGAGCAAATTGGCCGTCGGTTTTTAAAATTAAAAGAAACACCAGCTACGGCTGAGCAGTACAAAGTTTTGTCTAAGCTAATGATTGACGTAACAAGAGATGACCGTTCTGCAGATAAATTCAACAAAGACCCAGCTAAAGGTAAAACTGGGATCAAAGACATTGACGATGCGTGGGATAGTTTAGGTGAAGAAGCTAAGTCTGTTTACAAGCAGGTTCGGGACTTCTATATTGATACCCGCCGTGAATATATTGACATCACAATTAATGACCTAAAGCAATCGTTAGAAAATCAAGGCTACACCGCTAAAGATATTGCAGCGCAAAAAGATATTAATAAGAAGTTTGGCATAGCTGTCAAAGCCCTTAAGAAAACAACTGAAAGCAACGCTTTGTTGCTGGACAAAGACCTACCTGCCAAAGAACTTAATGCCAAGGTCGATGAAGCTGTATCTAAGTTTTTACTAGGTAAAGGGTATACCCCTACCGAAATTGAAGCAGCTATGGCGCTCCAGCGGGTCGAAGATTATTTTGCAGCTCACGAAGTTGACGTGTACTTCCCGCTATACCGTAAGGGCGAGTTCTCTTTGCAGATTGGTAGAAAAGATACCGACCGCGAATACTACTTGTTTGAAACTGCTGGCGAGCGTAATTTCTTCCAGCAGCAACGTTTAAAAGAATTTGCAGATAAAAAAATTAAAATAGACCCTAACGACATCATTCCACGCAATAGCAAGGGTGATCTTATGAACTCCGGCCTTCAGGAGTTCCAGTTCTTTGATAC